>Ga0075024_100000870_pt1 | contig 11677 bp, 6 predicted proteins | sample Str013_2_FD_71389 | JGI IMG/M metagenome (GOLD analysis project Ga0075024, IMG submission 71389) | Freshwater sediment microbial communities in response to fracking from Pennsylvania, USA - Straight Creek_MetaG_SC_2013 | ecosystem: Environmental > Aquatic > Freshwater > Creek > Sediment... | reverse complement strand
AACCACACCCATTTAACGTTTTTCCAACTGCTTATCTTATCCTCTTCAAACCAACACGCACCCGTTATGTTTGGCTTTTCCCGCCTTGGGATGAATCCGGAAAGCTTTTAACCAGTCCAACCTGGCCAATCTCCTGCTTTCCTGGCCCGCATCTTACCGGTTTCATTCGTTTTTAAACCGTTTCCTGAAAGCAGAAGGGTTTTCAGCAGCAATTTTCTTAAACAGTTTATTAAAATAAGAGAGGCTTTCAAAACCCACTTCATAACAGGTTTCAGAAACGCTATTGCCTTTTAGTAACAGGGTCTTGGCCTGGGTAATACGGTATTGATTCACAAAATCGGTAAACGTCATATTGGTCTGCTTTTTAAAATACCTGCAAAACGCTGCTGTACTCAGGTGAACGCTGGCTGCAACGGTGTTTACATCGGGCGTTTCGTTGTAACGGGCATGTATGTATTTGTAAACAGAACCCATTCGTATTTTATCGTTCAGAAACAATTTTATGCTGGTGTCCTTTTCATTCAGCGCCGTTACTTCCCGCGATGCAGCCAATAGCTGAAAAATTTCCAGTAAACACAACAATTGTTCAAAATGGTTCAGACCCTGCATCCGTTTTAATTTTTCTACCACCCTGGTTTTGGTGCTGCCGCCAAACGATAACCCAAGATAAGCCCGGTCAAAAAGCTGCCGGATGCTGTTCAACTCCGGCGTGTTCGCAAATGCATCGCCCAAAAAATTTTCTTTTAGTTGAACTACGGTTTGTTTGTAAGCGGTTCTCAGCCCATAGTCAAAATTTAAATGCGGCACATTGGGGCCGATAAGCACCAAGTCGCTGCCCATAAAACTTGAAATGTGCTGACCCACATGTCTTATTCCGTTGCTGGCTTCAACGTATACCAATTCAAACTCCGGGTGGTAATGCCAGTAAAAATTATTCCGCAGGCGCGGTTCAAAATGTTTAAAAGACTGGCCTGGATCCGGGATCACGGTTTCCTTTTTAATCTTCACGCTAAACTTTTCCATAAAACTACAAATTGCCGGCAATAAACAGGTATTTATGTCAATACAGAGCAAATATTGGTCATTGCACATATTACCGCCAAGCGTTCATTGCTTCAATTTTGTACCATCGGATCACCCAAAAACTTGTTGTATGAAACCAATGACAATGACGCCCGCCATGGGCAATACCAATGCCCACAAGGATATACCCGGCAACCCTTCTACTGCAAAAAGCAGCAATCAGAAACTGAACGACAGAAGCAATGGCAAGCCCCTGCAAGTATTGTCTGAAGCCGACTGGCAGTTCTGGATTACCAATGGTTATATTGTAATTAAGAACGCTGTACCAAAAGAACAGGCAGAAAAGCTGGCCGGTTTTCTATGGGAGTTTGAAGAAAAGAATCCCAACGATTCCGCTACCTGGTACACAGCACCCCGGGCAGAAATGAAAATGAAAGAGCTCACCAATACAGGTATGGTAGAAGTATACAATCACCAATACCTTTGGGACAACCGGCAATGTCCCCGGGTACACCAGGCTTTTACCGACATCTGGGGAACGGAAAAATTATGGGTAACCATTGACAGGGCCAACCTGAACCTGCCCATAAAACCCGGTTTTGAGTACAAGGGTTTTATTCACTGGGACTATGACCCCGAAACAAAACCGCAAAATGTGCAGGGAGTGCTGGCCCTGGCCGACCAGACCGATGAAAACATGGGTGGCTTTCAGTGCATACCAGAACTGTACCGGACTTACGACAGCTGGAAACTAACGCAGCCGGATGACCGCGATCATTTTAAACCGGACACTACCGGGTTTGAAACCGTAAAAGTAAAAATGAATGCCGGCGACCTGCTGATTTTTAACAGCACACAGCCCCATGGCATCCGGCCCAACAGAAGTGCCGATAAAGTGCGGCTGGCGCAATACATTTCCATGATGCCGGCTGAAGAAGACAATGAAGAACTTCGCCAGTGGCGGATCAATTCCTGGAAAGAACGCAAAGCCCCGGAAGGCTATGCTTTTCCCGGCGACCCGAGAGCTTGGGAGCAAACCAAATATGAATCCGCTGTGCTGTCTCTCCTGGGAAAAAAACTATTGGGCTTGGAAAAATGGTAGCGTCATCAATTCATCTTGTCAAAAAAACTATTACAACCATCCCTGTATCCGTCGGCAAAAGAAACCCGGTTATTGCAAAAAAGAATAAACCCGTTTAAATAGGAAGCAGGCACAGAAAGATCGAGTATCCATTGATTGGTAACAATACTCTTTAACTTCCAGTAGCCGCTGGCAGTTACCACAGTTTTTTCGGTTTGTGTAAACGTACCGTTTGACACAAAGCTTACCTGTATGTTTTTTTCGGCCGGCATCTCACTGCTGTTCCAGCAGGTTGCATTGGTGAGTTTCCAGGTGCCGGTGATTTTGTTTGAAATAGTCACTGAATCATCATACGTGTTGCACGGCATCAGCATGGCGGCGCTGGTATAAGTCCTGTCTTTTTTTGTACAGGAAAAAAGCATACTGCAAATGACAAAAGAAAGAAGCGCCGGTTTCATTTTTTTTAGTTGAACGGTTTCCGGGGTGGATTGCATAGCCCCGGTCTCCTTTAAATATACGCCGTTTTTTTAATAGCGCAACCGAAGGCCAAAAAAGGCCAGCCGGAGACAATGGTCATCAAAACAAAGCATTTAGATTTGCCGCGGCAGAAAGTCTTTTTAATAAAAGCGGGCAGCCGGCGGTAATGCAGGAAATATACAACGGTAATGAACAGCTGCTAATTATTTTTAGCTATTTTTTTGTCAATAGCATACTAAAGCAACTGGCGCCGGTCTTTCGATTCAACACAATAACAAGTTTGCCATTAGTGCGCCAGCAGCCAGTTTTCACCACTGCCTATTTCAGCATCGGCCGGTACCCCGTTGGGCAATACCAGGGCCGATTGCATGCATTGGATGATAATGGGTTTGATGGTTTCCAGTTCATCTTTGTGCGCATCAAAAATCAATTCATCGTGCACCTGCAGCAGCATTTTAGAACGGAATTTCTTTTGCTGAAATGTTTCATGAATTTTAATCATCGCCATTTTGATCATATCTGCGGCCGTACCCTGTATGGGCGAGTTGATGGCATTGCGTTCTGCAAACCCGCGTACCGTGAAATTGGCAGAATTGATGTCGCGCAGCCAGCGTTTACGGCCCATCAATGTTTCTACATAACCGGTCTCTTTTGCAAAATTGATGGTATCATCCATGTATTTCTGGATATTGGGAAACTGCTGCTTGTAGTTGTCAATGATTTCCTTTGCCTCTGTACGGCTGATGCCCAGGTTGTCGGCCAAACCAAATGCACCCTGCCCGTAAATGATGCCGAAGTTTACACTCTTGGCTTTGTACCGCATTTCCTTGGTCACTTCTTTTTCTTCAACATTAAAGACTTTTGCTGCGGTAGCCGTATGAATGTCTTTGCCGGTTTTAAATGCAGCGCACATGTTTTCATCGGCGCTGATGGCGGCCACGATGCGCAGTTCAATCTGCGAGTAATCTGCAGATACCAGCACATGATCTTTATCTCTTGGTATAAATGCTTTCCTGATTTCACGGCCACGCTCCGTTCTTACAGGAATGTTTTGCAGGTTGGGGTTATTGCTCGACAAGCGGCCCGTTACCGCCACCGCCTGCGCATAGGAAGTATGCACCCGGCCGGTTTTTCGGTTTATCATCAGCGGTAGCGCATCTACATAGGTGGATTTTAGTTTGGTCAGCTCACGGAATGCCAGGATATCGCCCACAATCTGGCTCGAATGAGCCAGCTTCAGCAGCACATCTTCACCCGTAGCGTATTGCCCGGTTTTTGTTTTTTTTGCTTTGGGGTCCAGCTGCAGTTTGTCGAACAATACTTCACCGAGTTGTTTGGGCGATGCCAGGTTAAAACGCACCCCTGCCTGTTTGTACACATTTTCTTCCGCCAGCTTTGCTTCCTTCTCCAGTTGCTTCGAATATTCGTTCAGGAAATCCACATCCACTTTAATGCCTTCAAATTCCATGGCCGTTAATACTTTTACCAATGGATTTTCTACCTCGTTAAATACTTTTTCTACTTCCTTTTGTTTGAGCAGTGGTGTAAACTTATGTTTTAGCTGCAGGGTAATATCTGCATCTTCGGCGGCATATTCTTTTATTTTTTCCAGCTCCACGTCACGCATATTGCCCTGGCCTTTTCCTTTTTTGCCAATCAGCTCTTCAATGTGTACGGGCTCATATCCCAGGTACTGTGCACTCAATATATCCATACTACGTTTGCCATCGGGCTCAATTACATAATGCGCCAGCATGGTATCAAAAATATCGCCCTTCAGTTCATAGCCGTACCATTTCAATACCAGCATATCGTATTTCAGGTTCTGGCCTACCCAGGTAATTTTTGTATTGTTAAACAAAGGCTCAAACTGCAGCAATATTTTTTTTGTCTTTTCTGGCCCGGGCGGGCAAGGCACATAAAAGGCTTTCCCCAATTCGCAGGAAAAACTCATTCCTACTATTTCCACGTTATTGGCATCAATACCGGTAGTCTCGGTATCGAAGCAAATTTCCTTTTCCTTCATCAGGCCGGCTACAAATTTCTTTATCGCTGCATCGCCTTCTATGGCTTCGTACTGGTGCGGGGTATTGGCGATGTTTTTTTCGGCAACAACACTGCCTGCTGTTTCGGTATCTGTCTCGCTGGCCCCATCCTGCTTTACTTTTATACCAGCACCAGGTGTTTCAATAATATTTCCAAACAGATCGGTTTGCACGGCCATTTGCTTTTCCGGTGCAGCCGCAGCAGCGCCAGGTGCGGTAAACGGGTTGAACTCGTCGCCAAAAATTCTTTTGCCAATGGCTTTAAATTCCAGATCGGCAAACACGTCTTTCAGGGCTTCTTTGTCAATTTCCTTTAACCTGAAATTTTCTTCATGAAATTCGCAGGGTACATTCATGATAATGGTGGCCAGCTTTTTACTCATTATCGCGGCTTCTTTTCCATTTCTTACTTTTTCACCCAGGGCTCCTTTTATATTGTCTGCATTGGCAAGTACATTTTCAAGCGTTCCATATTCTGCCAGCAGTTTAGCAGCTGTTTTTTCACCCACGCCGGCAATACCGGGAATATTGTCTACCGCATCGCCCATCAAACCCAGGATGTCTATTACCTGCGACACCTCTTTGATATTCCATTTTGCAATCACTTCCTGCGGGCCCATGATCTCAACATCGCCGCCCTGGTAACCTGGTTTGTAAATTTTTACTTTATCGCTTACCAGTTGTCCGTAGTCCTTATCGGGTGTCACCATAAACACATCATAGCCGGCATCTGCCGCTTTTTTGCTCAGTGTTCCAATAATATCATCTGCTTCATAGCCGTCTAATTCAATCACCGGTATGTTAAAGGCACGGATGATGCGTTTGATATCTGGCATGGCGTTCAGCAGGTCTTCGGGTGCTTCCTGGCGATTGGCTTTGTAGTCTGCAAAATCTGTGTGGCGTTCCGTGGGCGCATGTGTGTCGAAACAAACGGCCATGTGCGATGGCTTTTGGTTGTTGATCAGTTCTATGAGCGTATTGGTAAACCCAAATTGCGCATTGGTGTTTTTGCCTTTACTGGTTACCCGCGGATTGCGGATGAGGGCATAATAGGCGCGGAAGATAAGTGCCAGGGCATCGAGCAGGAATAATTTTTTTTGCATACAGAAACAATTATATACCGGCGAACGGGTGTATTGAAACAAGCGGCGAATCTTTCGATCCGCCGTATTTTACAAGGGCACTAAGGTAAGATTTCCCGTGTAGAGGAAAATAAAAAAGGAAGGGGGGTGGAAGTCGCTCCTGCTATCCTATTTTTTGATAGCACCTATGCGCGGAGACTGGTTTCCCGGGTCTCCAAATCTTTTACAACAATTTGCAGCGCGGCCAGGGCCGGGATGATCTAAAAATAACGGCCGGGTTTATTAAAAAATACAATTAAGATCCTGCTGCTACCAAACAGCGGCTGCAATTCATTATTAAATTATTGGCCACCCGCACAGAAAAATTTACCATAATCCGCCATTGCATATCTCCCAGCCATCGCCTGGACTTTTGCAAAAATAGTTTTTTAGCAAAGCCTGTTGTCAAACAAGTCAGGTATTGTGCATAATTATCAAAACAGGCTTTCCAAATAATTTATCGAATGGTCCACAAACTTGACATAAGCAATTTTTTTATTATATCTGCGTTTCTACTTAGTGTAATTAATATTTATCTGTGCGTGTTATAAGTGGGCCATCTTAGTCATTGATGGCTTTTTAATTGAAAAACCCTCATATCCAATACAGCAACACCTATGAAGCCGCTCTACTTCATCCTATCGCTTATTGCTATTTTTATAGCCGGTAAAAGCAATGCCCAGGGTGGCAACGATTGCAGTGGTGCTATGGCCAACGCCATCGTATTGCCGTTCAATGCTGCCAGTCAAACTACCTGTGGCAAGGGCAATGACTATTTTAATATCAACTACCCCTGTAATAATAATAATAACAGCTCCCTTTACAATGCGGGCGAAGATTACCTGTATTATTTCACTGCTGCACAAAGCGGTATTGTTTCGGTTAAAGTAAGCAATATCAGCCCCGTAAAAGCCAATCCTAATTTCCTGGTAACACAGGGTTGCCCGGGCAGTGCAGGAACTTCCTGTGTGGCCTTTCAAACCAGTGCCGGCCTTAATAACAGTATGGAGATTTCATTTTTTGTTACCCAGGGTCAGTCTTATTTCATTACCATGGACAACCTGGTGTCAAACAACAGTAGCCCTTCCTGCTTCAATTATGATATCAATATTGTATTAACTACCCTCCCCATTAACCCCCATTGTACCAATGCTGATTTTGAAACGGGAGATATGTATGGCTGGACTGCTTTGTACGGAAAAATTACCACAAGCGTTGCCGGGTCAAAGACACCTGATTTTAACCTGGTGGGTGTTGGTATTCAACCCAACCGCCATGTGATACAAACCGGGGGCATCGATCCTTACGGTAATTTTCCCATGGTATGCCCGGGTGGCAGCTATTCATTGCGGATTGGTAATAACATCAATGGCGCACAGGGCGAACAAATCCGGCAGTCTTTTATAGTAGATTCATTGAATCCTTATTTCACTTATAAATACGCCGTGGTTTTTGAGGATCCCAAACACCCGGTAGAGCAGCAACCTTTTTTTAAAGCACAGATGTTTGACAAAGACGGTGTGCTGATTCCCTGCTCAGAATACATTGTTGCCGCGGCCGCCAATATTCCCGGGTTTCAAACCTCTGCCAAGGCGCCGGATGTTTATTATAAAACATGGAGCACGGTGGCCATCGACCTTAAAAATTATGTAAACCAGGCCGTGACCATGATCATCACCAACGGAGATTGCTCGCTGGGCGGGCACTTTGGATATGCCTATGTAGATGGCACCTGCTTTCCTACTTCTAACCTGGGCCTTAATGATACCATTTGCGCGGGCAATTCAAGGAAGCTAAAAGCACCCGACGGGTTTGCTACTTATTTGTGGCAACCCGGCGGACAAACCACGCAGGAAATTGATGCCAATGCTACCGGCATCTATACAGTGACCGTTACTTCCTATACCGGTTGTTCCCTGCAAATCAATGATACGCTGTTTGTAGCACCCATTCCAAAAACAGATTTCAGCTTTGTACCCAATAATTGCGTAGACACTACAGTGCATTTCAGCAACACGTCTACGGTAGCAGCCGGAGGCGCCATACAAAATGTTGCCTGGAATTTTGGAGGCGATGCCATTCCGCAAACTTCTACGGACTCTGTGGTAAACGTATATTTCAATACGCCGGGTGATCATATTGTAACGCTTAAGACAACTTCTATCGGAGGCTGCGAAGATTCTGTACAAAAGAAGATATACTTCAATCCCTGTTCTTTCTCGGTCAGGCTCGATGGGGGCCTTGTTTGCAGCAACGGCTGTATTTCGCTGACGCCCCAGGTATTTCTGGGCACGCCACCATTTACCTATAGCTGGTCGCCCAATATTGGTACTGGCGCCGGTCCGCTAAATGTATGTCCAACAGCAGACACTACTATCTATACAGTTACTGTAACGGATTCCCTGGGTGCAGTGGACAGTGATACGGCAATTGTTATCAAAAACCGGAAATTTACTTTGAGCACTTCCACTTCAGATGTGGGCTGCAGGGTCAATAACGACGGCCGTGCCGATGTATATGTCAACGGTGGTATAGCGCCCTACCAGTATTCCTGGAGCAATGGCAGCACAGGCCCTGCGGATAGTTTGCTTACGCCTGGCCAATATTCCGTTATTGTTACCGATGCATTGGGTTGTACCGACAGTGCGGTAGTTATCATCAACCAGAAAGCCACACAGCTAAATGTGAAAATCGATAAAGATTCGGTAGCCATTTGCTATGGCAGTTCGGTTACACTAACCGCCAGCGGCGCCGATACCTATAACTGGTCTCCTGCTACCGGGCTCAGCAACGATGTGGGAAATGTAGTGGATGCAAACCCACTGGCAGACATCATCTATCAGGTAATAGGAACAGATACCTCGGGTTGCAAAGACACAGCCTATACGCATATTTTTGTTTCCGCCCCAATACAACTGTCTTTCCTGATTACCAAGGCTACCTGCCAGGCCAACGACGGCAGTATTATCACCAGTGTTACGGGTGGTAAAGCTCCTTTTACCTACGCCTGGAACAGCGGTGAAACCACCAAAGATGTAATGAACATGGCCGTTGGGAAGTATTTTGTAACAGTCACGGATTCTATCGGCTGCCAGCAATCTGATACGGTATTGATTTCAAATTTCAATAAGAGCTTTCCGGTAAGCATCAATGCCAGCAAAGTGGAAGTTTGCAATGGTGACAGTGTATTGCTGAAAGTAAGCGGGGGCGGATTGAAACAATGGTTTACACAGGGTAATTTTATTACCAACGGAGACAGCGTAAAAATCAGGCCCGATCAGACCGGCAGTTTCCTGGTACTGGTAACAGACAGCCTGGGCTGTATTGATTCTTCTACCGTTGCCATTATCGTAAACCCCCTTCCGGCACTCAACCTTAACATGGCCGATAAAGTAATATGCCTGAACCAAAGCGTTACTTTTTCGGTGTCTGGTGCCGATAACTATACCTGGTCTTCCAATATTGGCAATTACCATGGCAACTCGGTTACTGTAAAACCTGATCACACAGATACATATACCGTGTATGGTACAGACGGAAAAGGCTGTACCAGTGATACTGCTTCTGCCCTTGTAACTGTACACCCCCTGCCTTTTATAGACATTGGGCCGGATACTGCATTGGCAAGGGGCACTACTTATTTACTAAATCCTGTTTATCCCAATAATATCGTACAATGGAAATGGACACCGGATATTAATATCAGTTGTACCAGTTGCCCGGCACCGGTAGTAACCGCTTACAGACCTATCAGGTATTACCTGAATGTAACGGATAAAAATGGCTGTACCAGCATGGATTCTATATTGCTGATGCTGTCGTGTTCAGCAGGATTTATACAGATACCCAATGCGTTTACACCAAACGGAGATGGCAACAATGATTTCTTCCGGCCAATTATTGGGGCAGACATTATAGTAAAATCATTCCGGGTATTCAACCGCTTTGGAGAGCAGATGTACAGCATAAAAGATTTTGATACCAAGGGCCAGTTGATGCAGGGGTGGAATGGCAGCTTCAAAGGCGTTTTACAGGGACAGGGCGCCTATGTCTATATGCTGGAAGTGGTTTGTGAAAGCGGGGAACATAATTTCTATAAGGGCGCATTTTTACTGATTCAATAATGAACCGGCACAATAAAAATATATCAACCTTGTATTTAACAATATCTGCCATGAAAAGACCCGTATTCAGCTGCTTGCTATGGATAGCTGTTTTACTGCAGGGAGAACTGGTGTTTGGACAGGACCCGCATTTTTCTCAATTTTTTTCCTCTCCGCTAACCCTAAACCCCGCGCTAACCGGAAAGTTCGATGGACAGTACCGTATATCGGGCATATACCGTAACCAGTGGCCGGAACTCAATAATGCGTTTATTACTTCCAGCATTTCTTTGGATGCACCCATACTAACCCAAAAAATTAGCGAAAACAACCGCCTGGCCGTGGGCATTTTTGCCATGACCGACAAATCTGTCAATGGTATTCTAAGAAGTAATTATGTTGCTGCTTCTGTAGCCTATCATATTGCACTGGATGAAGAGGGGTACCAGCAGCTGGGCGCAGGTTTCCAGGCCAGCTATGCCAATAAGCGGTTAGACGTAGCCGCTATTAAATTTGAAAGCCAGTTGGATCTTACGGGCCAATGGACCAGCCCCAGTAATGAAAATTTTAATGCTTCTCTTGTAAACGTGCACTATATAGATGTGAACGCAGGTTTGTTGTACAACGGGTCTACCAATGGTCTTGATAATTATTACCTGGGCGCTTCGGTATACCATCTCAACAACCCTTCTGATGGTTTTATGAAAAATGGCAACTACCATTTATCAAGACGGTATACGGCCCATGCGGGCGGCTATTTTCCAACAGGAGAAATCACAACGCTTTTTCTTACAGGTTTATACAACCAGCAGAATACTACCAAAGAAGTGGTGCTGGGCAGTGCCCTTGGTTTTAACCTGGCCGGCCAGAGCGAAGTGCCGGTGAGTTTCTACGCCGGATGCTGGACCAGGCTGAACAACCAGTATGATGCCGTTATACCTTATATAGGACTTGATTTCAACGAACTGCGGCTGGGACTTACCTATGATATCAACGTTTCTAAGTTAACGCCGGGTTCACAAAGCAAGGGCGGTATGGAGTTAACGCTGGTCTATGTACACCAGAAATCTACCGGCAGAAAAACAATGCCCTGCCCCAGGTTCTAGCAAGAGCAATCAACGCCTGGTAATATTTATTTCATATCTGCCAGTTTCTTCTGCATGCCAAACATCTCATCCCTTAGCCTTGCTGCTTCCATAAAGTCCAGGTCACGCGCAGCTTTCTCCATTTCCTTTTTAATTTTGCCGATGGCTTTTTCAATTTGAGGTATGGTTTGGTATACCGCTTCTTCTTCCGCTGCCACGGTAATCATGTCTTGATCACCGGAAATGGCATAGGGGTTTTGCGGATCAAAACCTTTAATGTCCAGCACCGAAGTTTGCTGAAAGACCTGCTCCTTGCTTTTGATAATTGTTTTGGGTGTGATGCCATGTTCAATATTATAGGCAACTTGTTTTTCTCTTCTGCGGGTGGTTTCATCAATGGTGCGTTGCATGCTCTCCGTCATCTTATCGGCATAAAAAATAACAAGGCCATCCACGTTTCTTGCGGCACGGCCGGCGGTTTGCGTTAAGCTTCTTTCATTGCGCAGAAATCCTTCTTTGTCTGCATCAAGTATGGCCACCAATGACACTTCGGGCAAATCCAATCCTTCGCGCAGCAGGTTTACGCCCACCAGCACGTCTATTTCTCCCAGTCTTAATTGCCTTAATATTTCAACCCTTTCCAGCGTATCTACTTCGCTGTGTATGTATTTTGATTTAATATTAATACGATGAAGATATTTATCCATCTCCTCTGCCATGCGTTTGGTAAGTGTTGTTACCA
>Ga0075024_100000868_pt1 | contig 11681 bp, 6 predicted proteins | sample Str013_2_FD_71389 | JGI IMG/M metagenome (GOLD analysis project Ga0075024, IMG submission 71389) | Freshwater sediment microbial communities in response to fracking from Pennsylvania, USA - Straight Creek_MetaG_SC_2013 | ecosystem: Environmental > Aquatic > Freshwater > Creek > Sediment... | reverse complement strand
GCTGCCGGCCTGGTGCGACAGCCATACACACCTTGTTTTTGCAGCCAGCCGGGAAGATGAATTTGTTGATAAGCTGAAAGGACTCAGTTATGCGGAAATTGCGGCAAAAGGCGGCGGCATCCTTAATTCTGCCCGCAAGCTGCACAATGCAACACCCGATGAATTGTTTAACAGTGCCTGGAAAAGACTTGAAGAAATCAGCAAACTGGGTACCGCCGCAGTAGAAATAAAAAGCGGTTATGGCTTATCGGTAGAAGACGAGCTGAAGATGCTGCGCGTTATTAAACAACTCAAACAAAAATCGAACCTGCTCATAAAAGCAAGTTTCCTGGGCGCCCATACCTACCCGCTGCAATACCGAGATGACCACGCCGGTTATATTGATCTTATCATCAATGAAATGCTGCCGCTAATTGCAGCCGGGCAACTGGCCGATTACATTGATGTGTTTTGCGAAACCGGTTTCTTTTCTGCAGCAGAAACAGAAACCATCTGCAGGGCGGGTATGCAATACGGATTAAAGCCAAAAATACATGCCAACCAGCTCAGTCTTTCGGGTGGGGTAGAAGCCGGCGTAGGGCTGGGTGCTGTTTCGGTAGACCACCTGGAAACCATGGATGCCGCCGCCATCAATGCACTGGCAAAGTCGGCCACCATCGGCACCTTACTGCCTACCGCAGCTTTCTTTTTGCGCATGCCCTTTCAGCCTGCACGGCATTTGATAGATGCTGGTTGTGCCATAGCGCTTGCCACGGATTATAACCCGGGATCCAGCCCCAGCGGCAATATGAACCTGGTACTAGCCATGAGCTGTATTCAAATGAAAATGCTGCCCGAAGAAGCCATCAATGCGGCTACCATCAACGGGGCTTTTGCTATGGAAGTGGATCAGCTGGCGGGAAGCATTGCCATTGGCAAAAAAGCAAACCTCATTTTTACAAAACCCATTCCCTCGCTGGCCTACCTGCCATATGCGTTTGGTAATAACCTTGTAGATAAAGTAATGATTCAGGGATCATTTGTTTGATGTTCCGCTCAACTAACGGATCAACACAACCGCACCTTTAAACAACTGCATTTTGCCATCCATAAATTCAAGCGTGATGCTGTAAACATAAGTTCCGGGCGCAGCCGCCACCCCTTTTAATTTTCCATCCCATCCAAATTGCTTGTCGTTGGCCGGGACATTGTTTGTTTGAAAAACTTTTTGCCCCCAGCGGTTGAAGACGGAGAAATCTTTGATCAGCCGGATGTCTTTTGTACCGATTACGTAAAACACATCGTTTTGCCCGTTGCCGTCCGGCGTAAACGCAGTTGGAATATTAATGACCGTATTGGTAAATGTTTTAATGGTAATAACACTGGTATCGGTACAGCTGAATTCGTTTTTAACTTTTACCTGGTAATGTGTGGTAGACACCGTACTGGCCGTTGGGCTGGCACAATCGTAGCACGATAAAGTCTCTGCCCACAGCCATTTGTAAGTGGAGGGCGTTCCGCCAAATACCAGCGGGTTCAGCACGGTGGTTCCGGGCCTTGTTATTTCAATCTCAGCCGGAACAAATGAAACACTGAAAGGAATAAAAGGCTGCACATTGCCATTGTTGGCATAGTCTGTTTCATTGTACACTTTTGATGGAGTATAGCCGGCGCCTTTGTCATTTACCACGGCAGCGAGATTCGTTGAAACAGGCGTTGCGATTATATGTGTAAACACCGCACAGGAGTCTGGCGATATTACCGGCGTATAAAACACCGGGTACAATTGCTTGCCGCTGCTGCTGCCATCGTAAAACGAAACCGGTATGTGTTCAAAAACATTTTTATACCGGTTGTTCATACAAAGCCGGAAGCGCACCAGTGTACTGTCGTTGGTAAAACATTTTGTACCGATTATCTCCACCGTCATATCGGGCGGAAATACATTTACTTTACCGGTAGCGGTAACCGTGCATCCATAGCGGCTTGTTACCTGCATATTCACCACGGCGCTGTCCTGCACAGTAATTTGCGGCGATGCACAAGCGGTACAGTTGAGGCTATACCCGGCGCCATTTTGCCAAACAGGGTTGGTGGGCGCAATCATGGGCGTGCTAAACCCAAGCACAATGCTTTCATCTCTAAAGATGGTGGTATCTGCAGGAACAACAAACAATGCTGGCTGCTTGTACAATGTACTGTTTACGTTGTTTACATAATTCTTTTCCGTGATGCCGCCGCTATTGGGCAACACAACGGGTATGGCTGTGCCGTCATCATTTACAACTGCATAAATGGTTCCCGATGCACTTTGTTTTATCAATTGGGTAAAACTTATGCAGGAGTCCGGGCTGTTGGAAGGATTGATAAAAACAGTGCCCAGCCTGGTGGCTGCCCCTGATAGCGGGTTGCCATCATAAAAACAGGCTTTTAAATTTACCGGCACATTACTTTTGGGATAGGCATTACAGATAGAAAAAGTTGCATACACACTATCGCCCCCGGCCGCACACTCCAGGTTGGTAATGGCGATGGAGTAATCGTCTGCCGGTGGAATGTGCAGCACCGAAAATGCTGAATCATAACAACCATACCGGCTGTAAGCCATTACTTTTTTGGTAACCAGCGTATCGCCCCGGTACGGTGCCGTAAACACAGTGGGCAAACAATTGCTGCAACTAAGATCCGTTGCGGCCGACCATACCGCCGAAGTAATACCGCCACCCGTTGCCGGAATTGGTTTTAAAGTAATGGTTTCATCAGGCTCCAGTACGGCACTTACAGGGCTTGCATTTATATGAAACTTAAATCCGCTACGGTAGCCGGTATTGTTAAAATAGTTGCTCTCCACCAGCGCGGTATTGGGCAATGCAAGGGGTATGGTGCTGCCATCGTCGTTGATGACGGCATAGAGCGTATCAAGTCCTGCATAGCCAACATCCAGAATATCCGTTTCCAGGTAAGAAGCGCAATGGCCCAATACATCATACGGAAGCAAATACTGGGTGCCCGTCAGCTGCGCACTGGCGTAGCTGGGGTTTCTGTTGTAAAAACTAACCGGTGTATTTTTAGGAACCTTCTTATAGCCATTGTTGTAAAACCAAAATGTTATTTTCACTTTGGTCTGGCTGTAGCATTCCACGCTTTGAATATTGATGCCGGCATCGGGCGAGGGATCGTATACTTTCAAAACAAGAAAGTTGGTAGTATCTGCACAGGCGCCATTGCTTGCTATCAGTCGTATTTTATAATTGGCCGGCACCAGGAAGACATAGTTGAGGTGGAATGATGTACTGACCACCGTTTCCGTCATGCCCTTGTCGTTGCTCATGAGCCATTGGTAAGAACTGGCCCCAATGGAACGGTTGGTAAAAAACACACTGTCCAGCTGTATCATATCCTTTGAGGCAATCACGCGTTTATTGGGCCAGAACCGGGCCGTAACACCACAACTTACTTGCGCAATAAACTGATCCGTGGAAAAACAGCCGGCCGTGCTGCCATAAGCACGCAGGGTGATGGTATAATTTTTCTTTTGCGTAACGGTGTAATCAAAGTCGGTAGAGGTAGCAGCAGCAACGCCATCTACCAGCCACTGGTAACTGCTGGCACCTACGGAAGTATTGGTAAGATGCAATACATCGCCAATAACGGGATAATCTATACTGCTGGTAAAGCCTGCTGTAACGGCGTCCAAACAAGGGTCGGTACAAACGGTGCTGGCTATCATGCCTGTAAGACTGCCGGCAATAAAATTGCGCATTCTAATAGCCTGTCCGTCTGTAAAGCCAAGAATACAGCCGGTACCATTTCCATAATCCATAAAATTATCCGGCAAATCGGGCACATCTGTAGCAAAGCCCGATAAGGTATCCGAACTGCAGGAGTTTTGCGGGCTGCCGCAGGGATAGCCGCCGGTGATGGTGCGTTCGGGTGGCGTATCGCAAACCATATCGCCACTGGTATTGCAATCGTAGTTGGCACAGTCGCGGTTGCCAAATGTATGGGCAAGGCTCAGGTAGTGGCCGGTCTCGTGGCAAAGCGTGCCAATACCAAGTCCGGCAACAACAATATCGCCACCGGCGCTTGCATAGCCGCCCATTTTTAACCGTGTCCATACACCGCATTCAAAAGTTTGCATGTATTCACTTTTGATGTCTTCCACCACCCAGATATTAACATAGCGTGATGGATCCCAGCGGCCCAGGGCCACTACATCGCCGCCTTCCATATCAAAATCATAATCGCCCAGGAAAGTTTTTGTTCTTACAATGCCCGTTGTTTTACCGCCATTGGGATCGGTTTTAGACAGGCAAAACTGTATACGGGTATCGGTACGGCCGCCGGTAAAACTGCCCGATGCCGAGAAAGCATCGTTCATGCCCTGCAGGGCAGCCAGCACCGCCGCATCGGTAATAGATGCAGGATTTGAGCTGATGATATGAAATACCACTGGTAATGTATAATCAACCGTCATGGTTCTGGCAGCCGGTGCTGCATGCGCCAGTGTGCGGATGAGTATGGCATTATTGATGGCTTTTTCCTTTGCAACAAAGGCCGGGTCTTTTCGCCATTTTTCCAGCAAAATATCGGTGCCGCAGGCAAAACCATTGTTTGCACTGGCATAAGATACACCCGGTACAGAATCTTTATAGCGCAGGGGAGTCTCCTGCGCAAAAATGCACAGGGGCAGCTGTAGTAATAACAAACAGCATAACAACAAATAATGGGAAGGGGTTCCCGGTTGGTTTTTCATGGCAGGGTTGGTATTCTCTACCTAATAATACGTTTTTATCCTGAAACTTTAAAACGCGTGACGGGCTTTTTTGGTATCTGGCAGCACTACGAAGCGGGGTATTACCCGGCCACCGTATTTTCCGCTATGGCCCCCGGTCTGCGGTATTTTTACAAACACCTTATTAATAAAAAGAGCGGCTGGCGCTGGTTGTAAAAAAAATCCTACCTTTTATTCAAATTCAACGGTCTATGCAAACAATGCCATCTCCTGCACGGCCGGCCACCCAAATGGCCCATCATTTTAAATTTTACGACAAAGAAGACATACTATCGCTAACGCGTATACGCAGGTTTGAAACCAAACTGGGCGAGCGGATACAGGTGATCAACGACCAGCAGCATTTTGAACAGTCGCTGCGGCAATCCACTGCCCGCTACGTGTTGTTTGGCGTGCCGGAAGACATTGGTGTAAAAGCCAATTACGGACTGGGGGGAACAGATTCTGTATGGGTGCCCTTTCTCAGTTCTTTCCTGAACATACAAAGCAATGATTTTATTATTGGCGATGAGCTCCTGCTGCTCGGCCATTTTGATTTTGGCGATATCAAATACCTGATAGAACAAAATGCCCATGGCCATGAAGAAAGAATTGACGCCTACCGCCATGCCGTAAACCTGATAGACGAAGAGGTGGAAAGCCTGGCCAAGCAAATTACGGCGCTGGGTAAAATACCGGTGGCCATTGGCGGCGGACACAACAATGCCTACCCGCTGATAAAAGGTGCGGCCAAGGGATTGTACAAGGCCGGCCTGGTGCCGCTGGCACAGATAAACGCCATCAACCTCGATGCGCATACCGATTTCCGCCCGTCTGAGGGCCGGCACAGCGGCAACGGCTTCCGCTATGCAGAAGAAGATGGATTTCTGCAGAAATACTGTGCCGTTGGCGTGCATGAAAATTATTTACCGCAAAATGTATGGCTGGATATTGTAAACAATCCTTTTATCGATTTTATTACCTACGAGGATATTTTTATTCATGAAAAAAGGAATTTTATACAGGCGGTGGCACATGCTACCGGGTTTACGGAAGACAATTACACCGGTATTGAAATAGACCTGGATTGTATTGAAGGCGCATTGTCAAGCGCAGCCACACCCGCCGGCATCAGCCCGCTGCACGCCCGGCAGTTTGTAAATTTTGCCGGCATGGACAGCAAACCTGCGTATCTCCACATCTGCGAAGGCGCTACCCAGCTGCACGATGGCCGCAAAGATGAAACCACCGGCAAACTGATCAGCTACCTGGTAAGTGATTTTGTGAAAGCAAATAGTTATGGAAAGGAATAGGGGGTGATGCTGCCTTTCTCACGCAAAATGGCGGGTAATAAAAATCAATCATCAAAACGGGATGCCAATATTTACATAGGTGCTCAGGTTCTTCGACTGATCGCTGTACATAAGGCTGAACTCAAGCGGGCCGAGCGCAAAATTATACCCAAACGTTACTGCATAACCAGAAAGCACATTGGGGTTTTGAAAAAATTTACTGGTGCTGATAAAATTATCGAACAGGATATTGGCCCTGCCGGTGATATACGTATTGTTGAAGAGCTGGTAGCGGTAAGCCCCCTGGAATGCCGCCATAGCGGGCGTATACAAAGAGCCCTCCTGCAAACCGGCAAACAGCACCTGGTTGCGCACCAGCGATGTAAGCCCGCCGATGGCAAATTCATTCATGATATTGTTGCTGTAATTAAAATTAACGCCCGACTGTACCAGGAACTGCAGCGTACTGCGGCGGCTAAGCGATGTATAACTGTCCATATTGAACACCGCCCGCGCATACGGCTTGTCCGATACCGGTAATGAATCATTGGCTGCACGCACGCCATTGTTAAAGAAATCTATATCGGGCGACTGGCTGCCTACCAAACCAAATTCTGCATTCAGCCGGATGCCTTTGCGCGGATACACTACTCTGTCGAGGCTGTTGTGCGTAATAAAAAAATACGTGCTGAAGAAATTATTGTTGCCGCTAAACTGCAGGCCCGATAATATCGCCGGCCTGTACGTGATGGTCTCAAAGCGTTCGCCAAAACCCAGGGCCAGGTTGCGCAGGGTAGCATACTGCGCCCTGGCATCAAACTTAAAAATAGTCTGTTTGTAAATACCTATCTGTTTGTAGCTGTTGTAAGTGTTTACGTCAAACCGATCGAACTGGCCATTGAGCGACAACGAAAAATTTTTGCGTCGCCCAATGTACTGCAGGTGTTCGGCCCTTGCACGAAATGTTTCGCCAATGTTCAGCGTAATCAAATCGCGGGAATTGGTAATGATAAGATTGCGGCTTGTAATGTTTACAATGGCGGCAATACCGCTGAACTTATTGTAATGCAGGCTGAGTTTTGCAAACGAGAGCGGATTCTCCGTAACATCAAAAATAATTTTGCAGCTGCTGTCTGCCTGCTGCTCCAGCGCATAGTTTACGCGGCTGTAATACCGGGTACCAAAAGCGGCCCGCACCATCCGTGAAAGTTGCTGCGGCGTATACTCCTGGTGAGTGATAAAATCCATGGTGTGTACAAAAAAATCGGAGCTGGTATTTATCAATCCCCTTACTTCATACGAAGAAATCTTTACCCTTTGTACTGCCGGCAGGCGGTTGGCCACAAAGGGTTCGGCACCGTAGAGCGCATTTAAAGAATCGGCCAGTTGTTTAAAACGCGGGTACAGTTTGCGGCCTTCTTCTATGCCCAGGTTCAGTATCTCGTCAGACTGTGCAAAGCTGCCCATATTGTATTGCGGCATTTCAAAAGGCACATAGATATCGCAAAGACCCACTTCTTCTTTGTGGTCCTGTGCTTCTCTAAAGAATGCCACCTGCAGCAATACCTGTATGGCATTGGTTACTTTGTCGGACGTAAGTAAACCACCGGCTACATTGCTGCCGATAACAAATTCGGCACCCATTTCTTTTACATCACGCACCGGAAAATTTCTTACCACGCCACCATCTACCAGTTTTTTATTGTCGTAGTCTACTGCTGTAAAAAAAGAGGGTATGGCCATGCTGGCGCGGATGGCCGAAGTAATTTCGCCCTTGCTCATCACCACGGCTTCGCCATTGCCTACATCGGTGCCAATGCATTTGTATGGCGTGCAAAATTTGGAAAAATCTTTTTGATTGTACACCGGGAAAAACATTTCAGACAGTTTCAGCCAGAGCTCCTGCCCCTGTAAAACACCGGTGGGCAGGCGGAAGCCATGGTCTACCCAGGGCAGCTCCACGGTATATTTGTTGTACTCATCTTTTTCTTCCATAAAGAGGGTGCGCAGCGGGGCCTGGTTGCTGAGGATAAAATCCCAGTTGATGCTGCGGGCCATTTTTTCGATGGAATCGGCCGGGTAACCGATGGCATACAAGGCACCGATGATACTGCCCATACTGGTACCCGTTATATAATCAACTTTTAAACCGGCAGAGTCGAGTGCTTTGAGGATGCCGATATGTGCCAGCCCTTTGGCGCCACCACCACTGAGGGTGAGCCCTATTTTGGGGCGGTGGTTTTGTGGTTGCTGTGCGGTGGCCGTAAAACAGCAGGCCAGGCTGTAAAAAAAGACGACGATGACCGGAAATCTTCTCATAGCGTGAAACCAAATTTACACAGATAAGGCTGGTATTTAAAAAATAAAGCTGCCTGTAATGGCAGCTTTATAAAAAATTGGGATTGTTTTAAACAGTTACTGTGGTGTAAGGTATTGCGCATACGCATAACCTTCTTCACCTTTTTCTGTTTTTATGAGCCACCACTGGTCGTTGGCTTTGCTGATGAGTGTAACGGTAGAACCATGGGCCGCTTTGCCAACAATGGGCTGGTCGGTGCCGGGTCCTTTGCGTACATTCAGGTTGCTGCTATCTGTAGTAACCGTGGCTTTGGTGCCCGCAGCGCCAGCCGCTACATTTACATTCAGCACCACATCGGCCGCCCTGAAATCGGGGTCTATCTTATTGTAGATGGCCCAAAGCTGGTCTTTTACTTCGCCGGTGGGCGCATCGCCATCTACGTATAAAACATTGTCCTGTTCGCGTACCTGCAGGTTGGAAACGCCGGCTGTACTGGCAGCGTCCAGCAGTTCTTTGTATTTATCCTGTAATGCCATAAGTTGTTTCCTCCGTATTATTTAATGGTTAATTTGTTATCAATTTTCTTTGCTTTCAGTGTATGCAGGCCCATCATCAGTTTCTGCAGGCTGGCTCTTTTAATATCTCCTGTAAGTGTAATGATGCTGTCTTTTACTTCGGCTTTAACGCCGGCAAAATCTTTGATGGCATCGGTTACACCTTTTTGCAACACTTCATCTCCATTGATAACAACAGGGGCTGCTACAACAGGTGCTGGCGGCGGTGCCACTTTGCTGTTGTTGACAACAGATTTTACACCGGGGATGGCTTTAACTGCCGTTTCAAAAGCTGTTTTGGAAGCATCGTCTTTAAACATACCACTTAAAGTAACAACGCCATCTTTTACGGTGGCACTGGCATCCGACACATCGGCGGAAGCCGCAGAGATTTTTTCAGTTACCACTTTCTCGAGGTCAGCATCTTTGGGACCGCTTTTGCAGGCAGACAAGAGTACAACCGCTACTGCTGCAAAAACAAAAGCGAAACGAAACATGGATTTACGCATAAAATTTATTTTTGTGAATGAATGAAACTAAGATTGAAGAACCGGCGCATTAAGTTGCATCAAATATAAATATTCTGCTATGAAGTAGTTCAGGCGTGGATAAGTGAAATTGAAATTACGTGCTGTTGCTTACGGTGCGTGAGACACGCACCGTAAGCAACAAGTCTCACGCACCGCCTTCGAGTGTCATTATCTTTTCAAAAACTTCTTCGTATTGCTTGTTCAGCTTTTCCAGTTCGGTAGCGGCTTTTTTATAATCGGCTTCGGCTTGTACAAATTTGTTTTTGTCTGAATAGGTTTCGGGCAGGCCCAGGGATGCCTGCAACTGTGTTTTCTGATCGGTTAAGCGGCTGATATCGGCTTCCAGTTGCTGAAAGATCTTCTGCTGCTTCTGCAATTCTTTTTTGGCTTCTTTGTTAATGGGGGCGGCGGGGCCTGATGATGCTGCGGGTTGTGGTTTGGCCGCCACCGGCGCTGCTTTTGCCGGTGCGGGTGCTTGCTTCTGCGCTTCGCCCTGTTGCTTGTTTTCAGCGGCTGCTTTTTTGCTGCTGGCAACATTGCGCTCCTTCCAGTCGGCCCACTCATCAAAATTGCCTTTAAACTCCCTTATCTTATTGTCATCAATCTCCCAGATGGTATCGGCCAGTTTGGAAACAAAATAACGGTCGTGGCTTACCAGTATCAGGGTGCCTTCATACTTCTTCAATGAATCAATCAATAATTCTACGGAATGAATATCCAGGTGATTGGTAGGCTCATCCAGCAATAAAAAATTGGCCTTGCTGGTAATGGTTTTGGCCAGCGCCACACGGGCTTTCTCGCCGCCACTCAATATCTTTATTTTCTTGTCTACATCGTCTCCGCCAAACAAGAAGCATCCCAGCAGGTTGCGCAGTTCCTGTTCGCTTTGCTGGCTGCCGCATTCCTTCATTTCATCCAGAATGGTATTGTTTACGTTCAGCGCTTCCAGCTGGTGCTGTGCATAAAAGCTTTCGTCTACATTGTGGCCCCATTTTCTTTCGCCCTCAAAAGGCTCGGTACCGGCAATAATGCGCAGCAGGGTAGACTTACCCTTTCCGTTGGCGCCAATCAATGCAATTTTATCGCCGCGGTTAATTTCTGCAGAAGCATTCTCTACAATGGTAATGGCCGGAAATTTTTTGCTAACATGTTTCAGTTCAACCAGCACACGGCCCGGCGTTTTATCTACCCTAAAATTGATTTTAATATTGGGCCTTTCTATCTCCACATCTTCTATGCGCTCCAGCCTGTCGAGCCGTTTTACAATACTCTGCGCCTGGGCGGCTTTGCTGGCCTTGGCTTTAAAGCGTTCTATAAAACGTTCCTGCTGGCGAATATAATCCTGCTGGTTTTCAAAGGCACGCTGCTGCAGTTCTACGCGCTGCACTTTTTCGGTTTCATAAAAATCGTAATTGCCATTGTATACATGCAGTTCTTTCTGGTACAGCTCAATGATCTTGGTAACCATCCGGTTCAGGAAATATTTATCGTGGCTTACAATTACCACAGAGCCCTGGTAATGCAGCAGGTATTTCTCCAGCCATTCAATAGAGGGCAGGTCAAGGTGGTTGGTAGGCTCATCCAGCAGCAGCAGATCGGGCTGTTGCAATATCATTTTGGCCAGCAGTACGCGCATGCGCCAGCCCCCGCTGTACTCGCGGTAGGGTCTTTCCAGATCGGTATTGGCAAAGCCGAGGCCCTGCAATACTTCTTCGGTTTTGTGGTGAATATTGTAGCCGTCCAGCACATCCATTTCGTGGAGGCGGTCGCTGTAATCGTGCAGTATTTTTTCGTCTTCAGAATTGGCTTCCAGTTCGTGGCCCAGGCGTTCAATTTCCTTTTCCAGCTCCAGCACCCGTTCAAAAGCGCCCATGGCTACTTTTAAGATAGAATCGTTGGTATCAAAGCTCAGCAGGTCCTGGTGCAGGTAGCCGATGCTGGTTTCGCGGCCTTTTTCTACGGTGCCGGCACTGGCCGAAAAACCACCGGTGAGGAGTTTTAGCAGGGTAGACTTGCCGGTTCCGTTGTAGCCAATCAGGCCGATGCGCTCGCCGGGCTGTATATGCCAGGTAGCATCCTGCACTATCACCCGCGCCCCAAATTCAAAAGTTACATTTGTTAATCCTGCCAGCATATATAAAATTATTTTAAATTTTGAATTTCGAATGACAAATCAAGCTGAAACGGCCCTGCATTTAAAATTTATCCTACAAAATTCAAAATAGCTTTCCGGCCGCAAAAGTAGTATAAACG
>Ga0075024_100000867_pt1 | contig 11694 bp, 8 predicted proteins | sample Str013_2_FD_71389 | JGI IMG/M metagenome (GOLD analysis project Ga0075024, IMG submission 71389) | Freshwater sediment microbial communities in response to fracking from Pennsylvania, USA - Straight Creek_MetaG_SC_2013 | ecosystem: Environmental > Aquatic > Freshwater > Creek > Sediment... | reverse complement strand
ATAGGGGCTCCCGCTGGTGGTGCCCGGGCGCAGCCATCGGCCGTGCCGGCGTCGGCAGCGCCCGCCGCACCGACAAAGCCCGAGGACAGCAAGCCCTACGACGACAAGCTGCTGCGCCTGTCGGAGCTGCTCGGTGCCGTGCACTATCTGCGCGAGTTGTGCGGCGCCAACGACGGCCAGTTCTGGCGCGAGCGCGCCAGCGAGCTGATCGACGCGGAGGGGGGAGGCAATGCCCTGCGCCGGGCGCGATTCATCAAGAGCTTCAATCTCGGCTACAACAGCTACCGGCGGACCTACAACACCTGCACCCCGTCGGCGCAGACCGCCATCGCCCGATTCCTATCGGAGAGCGCCGAGATCGCCGACGCGCTGACCAAGATTCCCTGAGGCCCGCCCGCCGATCCTGGAGGCCCCGGCTCAGGCGTATTTTACCTTTACAACGGGACGGACTGGCCAAAGCGCCGCCGCGTGCTACCACTGCCGCTGTCAGGGGATCATTTCGTTGTTCAGGGCGCCTTCACAAGCTGCAGGCGCGCCGGCCATTCCAACCATCGTGAAACCGCCGATGATGACGACTACGCTGTCCAAGAGCGATGAGCCGAGCATGAAGGCTTTGAGCTATATTCTCGAGGCCTGGGAAATCGGCGCCGAGGCCGGCGTCAAGCCCGAGCTGATGGCCTATGCCGCCATCTATACCGCACTCACCGACCTGGTGGCCGCTTACGGCGAGAACGCTGTCGCAGAGCTCGCCTCCGGCCTCAAGGATCGCGTGATGAAGGGGGAGTTCACGTTGGCCGGCCGCACACAGTAAGCTGCTTCTCACCGGCCCGGAAAATACAGCCGCGCCGGCAGGAACAGCTTCGCCACCACCACCACCGCGAACCCCAGCAGCACCAGCCCCGCGATCTGGTTGATGCGCTTCAGCATCTGCTGCGTGATGCGGTGGCGCACGCGGGCAATCAGCGAGGACAGGGTAAACCACCACAGGAATGCGCCACCGACCACCGCCAGCGTCACCTCCACCGCCTCGGGGAAGGTGTCGATGCCGAGCGCGCCGCTCAAGCTGCCGAAGATGGCGAAGACGCCGAGAATTGCCCCCGGATTGGTGATGGTGAGGAAGAACGTCTGCGGGATCACCCAGCCGTGATCGCTGAGCGAGCCCATCTCCTCCTTGACCTCGATCATCTTCGGCTCGGCCATGAACAGCTTTAGACCGAACAGCGCGAGCACCACGCCGCCGACGATGTAGATCGTCGAGCGGTTCTGCGTCACGACGTGGGAAACCGCGCTCATGCCCCAGGCCGCGAAGAACGACATCAGTCCGTCCCCCAGCATCGCACCGATGCCCGCGGCCATGCCGCCGAAGAAGCCGCGCTCGATGGCGCGCTGCACGCACAGCACGTTGACCGGACCGACCGGCGCGGAAAGGATGAAGCCGATGAAAACCCCGGCCAGGATCTGCAGCGGGTTTGGTATGAAATCGTATGGCGTCAACTGCGACCCAATCCCCGCTCGAGTTCAGCGCTTGCCCCGCCGGCGCCGGGTCGGCATTGCTCGTCCGGCGCTGCCCGCCGTTGCCGCGGACGCGCCGGCGCATGTTTTCTTGGCCGCTGGTCGCCCCCTTGCGCGACAAGGGGCGTTCCGCGACGTCCTCTACAGCCCAATCCCGTATTCCGGCGACAGTATTCCTAATGATGGTGCCGGTGCTTGTCCATTGCCTTGCCGGTCGCGCCTCAGTTTCAATTCGGGCAGACCGAAGCCCGGCCGCGTGGGGCGCAGCAGGCAAAGCCGTGGTGCGCCGCCGCGCGCAAGGCGGCGCAATACGAACCGCTATTGACGCCCGACACCCGGAGACGGTTGATCCGATGGCTGGTTCGGGAGAGCATCGGGCCGCTGTGGTCAGCCGGCGATCTCGGCCTTGCCGCACTCGAGCACGGTCGTGTCGCGCGCGGGGATGCGGCAGCGGAACGAGGCGATCGGCCCGTCGCGCCAGATCTCGGTGCGGATGCGCTCGCCCGGGAACACCGGCGCCGAAAACCGCACCGCCATGCTGCGCAGCCGCCCGGGATCATTGCCGCAGCACGCCTTGAGCAGGGCCCGCCCGGCGACGCCGAAGGTGCACAAGCCGTGCAGGATCGGACGTGGATAGCCAGCCGCGCGGGCCACCTTGGGATCGGCGTGCAGCGGGTTGTAGTCGCCCAACAGGCGGTAGATCAGCGCGGCTTGCGGCAGGGTGTCGATGTCGACCGCCGTATCGGGTGCACGCGTCGGCAGCACATGCGGAGGCGGCGGCGCGATGCGCGAGCTCTGCTGCGCCCCCTCGCTGAACCCGCCGTTGCCGCGCAGCACGGTCGTCTGCGTCAGCGTCGCGATCAGTTGCCCGCTCTGCTTGTCATGAATCTCGCGCGTCGAGTACATGAACGCGCCTTTGGCGGTGCCCTTGTCGATCACGTCGACCACGCGGGTGCGTCCGACGACCGTACCATGGGTGGGAACCGGCGCGTGCAGCACCATGCCCTGCTCGCCATGCAGCGCCCGCTTCCAATCGGCGCCGGTGTCTGCGTCCTGCAGCCAGAAGCCGGGCAGGCCGAGCACGACCGCCATGGTCGGCAGCGCGGCCAAGCCCTCGTCGTAGACGAACCGCAGCTCGTCCTCGGCCATCGGGTCGGCGCCGCAGCCGAGGCCGAGCGCATAAAGCATGGTATCGCGCGTGCTGAAACTGTGCTCGACGTCGGCAAATCGCCGCGCGATCAGCCCCTTGCCGGCAAACGGCGTCATCGCGGCCAATCGTCGGTTGCCGGCAGCGGCATAACCCGGTTGTCGAGCAAACCGTCCGGAGGTGTGGCGGATGCGGTGGACGAGAGCCCGAACTGGATCAGCGGCTGACTGGCGGCCCCGGTCACCAGCAAGGCCTTGAGATCGTCCGACGACATGGCGATCGGACCCGGCGGCGAGTCCGACGCGCTCGTTGCCGGAGCGCCCGATGCTCCGCCATGCGAGACGATCTTCACGTCCAGTTTGCTGTTGAGGATATCGGCCGTACCGACCGCCGACATCGACATCTCGCCGAATTTCACGTCGACCCGCTGTGCCGAAATCAAACCTTTGGACAGCGACAAACGTGCGGTCAACTCATCGAACGACGTCTGGTGGCCGCTGCTTCCGCTCCAGCCCGTGACCGGGCCCTTTTGCGCCGCGAACCAGAGCCGCCGCAGGTCAAGACCCAGCCGGCCCGAGCGGTCCATGGCGAGCAGCACCGTGCCGGACAGCTCGTGCAGCATGGTCCGCGAGCTCCCGCCGGCAAGTGACAGATCGAATTTGGCGCGCGCCTGACCTTGCAGGATGACCGGCGCATTCAGCAGCTTCAGCAGATTGCGAGCCTCGAAATTGTCGAGGTCTCCCTGCGCCGAGAGCAGTGGAACCGGGCCGCTCATGTCGGCGACCAGCTGCCCTTTGGCGCCACCTTCGAGGTCGGGCGTTTCGAGCTCGGCGAAATCCGCCAGCAGCCTGCCGTTCTTGATCGAGACCGTGGCGGCGCTGTGACCAAAGGTGGCAAACGGCGTCGTCATGCGGGTGGCCGAGATGCGCAGATCGGCATCGAGCTGGGAGATCAGGCGGATCCGCAGATCGGCGGCGGCATCGCCATTCGACTTGCTGCGCCAGAAGCTGAGCGCGTCGTGCGCCCCGAACAGCGGGCTCAAATCGAGCGTGTTGAATGCCAGCGTGCCGTCGAAGGCGGGGCGCACGCCGGCGACATTGAGGCTCATGGTGCCGACGGCGGCATTGCCGTCCATGGAAAATCTGGCGTTATCCAGGCCGATCACCGAATTCGCCCAGGTGAGCTTGCCGTCGGCCTTGAAATTCCTGAACCCCGAAACCGGCACGATCGGCTGTCCAAGCCAGCGCGACAATTGCTTGATGTTGGGGATCGAGACCGAGGCCTCGCCGGCGAGCTGCACGCCCTTGGCGTAGCGCACCAAGCCTTTGAACGTCGCATCGATGAGCGCGCCATTGACCGAGAATTGCAGGCTGCCGGCATCGCCGGTTTCGACCGCAGAACCGGGTTTTGCTGCCGCTTCCGGATTTGGTCCGAGCACGGCGCTGAAGGTCAGCCGCTGCCCGTTCAGTTGGAACGATCCGCTCAACGTGCTGTCGCCGCGCCGGGCATTTCGCGTCAGGTTCGCATCGAGCTCGCCGAGCGTTATGGTCCGCGACGCCTCCTTGTCGGCGATCTCGATGGTGGCATGATGCAAGGTCAGCTGATCGAACGGAAGCTGCTGCATGGCCTTCAACAGCGGCAGCGCAACGCCCGAGCCGCCGCCGAGCGCCGACAGGCTCCGGTCGGTCAGTGCGATGCGGATCAGCGGCGCATTGAGCACGACAGTCTCGCCCTTGAACGCGGCGATGCCGAGGGTTGCCACATGCGCCTGGGCTTGGGCGAGCGAGCGGTCGGTGGTGCGAAGGTAGCGGCTGGCGTCAGCCAGATGGAAGGTGCCGCTCTCGATGACGATGGTCGGCTCGCTCGACACCAGCATCGGCGCAGATACGTAAAACGCCGGTCGTGTCGGCGTGTCCGCAGCAATTGCCGGATTATGATGCGGAGGCAGCAGGCTCAAGGCCAGGATCGGCAGTAACGGAGCCAGCCCTACGGCCACGGCGCCCGATACGATGCGTCCGATCGATGGCCGATTGAATCGCATGAAAACCCTTGTGCTGGTGGCTATGAAATTATCGACACTAACCGGGGCAGCAAATCTGCGGCTGGGTGACGACTTCGATATGCTGCCGACACATCGTACAGGAGGCTCTGAGGCGGTGTTGATGCGGTGATCGTGGCCGACAAATCGGCGCAACTCGGATCGATCCAGAATTAGCCCAAACGGGCGATCGACCACTGTGTCGTTTCATAGGTCCTCCCGACGCCCGGTGCCAGCGCACTCGTTATTTTTCCACAACTGGCAAGTCCTGCCCCCGTCCTGCAATCCAACAATAGGCGTAGAGGCGTTGCCGCGGTGATGGACGGCACTCTTGCCGTCCGTTGCTGCGGCTGGCTGCGACGACCCGTGCCGGACCGCCCTCTCCTCGAACCCCTGCGACCCAACCGCAGGATTCAAACGTTTGAGATGATTGGATATTCGCCCCTTGGTTGTATGTGACCGGAAAAAGGCAAACGTGAGATCGCGACGTCGTGTCCGAGCCGGAACACGGTACACCAGTCGGATCGGCAGCATTATTGATTCAGATCAATTCGACCCCGGTTTTCTTGGCGAGCTCGTCGCGGCTGACATCGGGGGCCAGCTCGACCAGCTTGAGGCCCTTGTCGGTGACATCCATCACCGCCAAGTCCGTGATGATGCGATTGACGACGCCGAGCCCGGTCAATGGCAGGTTGCACTTCGGCAGGATTTTCATGTCGATCGAGCCGTCCTTCTTCTTGGCCGTGTGCTCCATGACCACGACCACGCGCTCGACGCCGGCGACGAGGTCCATGGCGCCGCCCATGCCCTTCACCATCTTGCCGGGGATCATCCAGTTGGCGAGATCGCCCTTCTCCGACACCTGCATGGCGCCGAGGATGGCCAGGTTGATGTGCCCGCCGCGGATCATGCCGAAGCTGTCGGCGGAGGAGAAGAAGCTCGAGCCCGGCAGCGTCGTCACGGTCTGCTTGCCGGCGTTGATGAGATCGGCGTCGACCTCGTCCTCCATCGGAAACGGCCCGATGCCGAGCAGCCCGTTCTCCGACTGCAGCATCACGGTCATGCCGTCGGGGATGTAGTTGGCGACCAGCGTCGGCAGGCCGATGCCGAGGTTGACGTAAAAGCCGTCCTCGAGCTCCTTGGCCGCGCGCTCGGCCATTTGTTCACGGGTCCAGGGCATGGGGTTGGGGTCCTCCAAAAGTGTGAGATCGTGAAGTCGTGAAGTCGCCAAATTGTGAAGTCGTGAGGTCGTGAGGTCGTGAATTCGCGTCGATGCCGGGCGGGCTCTGCCCGCGCTTTTTTCCCGATTTGGCGACTTCACGATTTCCCGACCTCACGCCTTTCGAATCGTCCTCTGCTCGATCCGCTTCTCCGGATGCGCGTTGAGCACGATGCGCTGCACGAAAATGCCGGGCGTGTGAATCTGGTCGGCGTCGAGCTCGCCCACCTCGACGAGGTGCTCGACCTCGGCCACCGTCACCTTGCCGGCGCTCGCCACCATCGGATTGAAATTGCGCGCCGTCATCCGGTAGATGAGGTTGCCGGACTTGTCGCCCTTCCAGGCCTTGACCAGCGCCAGATCGGCTTTCAGCGATCGCTCCATGATGTATTTCTGGCCGTCGAACTCCTTCACCTCTTTGCCCTCGGCCACCAGCGTGCCGAAGCCGGTCTTGGTGAAAAAGGCCGGAATGCCGGCGCCGCCGGCCCTGAGCTTCTCGGCGAGCGTGCCCTGCGGGGTGAACTCCAGCTCCAGCTCGCCGGCCAGATACTGGCGCTCGAACTCCTTGTTCTCACCGACATAGGACGCGATCATCTTCTTGATCTGGCGGGTCTCCAGCAGCTGCCCGAGGCCGAACCCATCGACGCCGGCATTGTTGGAAATGGCGGTCAGGTTCTTGACGCCGCTATCGCGCAGCGCGGCGATCAGGGCCTCGGGAATCCCGCACAGGCCGAAGCCACCAACCGCCACCATCAAGCCATCCCTGACGATTCCGTCGAGCGCAGCCTTGGCGTTCGGGTATACCTTGTTCATCTGCCTGCCCCTCGTGTGCTCGGAGGCCTACCGCCTGCCCAAGGCTCGGCAGCCCTGCTGCCCGGCGGTCGGCCACGCCAGCCGTGTTGGTGATCGTCTCACAGTTAGCGCCTCATCCGTATCAGGGCAAGCCTCGTGGAGGCTCGATCGAGCCGACCGGGCAATTCAATTCCGCGGTCGCAACCGAAAGCCCCTCGCCTGTCGCTGTTTGCCCGGTTTCTTTCAGGGGTGGGAGCAGCATTTTCCGTCAAACCCACCCCCCGCTGTCATCCCCCGGTGCGAAAGCATCCGGGGGATCCAGTACTCCTGAGCCGCACAGGATTACTGGATCCCCCGGACGCGCTGTTGCAGCAGCGGCTCCGCGGTTCGCCGCGCGCCGGGGGATGACAGGCCTTTGGGTGGCCGTCGCACGTCGGGTTTCTTCCAAGGTAGGGAGAAGCGGGCGTTCCCTCCCCCCTCATCGCTTTGCGCTTGCACTGCCGCCGCTGCGCATGAATTGTGCCGGTGCCAACAGTAACGGGCCCGGAGATGGTCACGCGGAAAGGCTTTGAAATCGGCACGGAACGTGTGCTTGCCGGCACCAAGCAGCTCGTCGATCTGCCGGTCAGCCGGCTGTCGAACCACACCCCCGTGACGCTGCCGGTGCATGTGCTGCATGGCCACGAGCCGGGCCCGACCATGTTCGTGTCGGCCGCGGTTCATGGCGATGAGCTCAACGGCGTCGAAATCATCCGCCGACTGCTCAAAACTCTCGGAGCGGGCTCCATCCGCGGCACGCTCTTGTGCGTGCCGATCGTCAATGCCTACGGCTTCATCGGCCGATCCCGCTACCTGCCGGACCGGCGCGATCTCAACCGCTCGTTCCCGGGCACGCCGAACGGCTCGCTCGCCGCGCGCCTTGCGCATCTGTTCCTGAACGAGGTGGTGGTGCGCTCGCAATTCGGCATCGATCTGCACACCGCCGCCGTGCATCGGGTGAACCTGCCGCAAATCCGCAGCGCCTTCGCGCGCAGCCCCCGCTGCCGCGAGCTCGGCCATGCGTTCGGCGTCGACGTGATGCTGGAAGCCCCCGAGCGGCCCGGCTCGCTGCGCAAGGCCGCCCGCGAAAAGGGCGTCGATGTGCTGGTCTATGAAGGCGGCGAGGGGCTGCGGTTCGATGAGTTCGCCATCCGCGCCGGCGTCGACGGCATCATCAACGTGATGCTCAAGGAAGGCATGCTGCAATTGCCCGACGGCGTGGCGGCGCCCGCCGCGACCCGAGCCCGCCCGACGGTCATCGCCAACGCCAGCAGGTGGCTGCGGGCGCCGGAAGGCGGCGTGTTGCGGACCTCGCGGCGGATCGGCGACGCGGTCAGCGAGGGGGAAACCATCGGCGCGGTGGCGAACCCCTACGAGGACTGCGAGACGCCGATCCGCGCGGACCATCGCGGCATCATCATCGGCCGCACCACGCTGCCGGTCGTGAACATGGGTGATGCCTTGTTCCACATCGCCTGGTCGCAGGAGTTGGGTCACCCGCCGGCCCGGGAGCCGCAGCGCGAGGGCTCGGATCCGCTGATGGACGAGGACGAGATCATCTAGCGATCCGCAGCCCAATCTCGAACGATGGATCCCGTGTTTTCGGCTACTTTCCCGGCGCCGGCGCCGGTGCTGCCGCGGCGGCCTTGCCTTCCAGCTCCTCCAGCTGGCGCAGCAGCTCCTGCTTCTCGCGGCCGCGACGCACCATCTGCATCTGCACCTGGCCGATCTCGAGGCTGACGTTGCCGCGCTTCTGCAGGTCCGGCTCGCGCGAGGATCGCACCTGGATATCGAAAATCCGCTGCTGATCCTGGCGCATCTCCTCCTCGACCTGACGAATGCGGGCCTTGGTCTGCGCGATGGTGATGGCGCGCGTGGTATCGGCCGAATCCGTCTTCTTTTTCAGATCGTCCTCGAGCTGGCGCACGCGGCCCTGCAGCGCGTTCATGTCGGGTCCCTGCGGTTGGGTGGCCGACTTCGGCGCCATGGCTCCGGCCGAGGCCAGATGGAAATAGAAATCGCCGGTCAGCGAGGAGTGATCCCACGGCACCTGCTTGCCGCCGGTCGCCGACAGCACATCCTTGCGCACGTCGATCATCAGCGAGGTGAGGTTGCGGTCGGGCTCGGCGATGCGTTTCAATAACGCTGCTGCGAACGGCGAGTTGCGCCCGCTGCCGTCGAGCGCGACGTTGCCCGGCTGCGTCGAATAGGTGATGAACGTGCCGACGCCGGTCTGCACCTGGGCGAGGCCCTGGCCGATGCTGGCCGAGCGCGTGCCCATGCTGCGGGCGAGGTTGCGCGCCAGCGGATTGTCGCGGCAGGCGTCGAGGAACACGAGATTGGTCTTGCTCTCCCGCTCCAGCTCCATCTGGCGCAGCACGAAGTCGAGCCGCGTCGCCTCGAAGTCGAGATCGCGCTCGCCTTCCAGCTTCGCATCGATCGGCACCAGGTAGTTCTGGCCGCCGAGCTGCAGGCCGTGGCCTGCATAGAAGAACAGCGCCACATCCGCACCCGACAGCGCGCGCACGTAGTCGCGGACCTTCAGATCGAGCGCGCGCTTGTCGAGATCGAGCCCGAGGATCACCTTGAAGCCGAGGCCTTCCAGGCTCGCCGCCATGTCCTTGGCATCGTTGGCGGGGTTGGTGAGCGGGATCGCATTGGCATAGGCCGAGTTGCCGATCACGAGCGCGATGCGCGACTCGGCGGCGGCACCCGCGCGCGGCCCGAGGCCGATCGCAGCGAGCCCCGTGACCACCATCAGCGTCAACGATGTCAGCCGACTTGCTCGCAACCAGGCCATGACGCACCCTCCCGAAGCGGAACACGACCGACCGTCGCCAGCCATTATGTCAACTTCGCGGCCTGCCCCCGACTCCCCAGGGAGAAGGAAGAAAGCGAGGGCGCAGCGCACGCGGCGACCGCTGTTTTTTCCTCTCCCTTGGGAGAGGATGTCGCGGCAGCGACAGGTGAGGGGGCTTACGGTTGCGTCGGTTGACTTGGCAGCAGACCCCTCATCCGGCCTCCGGCCACCTTCTCCCGAGGGAGAAGGAAGAAAGTGAGGGCGCAGCGCATATGGCGAGCGCTCTGTCTTTCCTCTCCCTGGGGAGAGGATGTCGCGGCAGCGACAGGTGAGGGGGCTTACGGGTGCGACGGTTGCACGGAAGCGCACTGGACCCCTCGGCGCCTCAGCTGCGGATCTCGCCGCCGGTGGCCTTGTTCACCTCGGCGATCACCTTCGCGGCAACCGCGTCGATTTCCGCCTCCGTCAGCGTCGCCTGCCGCGGCTGCAGCGTCACCTCGATGCCGAGCGACTTGCGGCCCTCGCCCAGATGGCCGGCCTCGTAGAGATCGAACACCGACACCTGCGTGATCAGCTTCTTGTCGGCCGCCGCCGCGGCGCGCACCACATCGCCGGCGCTGACATCGCCGGCGAGGATGAACGCGAAGTCGCGCCGCACCGGCTGCAGATCCAGCGTATCGAGCGGCGGCTTGGCGCGGGTTGGTTTGCGTTTTTGTGCCGGCACCCGGTCGAGATCGATCTCGAAGGCGGCCACCGGTCCCGCCACATCGAGCGCCCGCAGCGCGGCCGGATGCAGCTCCCCGAACGTCGCCAGCGCCAGCTTGGGGCCGAGCCGCAGCGTGCCGGAGCGCCCGGGATGGTACCAGGCGGGCGCATCGCGCGTGATCTGCGCCTTGCCGCCGTCAAAGCCGAGCACGGCCAGCGTCGCCAGCGCGTCCGCCTTGGCATCGAGCGCATCGGCGGGCGCCATGCTGCCGTCCCAGTGCCGGCCGGCGCCGCCGGGCCTGGCAGTGCCGAGCCGCACACCCGCGGCCTGCCAGAACTGGTCGGTTTCCGCGGCGCCGCGATAGGCCTGGCCCACCTCGAACAGGGCGACATCGGCAAAGCCGCGGTCGCGGTTGCGCTGTCCCGCCCCGACGAGGCCCGGCAACAGGCTCGGCCGCATGTTGGACAGATCGACCGAGATCGGATTGGCGAGCTCCAGCTCGCTCTGGCCGCCGCCGAACAGCTCCGCCTCCCGCCTGGTGATGAACGACCAGGCGACACTCTCGACGAAGCCGCGGGCGGCGAGCGTGCGCCGTGCCCGCCGGTTGCGGATCTGCCCATCGGTGAGGGTGCGCTCAGCGACACCGGTCAACCGCGGCAGCGGCGTCGACGGCACCTTGTCGATGCCGTGAATGCGCACCGCCTCCTCCACCAGATCGGCCGCGCCGCCGATGTCCGGCCGCCAGGACGGCGCCGTGACCTCGAAGCGCTGGCCCTTCCCCTCGAGGCTGAATCCAAGGCGCTCGAGCACGCTCTTGACCTCCGCCGGCTTCAGCGCGAGCCCGGTCAGCTGTTCAACGCGCCGGGTGTCGAAGGCAATCACCGTCCTGGGGGCGGGGGCCTTGCCGGCAATCTGCCGCCGCGAGGCGACGCCGCCGCACAGCTCCAGGATCATCGCCGTGGCGAGATCGAGCCCCGGCCCGACGAAGGCCGGGTCGACGCCGCGCTCGAAGCGGTATCGGGCATCCGACTGGATGCCGGTGCGGCGGCCGGTGCTGGCGGTGCGGACCGGATCGAAATAGGCGCATTCGATCAGCACGTTGCGGGTCGCCGGCGAGCAGCCGGTCGCTTCCCCGCCCATGATGCCGCCAAAGCCGAGCGGCCCGCTGTCGTCGGCGATCACGGTCATGCCGTCGGCGACGGGATAGGTCTTGCCGTCGAGGGCCGCGAAACTCTCGCCCGGCTTTCCGAGCCGGGCGTGGATGGCGCCCTGGATCTTTTCGGCATCGTAGACGTGCAGCGGCCGTCCGCGGTCCATGGTGATGAAGTTGGTCACATCGACCAGCGCGTTGATCGGGCGCAGACCCACCGCCTTCAGCCGCTGCTGCAGCCAGGCCGGCGAGGCGCCGTTGGTGACGCCCCTGATGACGCGGCCCGCGAAC
>Ga0075024_100000864_pt1 | contig 11726 bp, 12 predicted proteins | sample Str013_2_FD_71389 | JGI IMG/M metagenome (GOLD analysis project Ga0075024, IMG submission 71389) | Freshwater sediment microbial communities in response to fracking from Pennsylvania, USA - Straight Creek_MetaG_SC_2013 | ecosystem: Environmental > Aquatic > Freshwater > Creek > Sediment... | reverse complement strand
GTTTTGGCTAAAGGCTAATGGCTAAAAGCTAAGAGCTGGTTTTTCTGTTTTCAAAGATCCTGCGCACGTATGCGCTGCCTGATCCTACCTCAATTTGCCGTGGGAACAAAGCACGAAGAGGTACATCTTGACAAAGGCAGTCTCAAAACGTGCTCGTTATCGCGCACAAGGCACCTTGTCAAGGTGTCCCAGTCCCGTATTGCTGCATCAGTGTGTTTTCAATCGTTCCAGTTAGGCTTCTAGATTTACGAGGTTAACATCTTGATATGTCTCCAGTTTTTGATCCTGGACACGGAGCGAAAGGAGCTGAGTGCGTAATGCGGAAAGTTCACTTTGAGACGTGATCATAAGGGAGCAATTGTAATTAGCCGCTTTGAAAGTAGCTTCTGCCGAGACATCATCGCCCTTCAATTTGTCAAAAACGAAGCAGTGTCCATTTTCCAGATCACGATGCAACTGGCAGGAATACCAAAAGACCAGTGGCGTCAAAGGTAATGCTATAGAGCGCTCGGGCCACACCACAAAAGCCTCGACGTCGGAAAAGGCATGGTGGCCGTGATATGCCAGGTAACGGGTATGAGGGGGTTTGCCGTGAGTAATCCTGAATCGCCCGGCATATCGCGATGAAAACGGTTCCTTCATGACGTGTTGAAAGAACCCGAATGGAGTTCTCGAAAAAACTTCATGGCTAACATTGGCCAACACCTTAACAGCACCAAGCACGTCTTCCTTTTCGGCTGTTGATAGCTCATGACGCGCCTGCGCCCAGAGAGTAGTCATTCGTTCAAAGACCATTTCATTGTCGCCAACACACAGCTTCTTGAAGGGCGCTGTAAGTTCCGCACGTTTCCCGAGTTCCGCCTGGATGGACTTAAGCATTTTCCAAAGATAGCTTGTGGATCGGTGAGGGAATCCGGCAAAAAAGCGTGTGGTTGCTCTCCGGTCGGTGCTGCAAAGCTCGACATAGCTCAGGTAAGCTGCCAAGCAGAGTCCGGCTTCCAAAAAACTTATGCCGGGGGGAACAACCGATTGTTGATGATGATCGCCAACGAATCTCGCCAAGGGGATCGCCAAGGGGCTTGGCAGCAGCTCTACCAGTTCTCCAATTTCTCTCCAGCTTGCGTCGCGGTTACGGCGTTCTATTAGCTGCACCCAATCGCGGTCTATGTAAGAAACAGCCGTGTTACTCGTGCCGAAATCTAAGCCGACGTAGGCTTCGCCAGATGATCCGGAAGCGTCCGTCATGTCTATGAAGAACTTCTTACCTTCCTTTGCGATTTCCGGCACATTGGCAGTTGAGCACCTGTAGACGAACTTCGGAGTCGCGGTTCCGTCATCGCGAATAGTGAGCTGAACCTGCAATGCGGCGTCAAATTGAGTGTCTGCGGGCGTGTGAACCACAGTCTCTTCGACATTCTGAAGATTCTTTACGTCTGATGGATCCATGGTCGATTGCAGGAAATAGTAGTCGAGTTTCTGGCGGGGTGCCCTGCTTAGCTTGACGCGCCACTGCATTGCTTGGTCAACGAACGAAGACACTAGACTCGCCGTTGGCAGAAGGAGACCAGGTCGTTGTCTCACATCAGGGAGTGCCTCAGAACGAGGAGTAAAGGGCCGCGGCTCACATCCAGCGTCATCCGGGTTTAACAGAAGAAAAAGCGGGTTATAGGTTACTCCTTTAAAATCGCTTCTTCCTGAAGCGAACTCACGGGCGCAGTCAACAGCCAAACCTTGGGCGACCACTTGTTGATAGTCCGGAATTTGTACAACCGGAACACTCGATAGGTGTTCATGAAAGTCGCGCTGCAACAATTGAATCAGCCAGCCGAAATTTGCTGACCCACCCGACAGCAATACCACCGTGAGAGGCGCCCCCTCGAGGACCGCCTTTCCCGCTTTGAATCTATCCGAGAAGAAAGGTTTTAGAAGCGGATTGTAGATTCTGCTGATGAATACCTCTCGAAGCTCTGAAGTGGACATAGACACAGGAGTCTGTCGAGAATTGGCATCAAACGGATCCAGAGCCACCGGTATAGAAACGGAAAATCTTTGTTCTGCAGACAAATTCCAATCAGAGACCGAACGCGAGAGAGCGAGTTTGACAACTTCGACTTGATGAACTAGCCGATGAAAATGCGATATGAAGCTCCTATATTTTTCATGAATGGTTTCGAGCGTGCGATGCCCTTCTTGCCATTCTTTGTACTCGTGCAAACCTGTTTTGATTGCAGCTTCCAATTTCGTGCAAGTTTTTCGGATCAAATGCTCTGCAATCGCGCGGTTTATACTGAAGCCTCCTATCGGAAGCGATTTGCCAGCTAGGGGTCTTTTGTTTAAACCACCACCGCTAACATCCCCATCTTTTGTTGTTTGGATTAGACAGACATCGCATGTCCCTCCTCCGAAATCAATCACCATTGCAGTCATTTGCATTTGCTGCGAAACAAGAGGGTGCCGTATCCCATGACGGTAGTACTGGAATGCGGCAAAAGGTTCAGGGATGAACCTGACTGTCACACCGGTAGGAGAGAGGATCGCCTTTCCTTCGAGCATACGACGTACTGAGTCCCGGTAGTTCTTCAGCCATTCGGGTGAAACTTCCGCGGTGTGCATGGAAAGCGGTTCGGCGACCACCACGTTCTTACATTCGACGATACCGCGACTAGCAATCCAAGTCTTAATGGTTTTCTGAATTTCGTAGAGGAAATCGTCGCCCAACTGAAGAGCACTCTTCTTCTGGCCTTTCGCGGTTTGATGAAGACGCTTGTTCTGGGTGCCCGGAGCAAATTTGCCCAAATCTATTTTGAAGTCCTCATTTATGACCGCGTTTTCGGGAGCTTCTGCCGAGGCACTATTGCCGATGAGAGTTTTTCCCGAAGGATCGTAGTAAATGACTGTCGGAATATTCCAACTGCCATCCACCTCAACCATCTGAATGCTATGGATAAATAGCTCTTTTTCAGGCATGTGCGATCTTCCCTTGGGGGGTGTCCCAATATCTTATACCGCTCCAGCTAACACCTCCCTAAACTTTTTGCCTCTTTCCCCTTGGAAGCGTAATCTTATATATCTCTCGCGGGACGCCTGATTTTGTACGGAATCTGGGTTCGCAGCAGGAAGAACAGGCAGTGGCAAGGCTGGTCGTAAGAGCTGACGATCAGGGCTGCAAGGTCTTCCCATTGAAAATCCAGAGACCAAACAGCGCAACGGGAGCGTGATTGCGATTGGTTCAAGGAAGCGCGCACCCGGTTGCTTGAATCCAGGCAAGCTTGAATAAAGCTTGCCTGAATAAAGAAAAAGGTGGAGAGATGAACATCTATTCGGACATAACCAAGACCATCGGTCGCACGCCCCTCGTGCGTCTCAATAAGCTAACCGCCGGCATGGGCGCAACCGTGGTAGCCAAGCTGGAAGGCTTTAACCCCAACGCCAGCGTGAAAGACCGCATTGGCGTGAGCATGGTGGATGAAGCCGAGAAGGCCGGCAAGATTTCTCCTGGCAAAACGGTGATCATTGAGCCCACCAGCGGCAATACCGGTATTGGTCTGGCCTTTGCCGCAGCCGCGCGCGGCTACCGTCTGATCCTGGTGATGCCGGAAACCATGAGCATGGAGCGCCGCGTCGTCCTGCTGGCTTTTGGCGCGGAAATTATCCTGACGCCGGGGCCTAAGGGCATGAAAGGCGCCATCGCCAAGGCCAATGAAATCCTGGCCACAACGCCGAACGGCGTGATCCTGCAACAGTTCGCCAATCCGGCCAATCCCAAGATCCATCGCGAGACTACCGGTCCGGAAATCTGGAACGACACTGACGGCAAGGTGGACATACTAATCTCCGGCGTAGGCACCGGTGGCACGCTCACCGGCGTGGCCGAGTTCATTAAGCCCAAGAAAGCCAGCTTCAAGGTGGTGGCCGTTGAGCCCATCGATTCGCCGGTGCTTTCCGGCGGCAAGCCCGGTCCGCACAAGATCCAGGGGATTGGCGGCGGCTTTGTGCCCGACGTGCTGCGCACCGATCTGATCGACGAAGTCATGACGGCCACGCTGGACGAATCCCTGGAAATCGCCAAGCGTATGGTGAAGGAAGAAGGCATCTTCATCGGCATATCCGGCGGAGCCGCCGTGGCCCAGGCGTTGAAGGTAGCCGCGCGTCCGGAGAACAATGGCAAGCTGATTGTGGTTGTTATACCGGATTTTGGCGAACGCTACCTGAGCACGATGCTGTTTGAGAGCCTGCGCGACGAAGCCAGCAAACTGGTGACGCAGGACGCCGACGTGGAAAAGCACTTCATGATGAAGACCGCGTAAGCGCGATCAGGTCAGGACAAGAAGATTGCCGAAATGCGAGGAGCTGTTAACGGCTTCTCGCATTTTGTGTTTTTGGATGCGTGCAAAGTGGGGTAAGCAATTCGTTTTGTAGTACAGTGAATTTCTTGTGCGCGCTCTGCAAGAGCGAATCGCATTATCCAAAGAATAATGAGCATGAAGAGAATCTGCGTGTTTTGTGGTTCGGCGAAAGGTTCGCGTCCGGGATACGAGCAAACGGCGATCCATCTGGGCCATTTAATGGCTGAGCGCGGCATTGGCCTGGTTTACGGCGGCGGCAGCATCGGCTTGATGCGCGTGGTTGCAGACGCTGTAATGGAAAAAGGTGGCGAAGTGATTGGCGTGATTCCGGATTCGCTGTTGCGGCGCGAAGTGGGCCATCGCGGCGTGACCGAGTTGCGCGTCGTCGATACCATGCACCAGCGCAAAGCGCTCATGGCTGACTTGTCAGACGCGTTCATCGCCATGCCCGGCGGTTACGGCACGCTGGAAGAATTTTGCGAAGTGGTCACGTGGTCGCAACTGGGAATCCAGCAGAAACCGTGCGGGCTGCTCAACGTTGAAAAATTCTGGGACGGTTTGTTGGTATTTCTGGACCACATTGTGCAGGAGGATTTTGTGCGTCCGGAAAATCGCGGGCTGGTGCTGGTGGGCGAAACGCCGGAAGAAATGCTTGACAAGCTCGCCGCATGGCAACCGCCGGCGCACATTGAGAAATGGATGGACGTGGAGAAACGGTGATGGATGGCCGGGGAGATTTGAGACGTGGCAATGCCACGTCTCTACGTTGAGGTCATGGTGCGGATGAAGGTTTTCGGTGTGCGCGACTGTGAGATCGAGAGGTGAAGCTACCTTCTCTGCCACGCCAGTCTGGCTCCCAGGCCGATGAACACCAGTCCGGTAAACCATTTCTGGACTTGAGCAAAACGTGGACTGCGGCGCAGAAGTTCGCCAAGCGTGCCTCCGGCGTAAGCAACGCCGAGATTCACCAGTGTGCCGCCAACGTTGAAGATCAGGCCGAGTACAAGAATTTGCAGAGCGACGCTGCCGCGGCGAGCATCTATAAATTGCGGCAGAAATGCCAGAAAGAACAGCGCAACTTTAGGATTGAGAATGTTGGTAATCACGCCCTGGCGGAAGATGCTGCGTAGCGAATCGGACGGAAGTTGCTGAGCGTCGAGCGATCCGGCACGTTGCAGAATGATCTTTACGCCGAGATATAGAAGATACGCGGCTCCGGCATAGCGCACCACGTTGAAGGCCATCGGTGACGAACGCAACAACGCGGCAATACCCACGGCGGCAGCAAAGATGTGTACCCAGCATCCGGCAAAGATGCCGAGTGAGGAAACGATTCCGGCGCGGCGTCCCTGGCCCACGGAGCGGCCGATGACGTAAAGCATGTCCGGGCCGGGAGCGAGGTTGAGCATGAACGCGGCAAGCAGAAATGTTAAAAACGCAGTTTTTTCCGGCATGGTGAAGCTCGCAACGTAAGTTTGGATGCTACAACAAGAAGATCAGTGCGCAGAATATTTCTTCCCGATAAAACGGGTGCAGCGCGGAAGGCCGTGAACCTACTTAGGCGGGACGGTAAAACCGGACATATATAACCCGGACATAACAAAACGATGAAGATGATCACCATGCTGGGTTTTGTGGCCGGAGCGCTGACCACGATTTCGTTTGTCCCGCAAGCGGTCAAGACTTGGCGCACGCAGCATTGTGACGACTTGTCCTGGGGCATGATCGTGCTCTTTGCCGCCGGAGTAGGCGCGTGGCTGGCGTACGGATTGATCCTCAGCAATCCGCCGATCATCGCCGCGAATGCCGTAACGCTCGTCTTGGTCTTATTGATCGCCGCAATGAAAGCCGTGTTCAGCGCGCGCAAGAGCCAAAGTTAGCAATAATGAAAGTCGAACAGACGAAAGCCAACCGCCAATGAGATTCAAAGTGATCCCTGGACAATTCGCCATTGCACAGCTTCCTGCAGGATCGCCGATTCCCACGTGGGCGACGCAAGGTGCTTTTTCTTCGGTAACGGCAACGCCGGAAGAGCTTTCGGTTGTCTGCGAAGAATCCGCCGTACCCGATGGGACGATCGCACAAAAAGGATTTATCTGTCTGCAACTGGAAGGCCCGTTTCCGCTGGATTCCGTAGGTATCTTGCACAAATTCCTCGGGCCGCTGGTCAAGGAACGAACCCCAATTTTTGCCGTCTCTACCTTTAATACGGACTTTATTTTGATTCATGCTGAACGCAAAAAACTAGCGCTGGAAGTGTTGCAGCGGGCTGGCAATGAATTGATAAGCTAATAATCTCGTGACGCCATCCCACATCATCCTGCTGTTTTCCGTTGCCGTGATCGCGGGCGCGCTCAACTCCGTGGCCGGCGGCGGCAGCTTCCTTTCGTTCCCGGCGTTGATGTTCACTGGCGTCACGTCGACGATCGCTAACGCCACCAACACCACCGCTCTATGGCCGGGGACCATCGCTTCCACCAGCGCGTATCGCAAGTCGATGTCCAGTGAGCTCGTCCGGCGCATGATTCCATTAGTGGTAAGCACGGTCTTTGGCAGCTTGATCGGCGCGCAGTTGCTGCTCAAGACCAAGCCGGCGACGTTTGACCGGCTTGTCCCCTGGCTGCTGCTGGTTGGGACTTTGTTCTTCAACTTCAGAAGCAAGCTCACTGGATGGGCAGGGTCTCACGCCGGCACAATTGCCGGCCAAAGAAACGCACAACAAGGTCCGTCACTGACGAAGGTTGCGTTGGTCACGTTGGCGCAAGGTGTTCTTGGAATTTACGTCGGATATTTCGGCGCTGGCGTCGGCATTCTCATGTTGCCGCTGCTGGCGTTGATGGGCGTGGAAGACATTCACGCCATGAGCGGAGTGCGCACAGGGATGATCACCTGCGGCAACACCGTGGCCATCATAGTGTTTATTCTGGCGCACGCCGTGCTCTGGCCGCAGATGTTTGTGATGACCATTGGCGCAATCGTGGGTGGTTACGGCGGCGCTCACTATGCACAGAAAATGAAGCCGCAGACCATCAGCTATGTAGTGCTGGTAATCGGCTACGGCATGGCAACATATTTTTTTTGGCGAACGTGGATTGCCTAACGCCTTGCGCTGAGTTCATCTATCCGACAACTAAAACAAAAGGTAGTCTGAGACTAGACAAAGCTGATCGATGAGAGTATATCTTATGCAAATAAGAGATGAGGTATTGCCTCTGCTATCTCTTTGAAAATTAAGTGGCTTTATGAGAGCGGGTCAACAGTGAAGCATCCCAATCGGTTTTCGTTGATTTTCACCGTACTTCTAGGGTTTGTAGGTAGCGTACGAGCCCAGGGACAAGACTATCCCAAGCTTGAACTATTCGGCGGTTACTCTCACTTTAGTCCCACCATCCTGGGACAAAGTTTCAGCGGTAACGGAGGGGCTGGTTCCATCTCTGTGAACCCGAAGCCGTGGCTTGGCGTCGCAGGAGAATTCGGTGTCTACCGAACTACGTTTACACAAGGTACGCAGGCGAGAAGCACAACGCAATCCACATTTTTATTTGGCCCCAAAATCCCGTTTCACAGCAACAGTAGAGTCACGCCATTTGCGCAGGCACTTTTTGGCGGTATGCATCTTGGTAGCCTCACCTCGATTGGCGCACAGGGAGTGGGAAGCACGGCCTTCGCTTTTGCATTGGGCGGAGGGCTGGACTTGAATGTTGGTCGCAACTTTGCTCTGCGGCTGGTTCAAGTCGACTTGCTGCGTTCGCATTTCCACGGCAACAGCACAACCGACAACTGGCAGAACTCTCCTCGGATTTCCGCAGGCATCGTGGTTCGATTTGAGTAGAAAGTCCCGACGAATCCTGCAACGTTCTCTGATGCCACGCGGTAAACTTCATCGCGAGACAGGAACGTTACCCGTGACTTGCGAGAGAATTCCTTGTCCTAAGCAGGATTTATGCTGACAACTGAAAACGGCATGGCGCCCGGCTTGAAGCGAGGCCTGGGCGTATGGTCTGCGACTGCGATCGTTATCGGCGCAACCATCGGCATGTCGATTTTTCTGGTCACAAGTGAGGTCGCTCGTGACGCAGGTTCCGCCCAACGGGTTTTACTGGTCTGGCTCGTGGGTGGGGTTGTAGTGCTGTTCGGTGCTTTTTGTTACGCCGAATTGGGTGCAGCGCTGCCGCAAGCGGGTGGGGACTACGTTTACCTAAGTCGGGGATTGGGTTCGTTGTGGGGCTTCTTATTCGGCTGGATGACTGTGTTGATCCAAAAACCTGCCACCAGCGCAGTGGTGGCGGCGGGCCTCATGAGGTTCGTCAGGTTTCTCTTGCCGTCTACTAGGGTTTTTGTATTTACCTCGCAGATTCCGGTCCCATTCAGAACGCAACCTTACCAATTCAATGTCACGGAAGATCAACTCTGGGCGGCGGCGTTGATTATCGGCGTCACAGCCATCAACTATTTTGGTGTACGCACCGCGGGGCGCGTCCAGATCGCACTTACCGGTCTGAAAGTCGCGGCAGTAGTGATCATCATTGTGTTCGGGCTTATGTTCGGCGAAGTGAAGGAAACACAAGTCTCGCCGCTCTCCAGCGCTTTTGCGCCGGGGATAATCGGTGCATTCTTGACGGCGTTGGTTCCCGTCATGCTGGCATACAACGGTTTCAGCCACCTTGGCGCGGTCGGCGCGGAGATCGTCAATCCTGAAAAGAATATTCCCCGGGCGGCGATTCTTGGTGTGGTGCTAGTGGTAAGCCTGTACGTGCTGATGAACATCTTCTATTTCCGCGTCATTACGTTTTCTCAGGTCGCGGCGTCGCAGCATGTTGCGTCGGACGCTGTTGTCCGGTTTGCCGGCGAGAGAGGCGCTCGGTGGCTGACTACCGCGATGATCGTTTCGGCCCTGGGGACGCTGCACGTCGGTTTCTTGACCGGCCCGAGAATCTTGTACGCCATGGCTGCGAACGGTCAGTTTTTTGGTTTCGCCAAGCGGATTCAACCTTCCTACCGCACTCCGAGCGGCGCTCTCTTATTTCAGGGCAGCTTGTCAGTCTTGCTGGTGCTCACCGGTACGTTCCAGGATTTGTACTCCCTGGAAATTTTTGCAATTTGGACATTCTTTTTGCTGACGGCGGTGGCGCTGATTCGGTTGCGCATAAAGGAACCAGAACTCATTCGCCCATACCGCGCGTGGGGATATCCGTGGACTCCTCTTGTTTTTGCCGGTGCAGCCGTTGCCTTGACGACAAATCTGTGGCTGTTACGGCCCGTCCGTTCATCTATCGGACTCGGCGTAATTTTACTGGGTGTTCCATTTTTCCGTTATTGGCACAAACGTGCTGCGGATTCTGCAAAAGACGCGCACGCGGGTTCTGCCAGCGACTAGCTCGCGTTTCACTCGGCACATTAGCCGGATACTCCGGCCCGCTGGTGATGGCTGCACCCGAGCAAACTACGTGCGGAAACGCAGACCAACGGCGCCGTCAGCGATGGTTGTTCGGACCCTATCGAAGTTCCTTACGGACCCACAGTAGCGGCCAAAGCATGGAAAGGGCGACCACAGTAATAAGGATCGTCGCAACCAAGAATGGCATGGCGCTGAAGTAGTGGCGTTCCATAACGATGACGAGTACGAAGGGCAGGCTCAGGATAGTGACCGCATTCGTCATCCCTAGACGCCAGCTCCAACGTTCGCCGGATCTTATGCCACGGGCGCAATAAATTGTGGATAGTCCAAGGGGAATCAACAAAATTCCCACAACGGCGTGGTTCAGCAAGAAAGGGGGCCAGATGAACCGGAATGCCCCGGGAGAGAGAAGGCGCGCAAATAGGCTGTTGAGTTCCGGAATTACAAGCATGTGAATGGCAGCCACCAACAGAAGCAGGATCCCGTCGACCATCAGAATGCGTGAAGAGACAGAGCGCTTATTCATTGGGTCTGCACCGGTAGGGTTTGCGCGATCACTATGTCTTACGGTGATTCCGGTTCGAATGTTCCTCCGGAGTTCACGGGCGGAGGCCCATCCGAGCGCTTACCAATCGCCGCGAACAAGGGATTGTCCCCATAGGCGCACTGCTGATCTTCCAGTTATTTGACCATTCCCGGCCTATCACGTTAGAATTACAGGGTTTGCCAGAATCGCAAGTTCCTGCCTGCAGGCGTTAGGCTCAGAGCAAACCGGATAGCATTCAGCTATATTTCAAGATCATTTTAAGTCCTTTTATGCCAATCAGTTGGCCAAGGACGTCTGGAGACTGTTATGTACGCGGTGATTCGCGCGGGTGGGAAGCAATATCGAGTAGCCCCCGGAGATGTAGTCAAGATTGAAAAACTGTCCGCCGGTGAGGGCGAGACGGTGGAATTTAACGACGTGCTGGCGGTTTCCGGCAAAGCAGGCAGCATTGGCCCCGGCGCAGGCGCCAAGGTCAGCGGCGAGATCATGGAAGAAGGCCGTCACGACAAGATCCTGGTCTTCCACCTGAAGCGCAAAAAGCAATACAAGAAGATCCAGGGACACCGGCAGTCATTCACCGCCGTCCGCATTACTGAGATTGCTTTTGACGGGCAGAAATTCTCTGCCCCCGAATTGCCGAAGAAGGCCAAGAAAGCCAAGGCCGAAGGCGATGCTGCGAAGGCAAAGCCCGCAAGTGGTCGCGCCAAGAAGAAGGCGCCGGCTACCAAAAAGGCTGCACCGAAAAAAGCGGCCGCCAAGGGCAAAAAGAAATAAGGCCGCCCTTCGCGGGCGAAACAAGTTTTTCATTCGGGCCACGGCCCGAGACTTAGAACGATTTATCTGGAAACAAGGAATCAGTCATGGCACATAAAAAAGGATTAGGCAGTTCTAGAAACGGACGCGACTCTAACGCGCAGCGGTTGGGCGTAAAGGCTTTTGGCGGGCAACTGGTGCCCGGAGGCACAATCATCGTCCGCCAGCGCGGCACCCGCATTAAGCCGGGCGCCAACGTGGGCCGCGGTAAAGACGATACTCTTTTCGCCAAGGTCACCGGCACTATCAAATTCGTGGACCGTGGCACCAGCGGACGCTTCGTGCTCGTGGAACCGGCGGAAGCGGCGAAAGCCTAAAGTTAAGTCATTTTTCAGGCCCGTAGCTCTTGTTAGACTGTTGTCGCTCAATTTATCCCTAGAAATAAAGACTCAACGGTTCAAAAAGGAGACAGCCAAAATGGGTAAGAAACTCTTTTCACGCATCCTGCTCACGCTCTGTTTGCTGGGCCTGATCGGCACCATGGGCTTTGCCGAGGCCGACAAGAAGTCCAAAAAAGGCGCGGCGCCTGCTGTTGCCGCGGCTGATACTAAACTGGTCGACATTAACTCCGCCACCAAGGCCGAACTGGGCGCTCTGCCGGGCATCGGCGACGTTTACTCCC
>Ga0075024_100000857_pt1 | contig 11744 bp, 12 predicted proteins | sample Str013_2_FD_71389 | JGI IMG/M metagenome (GOLD analysis project Ga0075024, IMG submission 71389) | Freshwater sediment microbial communities in response to fracking from Pennsylvania, USA - Straight Creek_MetaG_SC_2013 | ecosystem: Environmental > Aquatic > Freshwater > Creek > Sediment... | reverse complement strand
GTTTCGAGCCTTTTGGCTGAACTTCGTTCGCTCTGAGAGCGGCGTTTCTGCCATTGAGTTCACGTTTGTTGCGCCATTGATTTTTCTGGTGATGGGAATCACTTTGGAAACCGGCTTCATGGTGTTCGCCGAATCAAATCTGCAAGCAGCCGTGGAAGATGCCGCGCGCACAATTCGCACCGGCAATGCACAACTGGGCGGCGTGAGCTCTGCCACATTCAAACAGAATGTGTGTGCGGATATTGCCTATGTGGCCAATTGCAGCTCGATCACAGTTTATGTGCGCTCTGAGCCAGACTTCGCCACGCTGAAGGCCAACTTGCCTTCACTGTTGACCATTGGTCCCTCAACGGACCCTAAAGTCACCCAGCCGAGCTGTTTCAAACCCGGCGCCCCGTCCAACCCCGCAATTGTTATTGCCACTTATGATTGGTATTTTGTGACTTTTGGCATGAGCGCGGCATTCGGCAATGTGGCGGGAAACAAGGCGCGACGTCTTGTCGGCATGACACTTTTCCAAAATCAGCCCTACCCCGGCACTGGGGCAGGCGCTTGCTGAGGCACAGACATTCCATGGGCAAATTGATGCGCAAAAAAATTAAATCTGGCTTTCTTAAATCCGAGGGAGGCGCTGCTGCTGTTGAAACGGTTTTCATCCTTCCGTTCATGTGCGTGCTGTATTTTGGATCAGCCGATTTGACTTCTTTAATCAAGTTCAACAAGCAGATGACCGATGTGGCCACCACTGTTGCAGACACCGTTGCCCAATACAAAACATCCATCACCAGGGCCCAAGTCACCGATATCGAAAACACCATCGGGCTTCTCATTCAACCCAATCAGGCGGCGAATGTGCAGGTTGATGTTTACGATTACTATTTGGCGGGTGCCACAAGCACGTCGGCTGGAACGGTCACCAAACGCTGGTCGACAAAATCACCCAATGGCACATCTTGTGCCGCGCCATCGACAACATATTACGCCAGCATGATGGGCCCAACGGGGGGGCCTTACAATGACGTGATCGTTGCAGTGTCCTGCATGAGTTACACACCTTGGGTTGGCCAGTTCATGGGCTCCACCAATCTTCTCGGTGCCGCCAGCTTCACGCTGACGCAGAGTATTGCCTCTGTTCCCTACGCCAGCAAGACCGTCAGTTGCTATTCTTCAGGCACAACGCTGTGCAATGGCTAATCGGCTTGATCACTTGGACAGAATAAGCTAGGGGCAGCCTCGCTTTGATGGAAAGTTGGCCGAGTGGTTTAAGGCGCACGCCTGGAACGCGTGTGTAGGTGAAAGCCTACCGAGGGTTCGAATCCCTCACTTTCCGCCATTGCTTGAACCTTTGCGGTTCTTGCATTGGCGGCGCGAAAGGCCTATTGGCCCTCGCAACTGAGAACAGCCAGCTTCCGCTGGTTGCCAAACCGGGGTGAACGCTTGGTCGTTTCACCCTTCAATGTTTCAGAAATGCCGTATCTTCTCAGGAACACGGCCCCTGCTGAAACCTCTAACCCGCTGCACTTGTGCAGCACGTGCCTTTTATCCTCTTTGTGAGTGTGGCGCGTATAGGAAGTATCCCCCCATGGCGAAATCCGCCGTTTCGATGAACCCCACCAAATCCGATTTTGAATCTCTCCTTGAAGAGAGCTATCTCGATCGTCCCGTAGCCGAAGGCTCGGTTGTCAAAGGCAAGGTTCTTGCCATTGAAAATGAACTCGTCATCGTTGACGTTGGCCTCAAGACTGAAGGCCGCATCCCACTGAAAGATTTTGACCAACCCGGCAAACCAGCCGACATCAAGGTTGGCAGCATTGTTGAAGTTTATCTTGAGCGCATTGAAAACGCCCTTGGCGAAGCCGTGCTCAGCCGCGAAAAAGCCAAGCGTGAAGAAGCCTGGGTTCGCCTTGAAGAAATGTCCACCAAGAATGAGCGCGTTGACGGCGTTATCTTTGGCCGCGTCAAGGGTGGTTTCACCGTTGATCTCGGCGGTGCTGTGGCCTTCTTGCCCGGCAGCCAGGTTGACGTGCGCCCGATCCGTGATGTGGGCCCATTGATGCATGTGGCCCAGCCCTTCCAGATTTTGAAGATGGACCGCAAGCGTGGCAACATTGTTGTATCGCGCCGCGCCATCATGGAAGAAACCCGCGCTGAACAACGTTCGGAACTCGTCGGCAACTTGGCCGAAGGCCAAGTGGTTGAAGGCGTGGTCAAGAACATCACCGATTACGGTGCATTCGTTGATCTCGGCGGTATTGACGGCCTGCTCCATGTCACCGACATCGCCTGGAAGCGCGTGAACCATCCATCGGATGTGCTCACCGTTGGCCAAAGTGTGAAGGTGCAGATCGTTCGTATCAATCCAGATACACAGCGCATCTCGCTCGGCATGAAGCAGCTCGACAAGGATCCATGGGAAATCGTGGCTGAAAAGTTCGCTGTTGGCTCCAAGGTCAAGGGCAAGGTCACCAACATCACTGATTACGGTGCATTTGTTGAATTGGAAGATGGCATCGAAGGCCTCGTTCACGTTTCAGAAATGAGCTGGACCAAGAAGAACGTTCACCCCGGCAAGATCCTGTCGACCTCTGAAGCTGTTGAAGTGCAAGTCTTGGAAATCGACTCGTCCAAGCGCCGCATCTCTCTGGGCCTCAAGCAGGTTCAGCAGAACCCATGGACAACCTTCAGCATGAAGTATCCAAAGGGCACAGTGTTGGAAGGCGAAGTTAAGAACACCACCGAATTCGGTCTGTTCCTCGGCCTCGATGGCGATGTGGATGGCATGGTTCATTTGTCCGACCTCGATTGGAAGCGTCCTGGCGAAGAAGCCATCAAGGACTACAAGAAGGGCGACATCGTCAAAGCCCAGGTTCTTGACATCGACCAGGAAAAAGAACGCATTTCACTTGGCATCAAGCAGCTTTCTGAAGCCGGCGGTGCTGGTGCAGGTGCGGCCTCTGGTGCAGGTGCTGGTGCTTCCGCCCCACGCGCCTCCTCTGGTGGCGCACGCAAGGGCGAAAAAGTCACTTGCGAAGTGCTCAAGGTTGAAGATGGTGGTTTGGAAGTGCGCATCGTTGGCACCGACATCACCGCCTATGCCAAGCGTGGCGATCTGGCACGTGACCGTGGCGAACAACGCAGCGAACGTTTCGCTGTGGGTGAAAAGTTCGACGCACTGGTGGTTGCCGCTGACGCCAAGGGCCGCAAGGTCAACGTTTCGATCAAGGCGATGGAAATTGCCGATGAGCGCGAAGCCGTTGCCCAATATGGTTCCTCAGATTCAGGCGCATCACTGGGCGACATCTTCCAGGCGGCCATGAAGAAAAAGGAAGAGACCAAGTAAGCTTGGTTTATCTGAAACAAAGTTCAAAGGCCGGAGGAAACTCCGGCCTTTTTTGTTGCTCGCAAAACCTTGACCTTTCCACCATTCGGCTTAAACTAATGACATTGTTTTAGAATTGGACCGTGTGGCCATGATCAAATCGGAACTTGTTCTGAAAATCGCGGAAAAGAACCCGCATCTCTATCACCGCGACGTTGAGCGCATCGTCAACCGCGTGTTTGATGAGATCATTGATGCGTTGAAACAGGGCAACCGTGTGGAATTGCGCGGCTTTGGCGCTTTTTCGGTGAAAGAGCGGCGGGCCCGCATGGGGCGTAATCCGCGCACCGGCTCCAGCGTTGATGTCGATGAAAAGCGCGTGCCGTTTTTCAAGACTGGCAAAGAGCTGCGTCAGCGGCTGAACGGCAAGGACTAACACTTGCGCCGTTTCTTGCGCTGGGTGATTGGCGTGCCGGTTTTCATGGCTGTGATGACCTTTGCGGTGGCCAACCGCAAAATTGTCACACTGTCGCTTGATCCATTCAATGACACGCCGACGGCCTTGGCCTTAGACCTGCCCTTATGGCTATTGTTTTTCTTCGGCATTTTCATCGGCATCTGGGTCGGGTGGTTTTACTGTTGGCGCGCCCAAGCCAAGTGGCGCAAATTGGCGCGCGACCGGCAGGCTGAAATCAGCCGCCTGCAAAGTGAGTTGCTGGTGAACCGCGATGGTGCCGCCAAAGTTGAAGCCCAGATGCTGGCGCCTTTGCCGGGCTTTATGCCATGAAGGTTTTCAGCGCGACGGATCTAGCCACGCCATCCTACCGCGATTATGTCGAATGTCTAAGAGAGGGCTTCAAAGGCGAAGTGACAGCACCGCCGCGCTTTGTTTCCCCCACAGCGCCCAACACCACCTTCTTTGCCATGCCCGCCTGGAACACAGATTTCACCGGCATCAAAACCATCACGTTGAAAACTGACAATGCCGCCAAGGGCCTGCCCACTATTCAGGGCACCTATCAGATTTTTGACAATGCCACGGGCGCTGCCGTTGCGGTGATGGATGGCACCGAACTCACCAGACGGCGCACGGCGGCCACGGCGGCGTTGGCGGCAGATTATTTGGCGCGCAAGGATGCTTCCACCCTCTTGTTGGTGGGTGCTGGTGCCTTGGCACGGCATTTTGCGCGGGCGCATTCATCAGTGCGCAACATCAAACGGATTCTGATTTTCAACCGCACCCATGAAAAGGCCGTGGCTTTGGCCAAGGAACTGGGCGGCGAAGCAGTGACAGATATGGCGGCGGCTTGCGGAGAAGCCGATATTATTTCTGGCATCACCTCGGCAAATGCAATTGTGATCCATGGTCGTGACATCAAGCCGGGCACGCATATTGATCTGGCCGGAGCCTATAAGCCCACCATGCGCGAAACCGATGCTGATGCTGTTGCCATGTCTCGGGTCTATGTGGATGTGCGCGAAGTGGCGCAACATGAGGCAGGGGATTTGCATTGTGCGGCTGCTGAGGGCAAATTCAATTGGGCCAATATCCAAGGCGATCTGCATGATCTGACACGCGGCAAAGTTTTTGGTCGCCGCACCGATGATGAGGTCACACTATTCAAATCCTGTGGCACGGCGCTCGAGGATTTGGCAGCAGCAGCGATGGTCTATTTGCGCTCACCCTAGATTCGCGCTAGGTGCTTTTCAAATTCATCGTCACCCCAGCGAAGGCAGGGGCTCAGCTTCCTCATGTCGAACGGATGATAAGCAGCTGGATCCCCGCCTTCGCGGGGATGACGAGCTAAAAGGAAAGCCCGGTAATCACTATGCTCAACCCCATTTGTGTCGCGCTTGATACCCCTGATATTGCCAAGGCTGTGGCCCTTGCTAAGGCGGTGAAACCCCATATCGGCATGATGAAAATTGGCATGGAGTTTTTCTATGCGGGTGGCATGGCTGGCTATGAGGCGGTGGCCAAAGTCGGCGTGCCTATTTTTCTGGATCTCAAGCTGCATGACATTCCCAACACGGTGGCGCAGGGGCTGACGTCATTGCTGAAACTGGCCCCTGCACCGGCCATCATGAATGTGCATTGCTCTGGCGGCTTTGACATGATGAAGGCAGCCAAGGATGCGGTGGGCGACCGTGTGAAGCTGATTGGCGTGACCATTCTCACCTCGCTCTCAAATGAAAATATCTGGGCCGCTGGCTTTGATGCCCGCAAGACCGATGAACATGCGCTCAATTTGGCCAAGCTGGCACATTCCGCTGGCCTTGATGGCGCGGTGTGTTCGCCCTTGGATTTGGCGGCGATCCGCAACGCTTTACCTCGCACATTCCTGACTGTGGTGCCGGGCATTCGCCCCGCTGATGCCGCTGTGCAAGATCAAAAGCGCGTGGCCACGCCAAAGTCTGCGGTTGATTCCGGCGCTGATATTCTGGTCATCGGCCGCCCGATTACCGGTGCGGCTGATCCTGCCAAAGCCGCCGCAGAAATCTTTGCGAGCATTGCATGACCCAAGTTAAAATCTGCGGGCTTTCAACGGCTGAAACCATGCAGGCCGCACTAGAGGCTGGTGCTGATTTTGTGGGCTTGGTGTTCTTTGCCAAATCACCGCGCCATGTCAGCTTTGATCATGCGGCTCGACTTGCCGCCCAAGCCAAGGGCCGCGCCAAAATTGTAGCGCTCACCGTAGATGCTGATGACACACTCCTGAAATCCATCGTCAATTATGCCAAGCCCGATTTCATTCAGGCCCATGGCTATGAGACCCCAAAGCGCATCGAAGAGATTAAGAATCAAACAGGCGCACGCGTCATCAAGGTGATCAAAGTCAAAGAAGCCGCAGATGTGGGCTTGGCAAAAGACTACCGCGACGTAGCTGATCTCATCATGTTTGAGCCCAAGGCCCCCGAAGGCCTGTTGCCCGGCGGCAATGGCATTGCCTTTGATTGGAACTTGCTGAAAGGCAAAGACGGGCAATTCATGCTGGCGGGGGGCCTGACCCCTGACAATGTGACGCGGGCCATCCAAATGACCCATGCGCCCATCGTGGACGTATCCTCTGGTGTTGAATCAACACCCGGCAAAAAGGACATTGCCCTCATCAGAAAATTCATTGAGGCGGCGAAAGCAGCCCGCTAAAGGTTATTTATGACTGACACCTCCCCCAATTCCTTCCGCACAGGCCCAGATGATCGAGGGTTGTTTGGCATCTATGGCGGCCGCTTTGTGGCGGAAACCCTGATGCCGCTGATCTTGCAGCTTGAACAGGCTTATAAGGATGCGAAAGTCGACCCTTCATTCAAGGCTGAGTTGGACAACCTTCTCGAACATTACGTGGGCAGGCCTTCGCCGCTCTATTATGCCAAGCGCCTGACCGCGCATTTGGGCGGGGCCAAGATTTATTTCAAACGCGAAGACCTGAACCACACGGGCGCGCATAAAATCAACAATGTGCTGGGCCAAATTCTGCTGGCACGGCGCATGGGCAAAACCCGCATCATCGCTGAAACGGGTGCAGGCCAACACGGTGTGGCCACGGCAACGGCTTGCGCGCTGTTTGGTTTGAAATGCGTAGTCTATATGGGCGAGGTTGATATTGCCCGCCAAATGCCCAATGTGTTCCGCATGAAATTGCTGGGCGCTGAAGTGGTGCCCGCCAAATCCGGTTCACGCACCTTGAAAGACGCTTTGAACGAAGCGCTGCGTGATTGGGTTTCCAACGTGGAAGACACCTTCTATTGCATCGGCACGGTGGCTGGCCCAGCGCCATACCCTGAAATGGTGCGTGATTTCCAATGTATCATCGGCGAAGAAACCAAACGCCAGATGCAGGCCCATGAAGGTCGCTTGCCGGATTCACTTGTTGCCGCCATTGGCGGCGGCTCAAACGCCATGGGCTTGTTCCATCCGTTCTTGGATGATCGCTCGGTTGAAATTTTCGGTGTCGAAGCTGCAGGCCTTGGCCTCAAAACCAAAGACAAACATGCAGCCTCCATCGCTGGCGGAAAGCCCGGCGTGCTGCATGGCAACCGCACTTATTTGCTGATGGATAAAGATGGCCAGATCACCGAGGGCCATTCCATCTCAGCAGGCTTGGATTACCCTGGCATCGGGCCGGAACATGCCTGGCTGAATGACGTGGGCCGCGTGACCTATACCTCGGCCACCGACAAGGAGGCGCTTGAAGCTTTTCAGCTGTGCTGCAAGCTTGAAGGTATTATTCCGGCGCTGGAACCATCGCACGCCATTGCCTATGCCATGAAGCTGGCACCCACCAAGCCCAAAGATCATCTGATGGTGATCAACATGTCTGGCCGTGGTGATAAAGACATCTTCACTGTGGCCGATGTTTTGGGGGTGAAGCTGTGAGCACGCGCATTGCCGATAAATTCGCCGCCCTCAAGAAAGAGGGCCGTGCTGCCATGATGACTTTCGTGACGGCGGGCGACCCTGACCACGAAACCTCGCTCAAGATCATCGCGGGCCTGCCCAAAGCGGGCGCTGACATCATTGAACTGGGCATGCCGTTTACCGATCCGATGGCCGATGGCCCGGCCATTCAGGCGGGTGGTTTGCGTGCGCTGAAAAATGGCGCGACGATGAAGAAAACTTTGGCCTTGCTCAAAGCCTTTCGCGTCAAAGACAAGACCACCCCTGTGGTGCTGATGGGCTATTACAACCCGATCTATGTTTACGGTGTGCCCAAGTTCTTGAAAGATGCCAAGGCCGCTGGCGTTGATGGATTGATCGTGGTTGATCTGCCGCCGGAGGAAGATGATGAGCTCTGTATTCCAGCGATGAAAGCTGGCCTCAATTTCATTCGCCTTGCAACACCAACAACCGATGATGCACGCGCACCCGCCGTGTTCAAAAACACGTCGGGCTTTGTTTATTATGTTTCGGTGTTGGGCATTACCGGCACCAAGGCCCCGGATCTCAAATCGGTGGCGGCCAATGTGAAACGCTTGAAGACGCATACCGATCTGCCCATCTGTGTGGGGTTCGGTGTCAAAACCGCTGAACAGGCCCGTGCCATTGCCAAGAATGCTGACGGCGTGGTGGTGGGTTCGGCCTTGGTTTCAGCAGTTGAAAAATCACTTAATAAACATGGCAAGCCCACAGCGGGCACTGCAAAGGCCGTACATAAACTCGTGGCTGAAATTGCCGCCGGCGTGAGAGAGTAACACATGAACTGGATCAAGAATTTCGTTCGCCCACGTATCCGCTCCATCCTTGGTGTCGTGCGGCGCGATGTGCCGGAGAACATGTGGATCAAGGATCCTGACTCTGGCCAGATGGTTTTCTACAAGGAGCTGGAGTCCAACCAGTTTGTGTTCCCCGGATCCAACCACCACCACCGCATGCCTGTGGCCATGCGCTTTGCCGCGATGTTTGATGACGGCGCATTTGAGAAATTGCCTTCGCCAAGCGTTGCAGTTGATCCGCTGAAATTTCGCGCCGAAAAGAAATATGTCGATCAGCTGAAAGACGCCAAGGCCAAAGCCGCCACTGAGGATTCAGTGCAGGCGGGTTACGGCAAGGTCAATGATCAAGCCATGGTGATTGCCGTGCAAGACATGGGCTTTATCGGCGGCTCGCTGGGCATGGCGGCTGGCGATGCGATTATCGCTGCCATGCGCTTTGCGGTTTCCATGCGCTGCCCGTTTGTGATGTTTGTGGCCTCAGGCGGGGCGCGCATGCAGGAGGGCATTCTGTCTCTCATGCAAATGCCGCGCACCACGATTGCGGTGCAGGAGTTGCGCGAGGCCAAGCTGCCTTACATCGTGGTGCTGACCAACCCGACGACAGGTGGTGTCACTGCCTCTTACGCCATGTTGGGCGATGTGCATCTGGCTGAACCCAATGCCATCATCGGCTTTGCAGGCCAGCGCGTCATCGAACAAACCATCCGCGAGAAATTGCCAGAAGGGTTCCAGCGCTCAGAATATCTCAAAGACCACGGCATGGTGGATATGGTGGTGCACCGCCATGAGATGAAGAATACCGTATCACGCATTGCGCGGCTGTTGCTGAAGCAGGAGATGCGGGCAGCGGGCAACGCTCTGGTTACGCTTGCTGGTTAGGCTTGTGGCGAGGTTCACTCCCGTTCTCAACTTCACCCTTCTCCCAAGGGGGAAGGGTGCGGCACCAGAATCACATCATGCGCTCTGACGCCATTCTCATGCGGCTTCTCGCGCTGCATCCCAAGATCATTGATCTGTCGCTCGACCGCATGGAGCGCTTGCTGGCGCGGCTGGGCAACCCAGAGCGCAAGCTGCCAAAGGTGATCCACATTGCGGGCACCAATGGCAAGGGTTCAACGCTCGCCTTCATGCGCGCCATGATGCAAGCGGCGGGCCTCAAGGTTCACACTTACACCAGCCCGCATCTGGTGCGCTTCCATGAACGCATCGGCCTTGCTGGTGCGCCCATTGCCGAGGCTGAACTGGTGGCATTGCTGGAAGAATGTGAAGCCGCCAATGGCCAAGAGCCAATCACCTTTTTTGAGATCACCACGGCAGCGGCCTATCTCGCCTTTGCGCGTCATCCAGCGGATTATTTGTTGCTGGAAGTGGGCTTGGGCGGGCGCCTGGATGCCACCAATGTCATCGCCAAGCCTGCGGTCAGTGTCATCACTTCCATCGGGCTTGATCATCAGCAATATCTGGGCGAGACCATTGCAGAGATCGCGCGTGAGAAGGGGGGGATTCTCAAACGTGGCTGCGTGGGCGTGCTCGGCACCAATACGCCAGAAGTGCGCGAGGAGATTGAGCAGGTGGCCATGCGTGTAGGCGCACCGCTGAAAATCGCGGGCCAGGAATGGCAGAGCTATCCGCAACATGGCCGTTTGGTTTTCCAAGACGAAGACGGCCTGCTCGATTTGCCCATGCCAGCCCTGCAAGGCCCGCACCAGATCGACAATGCTGGCAATGCCATTGCCGCCCTTCGCGCGCTCCATGATGCCCGCATCACGGATGACGCCATCGCGCAAGGCCTGCGCATAGTCAGTTGGCCTGCGCGTATGCAAAATTTGGGCGCGGGAAATTTGCGGGCTTACGTTTCGGCTGAAACTGAAATCTGGCTGGACGGCGGGCACAATGGCCCGGCAGGCCCGATGGTGGCACAAACCATGTGTGAGCTAGCTATGCGTGCGCCCAAGCCATTGGTATTGATCTGGGGCATGCTCAACACCAAAAGCCCCGGCGCGTTCATCGCCAACTTCAAAGGCCTAGCGGAGGCGGTTTACACCCAGCCCATTCCCGATGAGGCCAATACCATTCCCGCCGATGTGCTCGTGGCAGTGGCCAAACAAGAAGGGCTAGAAGCTTTTGCCGCGACGACAATTCAAGAAGCTCTTGAGCGCGCCAGTAAGCGCTATCCCAACGCACGCATTCTCATCTGCGGCTCGCTCTATCTGGCAGGCCATGTGTTAGCACTCCATTCAGGCGAAGAAGCCTCAGCAGTGAGCGGGGCGGCGAAAAGGTAGACGAACTTGGCCTACTTTTCTCTCCATCGGCGGGCTTGACCCGCTGATCCAGACTTTAGCTCAAGCTCTCGTAGAGGTCGATCCTTTCTGGATTTTCTTTCTCGAACAAATCCAGTTTCCATTTTCTCGGCCAATGTTTGATATTTGACTCACGCTGAATAGCGTCTGTCACCAGATCATAAGTCTCATACCAAACAAGAGTTTTCACGCCGTAAAGCGCTGTGAATTCTGAACCCTTTCCTTGCCGGTGCGCGTAGGTGCGGCCCGCGAGATCAGTCGTCACGCCCACTTAAAGCGTGCCGTTTCTTTTGCTGGTGAGCATGTGGACATAACCCTTGGGCATCACTGCAACCTGCAGGGTCTGGATCAGCGGGTCAAGCCCGCCGATGGAGAGCGTTAGTTACGACCCGTGTCCCCCTTTTGCCTCTGAAGGCGCGACCTTGGCCGCGATCAGGCCTTTACTGCTCACCCACCTGCTGCAGAGCAGCGCTATAGATGCCAAGACCCTCTTGCCAATAAATGGTTGCAGTGCGGCTTCCGGCTTGCAGTGGCCCAGCGGCATCCAAGTTGGCCAAAAGTTTGGCCTCGCCCATCTCACTTTGCCCTATCAACACAGTGGCCTCTGACCACGGCCCCCAGGCCTGTCTGGACACGCGCACCACGGCGTTGGTGCTGCAATGATAAAACATGAGATAGCGGCCCAGCTGTTCATTCCACTCAACCTGAAATCCACTGCAGTCATTGAGCTGTGAGAAAACTCTAGTCCTGTCGCGCGGTTTCCAATGACCTTCCGCATCTGTCTGGTTTTGCCAAACGTCATAACTCGTCCAACCCACGGATCCTGAGAGGCCGCGACCGATGAATATCTCCCAAGCATCAAGTTCAGCGATGCCTTTCTTGGTTGAAAAAGCAAGATAGGGCGCATGGCC
>Ga0075024_100000856_pt1 | contig 11759 bp, 13 predicted proteins | sample Str013_2_FD_71389 | JGI IMG/M metagenome (GOLD analysis project Ga0075024, IMG submission 71389) | Freshwater sediment microbial communities in response to fracking from Pennsylvania, USA - Straight Creek_MetaG_SC_2013 | ecosystem: Environmental > Aquatic > Freshwater > Creek > Sediment... | reverse complement strand
ATTAATAATTCAATTAATAAAAAGCGCCGGGACCTCATTCCTATTGATTTTATTTATAGAAATGAAACCCCGGCGGTATAAATAACTTAAAACTTACTACTTCCTTCTACCTTAAACCTCTCACCTCAAACCATATACCTTGATTACAAGTGTATCGCCTCACCATAAGCTACTTCAATCGCATCTTTCACACTCTCACTGATGGTGGGGTGCGGATGGATACTGTTGAGTACTTCATGGTAGGTGGTTTCCAGTTTGCGGGCCACCACAGTTTCGGCAATGATTTCGGTTACATTGTAACCAATCATATGTGTGCCCAGCCATTCGCCATATTTTGCATCGAAGATTACTTTTACAAATCCTTCGGTTGCACCGGCTGCGCTGGCTTTACCACTGGCACTTAACGGAAACTTACCTACTTTGATTTCATAACCTGCATCCTTAGCTGCTTTTTCTGTAAAGCCTACACTGGCGATTTCCGGAACGCAGTACGTACATCCTGGCACATTACCATAGTCCAGTGCTTCGGGCTGGTGGTTGTATTTCTTTTCAGTGTAACCAATATTCTCCACGCAGATAATTCCTTCCTTGCTGGCTACATGTGCAAGCGCCTGCCCCGGTACACAATCTCCAATGGCATAAACACCCGGTACATTGGTTTGGTAATATTTATCTACTGTAATTTTTCCCTTGTCTGTTTTCACGCCTGTTTCTTCCAATCCGATTCCTTCAATATTGGCACTTACACCCACGGCGCTTAGTACAACGTCTGCTTCCAGTGTTACTTCACCGGTTGCTGTTTTTACTCTTGCTTTAACTCCATTACCATTGGTATCCAGGCTTTCAACTGAAGCATTGGTCATGATGTCGATGCCATTCTTCTTGTATTGTTTTTCCAGTTCTTTTGAAATGTCTTCGTCTTCTACCGGTACGGCTCTTGGCAGGAATTCAACGATGGTAACTTTTGTTCCCATGCTGTTGTAGAAGTAGGCAAACTCTACGCCGATAGCGCCGCTTCCCACTACTATCATCGTTTTGGGTTGTTGTGGCAGCGACATCGCTTCCCTGTATCCAATTACTTTTTTACCATCCTGTTTCAGGTTGGGCAATTCACGGCTGCGGCCACCGGTTGCCAGGATGATGTGTTTGGCTTCCACTACGTCTTTGCTGCCATCAGCCTTGGTCACTTCCACCTGGCCCTTTGCCTTCAATTTGCCAAAACCCATTATCACATCAATCTTATTTTTGCGCATCAGGAACTGAACGCCCTTGCTCATTTTATCGGCAACGCCCCGACTGCGTTTGATAACCGCTTCAAAATTGTGGGTACCGTTTGCTTCGATTCCATAATCCTTTGCGTGCTTAATATATTCCATTACCTGGGCGCTTTTCAGCAGGGCCTTGGTGGGGATACAACCCCAGTTGAGGCAAACACCGCCCAGGCTTTCCTTTTCAATGATTGCTGTCTTAAATCCCAACTGCGCAGCGCGGATAGCGGCTACATAACCGCCGGGCCCGCTACCCACTACAAGAACATCGTATGCCATATTCTTTTGATTTAGATTTTATTCCCCCGCCCAAAACAGGTCAAAGGGTTGACTATTATTGTTATAATTCCAATATTGACCTGCGAAGCTAGTTTACAGTAATCAAATAGCCAAAAACAGGAAAAGGAGGCGGAAGCCATCCGTTAAATAAATCGGAAAGCTTTTAAACCGCTGTCCTGCAACGATTTTTGGTTCCTGCAATTCCTTATATTCATATTCATTAACTACAACACGAGCATGAAAAAGTTCTTCCGCAGGATACTGATTTTCCTGCTTTCGGTAATCGTTATTTTCTCGGCCTATGCGCTCATCAGTGGCAGGACCTATTTATTCGGGGCAGTCTATCACAATTTTGCCAATGTAGATGATTATAAAATTTTCAGCAACAATACTGTTTCGGTCAATACGCCTCAGCCATGGAATAATTCCAGGGATTATAACAAGATGTCTTTACCCACTGAACTAAATACCCTGCTTGAAAAAATTGAGAGCATTGGCCTGGTAGTGATAAAGAATGATTCGGTGCTGTTTGACAGATACTGGGACGGGTACAGCGACAGTTCCTATTCTGGTTCTTTCTCCATGGCAAAAAGCATCACCAGCTTACTGGTTGGCGCTGCCATCAAAGAGGGAAAAATAAAATCCATTGAAGAACCTGTGGCTGATTATATTCCCGAATTCAAAGAAGGGGAAAAAGCAAATGTGAGGATTGTGGACCTGCTTACCATGAGCAGTGGCAGCGACTGGGATGAATCTTATTCCAATCCTTTATCGGTGACTACAGAATTGTATTATGGATCTGATGTATACAAAACAGCTACAGGCGTTCACATTATTAAGAAGCCGGGCACTTATCATAATTACAAATCTGGTGACACGCAATTGCTGGGTTTGATTCTTGAAAAAGCGACCGGACAATCACTCAGCGCTTATGCCTCCGCAAAGTTATGGCAGCCAATTGGCGCGCTGCATCCCGCATTGTGGAGCACGGACAAAGCAGGTGGCAATGAAAAATGCTATTGTTGTTTTAATTCCAATGCAAAAGACTTTGCAAGGATTGGACAACTGATGCTGGACAGTGGCAGGTGGAAGGGCAATGAAATTATTCCAATAGATTATTACTACAAATCCATTTCACCCAATATGATACCTGATGGGAAAGGGCTCCCCTGCGATTATTATGGATTCCAATGGTGGCTCGTTCCCTATCATCCAGGTGTATTTTATGCCAGGGGAATCCTGGGTCAGTATATCATCGTGATTCCTTCGAAGAAAATGGTGATAGTAAGACTGGGTGAAAAACGCGGCGCCATATTAAAACATACAGTACCTACCGAAGTGGATGCATTGATCAATTGGGGGATGGGATTATAAGTATTGAATAAAAAATCCCGGTGATTTTGATACACCGGGATTGGAAAATTTATTGAAGTAAAATATTATCGGCTGTTTGCATCATTCATGCGAATGCTTCTTCCCTTGTACTTTTTACCATCAATAGAACGAATCATCTGGTTGGCAGATTTGCGGTCCACTTCAATCCAGCTATTCATTTCTTTCATGTCGATTCTTCCCAACACTTCCTTGCGTAAATCACTCATATCGAGAATAAACTGCAGGAAGCTGGCTTTATAAAAACCATCTTTTGTTCCGAGGTTGACAAATACGCGCATGTAATCGCCATTGCCATTGAACTCACGGCCACGGGTATCCCTGCGGCGATCGAAATCACGTGCCGGCGCACCCCCCGCTCCCGCTGTATTATAAGCTATTCTTTCTCTTGGCTCTCTTGCCCTTTCACGAACGTTGAGGTCCTCGGCGTTTTCATAGTACTTCAGGAAACGGTCAAATTCACTGGCTGCCACACGTTTCAGGATTTCCTCCTTACTCATGTCGGCAAATTTCTCTGCCAGCATGGGTACATAACTTTCATAATCGCCATGGCTGATATCTGTTTGCAGCAGTTTATCCATGAAATGAAAGAACTGTTTGCGGCAAACATCCTTACCGGTGGGTATTTCCAGTTTGTGAAACGGTACTTGTACAATGCGTTCAATCTGACGGAGCCTTCCGATTTCGCGGCTGTGAACAATACTCATACAAATCCCCGTATTACCGGCACGACCGGTACGGCCACTGCGGTGGGTATATACTTCCATATCGTCGGGCAATTCGTAGTTGATAACATGGGTGATACCCTGCACATCAATACCACGTGCCGCTACGTCGGTAGCTATCAATAACTGTAATGATTTCTCGCGAAACTCACCCATTACCTTATCGCGCTGGCCCTGAGTAAGGTCGCCATGCAATGCGTCGATATCATATCCTTCGCGGGTCAGCTTCTCGGCAATGTTTTGCGCGTCGGCTTTTGTACGGGTGAAGATGATACCATAAATGCCCGGGTTGAAATCAATCAGGCGCTTTAGGGTTTCATAACGGTGTTGTGCAGAAGCTACATAAAACTGGTGATCCACATTTTTATTGGCGGTATTCTTTGTACCTACTGTTACTTCCACCGGAGATTTCATGTATTTCTTGCTTACCCTGCGAATTTCGGCGGGCATGGTGGCACTGAACAACCAGGTGCTTTCGCGCTTGGGTGTATTCTGGAGAATAAATTCGATATCATCCTGGAAACCCATGTTCAGCATTTCATCTGCTTCATCGAGTACCACGTATTTGATTTGTTCCAGGTTTATGGCCTTGCGTTCAATAAGGTCTATCAGCCGACCCGGAGTAGCCACTACAATCTGTACGCCTCTTTTTAAATCCCGGATTTGCGCCCCGATAGCAGCACCGCCGTACACTGCCACTACGTGGAGGCCGGTCATGTACTTTTTGAACAATTCAACTTCGTTTACTATCTGCATGCATAGTTCCCGGGTGGGACAAACAACCAGCGCCTGCGGGTGTTTTGCGGAAGCATCAATCAAATCTAACAGTGGTAACCCAAACGCGGCCGTCTTGCCTGTGCCGGTCTGTGCCAGCCCTATAAAATCTGTGGTGCCGCCTAATAAAACAGGAATTGCTTTTTCCTGAATCGGTGTAGGATTTACGTATCCCAAATCTGTAATTGCTTTGACCAATCGCTCCTCAATCCCAATCTCTTCAAATGTCATCATATTGATAAAAAATTTCGGCAAAGCTAACGAATTTAAGGCGTAGAATGCCTTTTAATTTTGTCGTGGATGGCATGAATAAGCATGGCTATCAGCTGGTAAAAAAGTTAAAACAAAGCAGTTTAACTGTGTTTTATAAACTGATTCTTCCATTCAGCAGTTACACCCGTCGGTACCGTTTGCAAAAAATATATCTTCGCATCTCTTAAATAACAGATATGAAACTCGATACACTGGCTATAGGCGTTCATCCGGATGATGTGGAACTGGGCTGTTCGGGCACTTTACTGAATGAGGCCCGAAAAGGAAAGAAAACGGGAATTGTTGATTTAACGCAGGGAGAACTGGGTACAAGGGGAACCATTGAAACCCGGTATACAGAAGCGGCCAATGCCGCTGCTATCCTCAAAGTACAGGTACGCGAAAACCTGAAAATGCGGGATGGTTTTTTCCGCAATGATGAGGAGCACCAGCTGCAATTGATTCGTACCATTCGCAAATACCAGCCTGCTATTGTGCTGGCAAACGTGTTGCATGATCGTCACCCGGATCATGGAAGGGCGGGCAACCTGATTTCGGATGCCTGTTTTCTGTCGGGTTTGGCTAAGATCGAAACAAGGGGAGAAAACGGACAAGCGCAGGCGAAATGGAGGCCCAGCTATATACTGCATTACATGCAGGATTATTATCATGAGCCCAACCTGGTGGTGGACATTTCCGAAGTATTTGAAGAACGTATGAAATCGATCCTGGCTTACCAGACACAATTCAATACGGCAAAGGGCGACAATGGACCGCAAACCTATATTTCCAATCCCGATTTCCTGGATACGATTATCGGAAGAGCACGAACGTTAGGTAAGCGAATCGGTGTAAAATATGCGGAAGGTTTTATGAGTGAAAAAATGATTGGTATCCGCGATCTTGACTCCCTTGTTTTGAATGAAACCTAATAGGTAAAACGACCATTAAACAGGCTGTAAAAGACTCCCTGCTATTTTTGTTGAACGTTTGAGGCTTAAAGCTTTATAATGTCCTTAAAGTTAACATTCTCGATTATACAAAATCGATCTATATCAGCGTTTATAAGGTGGAAGCCCGTACCTTTGCAATTCCTTTTATTTTAAACTTACGTAATGGCAACACCCAAATTCTCCAATGTCCCTCATTCCTTTCACAGCGAATTGAAAGGAAGGATCAGTGAATACTTCGAAGCCGTGGGCAAATCAACAACGGGTAATTACAACCTTTTTATCAAGGCGGTTATCCTGATGGTTGGTTTTCTCTTTATTTATATTCACCTTGTTTTTTTTACACCCAATGTTTTCTGGCAGGTACTTGAAAGTATTCTTTTGGGCGGCCTTGTTGCTGCCATTGGTTTCAATGTAATGCACGATGGCGCGCATGGCAGCTTCAGCAAATACAAATGGCTGAACAGTATCGCCGCGTTTTCTTTAAATATACTGGGTGGTAATAGTTTTATGTGGAACATGAAGCACAATGTGATTCACCACGCTTATACCAATGTGGACGGTATGGATGACGATATCGATATCCAGCCCTGGATGCGCATGAGCGCCACCCAAAAGAAATACAGGATGCACAAATACCAGTATATCTATTTCTGGGGATTGTATTCCATGCTGTACATCTTCTGGATATTTGTTCTTGACTATCAAAAATATTTTAAATCAAGGGTGGGCAATATGGCGCTGAAGCCAATGAAATTAAGCGACCACCTGGTTTTCTGGGGATTTAAATTGTTTCACCTTTTCCTGTTTGTAGGTCTGCCTATTTATATGGTTGGGTTTAGCTCCTGGCTAATCAGCTTTTTAATATTTACATTGTTTGCAGGACTGGTTCTTAGTCTTGTGTTCCAACTGGCGCATACGGTAGAGCATACTGCTTTCCCTGTGCCGGATGTTGTAAGCGGAAAACTGGAAGACGAGTGGGCCGTTCACCAGATAAAAACTACCGCTAATTTTGCCACCAACAATAAAGTGATTTGCTGGCTGGTAGGCGGATTGAATTTCCAGATAGAGCACCACCTGTTTCCAAAAATATCGCACGTACATTATCCTGCTATCAGCAAAATAATAAAGAAAGCATGCCAGGAATATGGCATCAATTATATTGAGTTTCCCCGCATGCGTTATGCAGTTGCATCACACGTTGCGTTTCTGAAGCAGATGGGCAGATAAGCCACACTTAATTATAAACAGTCCGGAAGATACCGTTCAATTCATTGTAATTGGGCTTTGTCATCCGGGCTTTCCATTTCTGCCCGTTAAAGTATATTTTTGCGTTTCAATTTAAAGGCGATTATGTTAACAATAAAAATAGGCCTGGTACAAATGAGTTGTTCGGCAGGCAAGGAAGAAAACCTGCAGAAGGCAATTATTAAAATCAAAGAAGCGGCTGTCAAAGGCGCGCAGATTGTTTGCCTGCAGGAATTGTTTACCTCTTTGTATTTCTGCGATGTGGAAGCCTATGAAAATTTTCAACTGGCAGAAGCCATACCCGGCCCTTCTACGGATGCATTGTGTAAACTGGCCGGAGAACTGGGCATCGTTATTATCGCTTCACTATTTGAAAAAAGAACCCAGGGCATTTATCACAATACAACAGCGGTGCTGGATGCAGATGGTTCTTATTTGGGTAAGTACAGGAAAATGCATATTCCCGATGACCCTGCTTACTATGAAAAGTTTTATTTCACGCCGGGTGATCTCGGATATAAGGTGTTCAAAACAAAGTTTGCAAATATTGGCGTATTGATTTGCTGGGATCAGTGGTACCCAGAAGCAGCGCGCATAACAGCCTTGATGGGTGCGGAGATTTTATTCTATCCAACAGCGATTGGATGGGCCACCGCACAGGATGAAGCCACCAATACAGAACAATTCAACGCCTGGCAAACCATTCAACGCAGTCATGCTGTTGCCAATGGCGTACATGTGGTGAGTGTAAACCGCGTGGGAATGGAACAGGGTGGGTTGATGAAATTTTGGGGCGGTTCGTTTATCAGCAATCCGTTTGGCACCATACTGTACAAGGCATCACACGACCAGGAAGAAGTAATTGTTCATGAAATTGATACCTCCAAAACTGACAGTTACCGCACGCACTGGCCCTTCCTGCGCGACAGGAGGATTGATTCTTACCAACCCATTACACAACGTTTTATTGACGACAATTAATTACAGCATTGTAACCCCGAATTGTCGGTATACTTTTTAATTAATCAAAACCATCCAGGTGTCAGCATCAGCAGTAATATCTTCGAAGGCAGCAGGAATGCCACATTCTCCCAGTCCCAAAGAGCTGGGTTATTATTTCCCGGCAGAATTTGCGCCGCATGCTGCTACCTGGCTGAGCTGGCCACATAAGGAAGCTTCCTGGCCAGGTAAAATTGAAACCGTCTATCCCTCCTATTCGGCTTTTATAAAAGAACTCACAGTTGGCGAAAAGGTTTGTATCAATGTAAGGGATGAGGCGATGAAGTCATTTGCAATGCAACACCTGCAAAAAGCCTCCGTTGATCTAAACAAAGTGGAATTCTTTTTTCATCCAACCAACGATGCCTGGTGCCGTGATCATGGTCCGGCGTTTCTAATCAATCCAGCTTCCAAACAAAAAAAAGTAATTGTAGACTGGAACTACAATGCATGGGGTGATAAATATCCTCCTTATGATTTGGATGATGTCATTCCCACCCTGATTGCGCAGAAATTAAAAATACCGGTGTATTACCCGGGCATTGTCATGGAAGGAGGTTCTGTAGAATTCAATGGTAAAGGAACAGTTATGACTTCCACTGCCTGTTTGCTTAATCCTAACAGAAACCCGCAGCTGGACCAGGAGCAGATTGAACATTACCTGCAGCATTATTATGGCATGGAGCAGGTACTATGGGTAGACGAGGGTATCGTAGGTGATGATACCGATGGGCACATAGATGATACAGTTCGTTTTGTAAATGAGGATACGGTTATCACCGTAATTGAAGAAAACAAAAACGACGACAATTACGCATTGCTGCAACAGAACCTGCGGCAATTGCAACAAATGCGATTACTGAATGGCAAACAATTAAACATTGTTGAACTGTTAATGCCGGATGAATTGGTATACGAAGATCAGCGGCTCCCCTGTTCCTATGCCAATTTTTATATTGCCAATTCAACAGTCATCGTTCCTACCTTTCGAAGCAGGAAAGACGATATCGCCCTGCAGGTAATACAAAGTTGTTTCCCCGGCAGGAAGGTTGTCGGCATTGATTCAACAGATATCATTTGGGGTTTAGGGAGCTTTCACTGCTTAAGTCAGCAGGAGCCACTGGTATAAAGACAATTATTCCTTAACCTGTAACGGTAAGGGTTGAACCTGTAATGTTAATGGCATATTTCTTTAATGAACTTACCGCCGGTCCCTGTATCACCGATCCACTGGTAGAGAATATACTTCCGTGCAGGGGGCATACAAACTGGTTTTGCGCTGCTATATAATTAATGCTGGTTCCCTGGTGCGTGCAGGCAACCTGTACTGCAGTAAAGGCACTGGCGCTATTGCCGGATGCAATCCTTGCCAGTATAACGCCACTGTTCACCTGCACATCCCCCCACATTGAGCAACTGGTTATTGAGGTCAACCGAGAAATTGACACTTGCAGGAGGCGTTCCACCTCCCGGTGAAGTGGTACTGCCGCCCGACTTTGAACATGCAGCGAGGCATCCTGTGCAAACTGCGGCAACAGAAAAGCCCAGCGTAGAGATAAAATCTTTACGATCCATAATCAATGTTTTAATTGGTAATGAAAGAAATTGGTATCCGCCGTTACTTCTTTTGTAACATAAAAAAGCATTCTGAACCTTCCCTTGATTTAATAGAGTTGTAGCATGCTTCCAGTTTGATGATACGGAACAGGACAGAAAAGAGTTGCCTGTATTCTTCCAGTGAACCTCCAAACGGCGGACCGGGGTTTGCGAACTGCCTGTTAAATAACAGACCAGCCAATTTACCAGTGGATTTTAACAGCAGGTGCATTTGAATACAATATCGCGAACGCTGTGATGGTTCAAGCGCGCAGAAGAATGTTTGTTCGAGAATAAGATCGAATTGTCCTTTCAGATCAAAGAAATTACCGGTAATGATATGGAGTTTCTTGCCGGCATACTGTTTGTATTTTTCTTCCAGCCTGGCCGTAAGGATGGGAGAAATATCAATAACGGTGAGATTGGTAAAACCATTTTGTAATAGATACCCGGCTTCATAACTGTTGCCGCAACCAGGAATAAGAATGGAAATGTTTTTATTGGTAAGCTGGTCGATATAATTTTTTATTGGATCTGATACATGACCAATATCCCAGGGTGTATCGTTTTTTTCAAAACGATGGTTCCAGTAATCCGCATCCAGTTTATTTGGAGATGGTTCCATTTATCATTTTCTTATCCAGTTTACTTTTTCTTCTATTGGCTGACGTTTGCCGGGAGGTGAGGGCACATCAATAACGCCAATATAGAAAAAGCCCAGTAATTTATCTTCGGGAGATAACCCGAATATTGTTTTCGCTTTTTCATTGTAGGTAACGCCACCGGTGGTCCAGTAACATCCGATATTAAATGCAGCAGCAGTTAAATACATATTTTGAACGGCACAGGCAACGGAAGCTATTTCTTCTATTTCAGGTATATTTTTTTCGGCGTGTCTTTTCATACCAATGGATATGATATGCGATGCCATCATTGGGTTGTCCAGCAATTTCTGGTACTTACCCTGGTCAAAAAAATCACCTGCGGCATGTTTGTACACCATGGCCTGTAATTGGGCAAATGTGCGCAATCCTTCACCTGTAAATACGGTAAATCGCCATGGTTCAGTAAGTTTATGACTGGGCGCCCAGTTGGCATTTTCCAGCATTTGGTCAATTATATTGTCGGGTACCAGTTGTCCGGCTGCGTATTGCTTTGGAAATGTGCTTCTTCTGGACCTGATTAATTCGTTTAGTTGTACTGTATTAAAAATCATAATGTGTATTTGGGGAGGATAAAGATAACAAGGGCATGCGGACAATTTTTAAATTGTTATCATCGTTATTAGAGTATCCTAAAACCGTTGAAAACCCAATCCGTCTATGAACAACATTCCGCAAAACCAGCAGGATTACCTTGCCGAGAAATTCCGTTACACAGAGGATCACATTCAGCAAATGTCAAGACTGGCGCTTTTAAAACTGCAATCATTGCAAATGGTGCGCAGGAACAGGTTGCTTGATGACAGGAAGAAACTGGAGATGGAAGATTTTGTTCAGTCCACTTTACTGAACCTTGTGCCCAACAGTTATGTATTGAGTGAAGAAGGATTTTACTTCACGAATGTCAACAATTAAATAAATGAATTTTATTAACAGCGGCCCGGGATTTTATCCCGGGCTTTGTTATTTATATTAAAGGCAGTTCCATTTGAATATTTGATCGTGCATATGGACTGGCGTGTCCAACTACCCTTTGAAATCCAAGTTTATGGTAGAGCTGAATGGCTGGTTGAAGAATGGTATTGCTTTCAAGATATACTTTGATGGCGCCCATTTCCCTTGCTTTTTGAATAATGGCCTGCCCCAGTAAAAAGCCGATGTTTTTTCCCTGTGCTTTTGGAGAAACGGCCATCTTGGCCATTTCATAATAATATTCGTCCCCTTCTTCTTTTTTAATCATGGCGCATACACCTACAGGTTCGTCATTGTACAGCGCTACAAAAATAAATCCTCCTTTATCAAGAATATATCCCTTCGGATTTTCAAGTGCTTTGAGGTCTTCTTTCTCCATGGTAAAATATTTCGAAATCCATTCCTCATTCAAATCATAGAATGCTTTTTTGTATTTGGGCTGATAATCTGTAATGTGTACCTGTTTTGATTCTCTTTGTTTTCTTTGGTCCTGTACGCGTTTCAGCAGGCTTTTTTGATCCAACTGGTATTCCCATTCTTCGATGGCTTTCCAGAGATCGTGCCTGGTGTGTAAAAAGATTTCTTCAATGGCCGTCCCCACATCCGCATACTGGTCGGTAATCTTTTTGGTGATGTCCATTC
>Ga0075024_100000847_pt1 | contig 11798 bp, 10 predicted proteins | sample Str013_2_FD_71389 | JGI IMG/M metagenome (GOLD analysis project Ga0075024, IMG submission 71389) | Freshwater sediment microbial communities in response to fracking from Pennsylvania, USA - Straight Creek_MetaG_SC_2013 | ecosystem: Environmental > Aquatic > Freshwater > Creek > Sediment... | reverse complement strand
GATCCAGCTGCTGGCGCGGCCACTGTGCGAACAGCGCCTCGAGGCCGAGCCGGCGCGCATCCGCCTCGAGCCCGACCTTCTTCAGCGCCCGGATCGCATCCCCGAGCGCGATGATGTGCGCGCCCTCCGGACCGCTCGCCCCGATCGCGCGAATCGCCAGCATCGCGGTGCGGCCGTATTGCTGCTGCTTGGCGGCGTCCTGCAATTGCGGCAGCAGCCCGGTTTCCGGCAGGTGTCCGGTGGTCGGCTGCGGCGTGCGGCTCGCCGCCTCCCACAGCGGGATCGGCACGTTGTAGTCGAGGGCATCGAGCACGGTCGCCAGCCGGTGCATCATGTCGGCCGAAAGCCGGCCCTTCAGCGCCAGCTCCTCGGCATAGCGGATGCCGGTGCCATGCGGGGCGCCCGCAGTGGTATCGGCGATGTCGATCAGGCTGAGCCAGGGCTGCAGCTGGCCGCCGCCACCGAGCCGATCGAGCGAGGAGCCGAATATCACCCACTTGTGGGCGAGCGGGTAGTTCCCGTTGGCAATGGCAATCTCAATGGCAATTTCCGCGAACCAGCCGAGCTCCCCGCTCGGCGCCAGCCGCTCCAGGTCCTTGCCCATCAGGCTGGCAACCGGCACCATCAGCCCGGCACGCCGCGCGTCGTCCCGCAGCGCCTGCATCAACCGCGCCTTGCGCAGCGGCGTCGTCTCGCGCTGCACCGCCTGCAGCAGCATGGCGCGGCGCAGCACCGGCTCCGCCTTGGCGCTGATCGGATCGGCCATCTGCACCGGTTGGAACGCAACCGCCAGATAGGCTTCGGCGAGCCTGGGCGGACCAATCACGAATTGCCGCGCGGCGATCTCGGCCGCGGCGACGCGCATCGCCGGCTCGTTGTTGCGATCGTTCGCCAGCGCGAACACCAGCGCCGGCTCGGCGTGCTCGGCCAGCTGCGGCGGATTCGCCACCTTCCCCAGCTCGAGGAAGCGGTAATCGAGCAAGGTGACGCGCTTGGGCAATTGCGGTTTCACCGCCACGCCGGCCGCAAGGGCGTCGAGCACACCGATGGCGAGCGGCGCCTCGATGCCTTCCTCGCGGGCCAGGTCCACCGTCAGCTGCGCCGCCGCCGCATTGCCCGCCAAGGCCGCGCAGTACCCGGACAGCAGGATCGCCTCCGCCCTGAGCGGCTTGGGCAGATCGGTTGCGATCAGATTAGCGGTTTTGACCTTCTCGCAAGCGGCCTCCCGCTCGCCGAGCGCGAGCTGCGTGCGCACCGCGAACATCGCCATCAAGGCATTGTCCTTGCCCGACGCGCGCTTCAGGATCTCGTCCATCTCCGCGATCAGGCCTGAGCGATACAGGGCCTCGAGCCGCAGCGCCGTGAAATGCTCGGGCTGGCCGCCGGCGGGCGGCGGCGCCTCCGCGATCAGGGCCCGGCGCCACAGGGCATGCAGCGCGGACGAGCGCGGCGGGATATCCCCGCCCGAAATGATCTCCTCGACCGTCTTGACGTCGGCGCCACGCCACAGATCGAGCGGCAGCCCACTGCCATCGCCGCTCATCACCGGCGCGAGGTCGCCCTTCTCCACCCCGTCGTCCCTGGGGACAAAACGTGCACTCTGCCCGCTCGCGCTCTGCCCGGTCGGCGGACTGCCCACGCCACCGGCTTGCGGTCCGGCGGCGGGGTTGGCACGCGCGTCATAGCCTCCGCCCGGGCCATATCCGCCCGCCCCGTACGCCGCGGGCGGCGCGCCATAGGGCTCCGAGCCGGCCGGCCCACCGGTGACCGGCGGCAACGCCGCGGCCGGTTTTTGCCGGGATTTGGCCTGCTCGTCCTTTTCCTTGAAGGGATTCCAGCTTTCCTGCGCCGGCGCCGAAGCCGGCAGCCAGCCGATGGCGAGAAGCGTGAGCATGAGGCGGGCACGGCGCATGGAGGTCCCCGGTTATTGTTTGCGGATTTTGACGCCGTCCACTGTCTTGGCTACTTCCCGCGACTCGGGCTCGAAATATTCGGCAAGCACGTATAAGCTGCCCACGACGACCGCCGACAAGAGGCCGATGGCAAACACGAAGCGAATGAGGCTCGGCATGGATCTGCTCTCCCTGGAGCAGGCTCTAGACCGCCACTCCGGAGTTTCTGTTGCTCGAAGTCGGCGGCATTATGGCTGCTTCGCAGTTATAGCCATAGCGTTCGGATCGCCGCGCGGCTATTTTTTGTGTTAGGGAGGCGGCTTGGACGCACGTTGGCGCCGCAGGTGCGGGGTGCCGGCTGTCGATCGGGCGCGAGCGCGTACGAAGTCACACTGATGAGCGGAATCGGGTTGCGCCAGGATAGGCTCGAAGGGGATGACAGTGCAGCGACCCGGTTGACCGAGCGGCTCGGCAAGCGGTCGATTGTGCTGGTCGGCCTGATGGGCTGCGGCAAAAGCTCGATCGGGCGCCGGCTCGGCGTGCGGCTGCGCTTGCCGTTCGTCGATGCCGACGTGGAGATCGAGCAGGCGGCGGGCATGACCATCCCGGAAATCTTCACCGAGCACGGCGAGCCCTATTTCCGGGACGGCGAGCGCCGCGTGATTCGGCGGCTGCTGCTGCAGGGGCCGCAGGTGCTGGCCACCGGCGGTGGCGCCTACATGAATGCGGAGACGCGCGCCAACATCGCCCATGCCGGCATCTCGCTATGGCTGAAGGCCGATATCGACGTGCTGTTGAAGCGGGTGGCCCGGCGCAGCAACCGACCGCTGCTGAAGGCCGCCAATCCCGCGGAGGTCATGCAGCGCCTGATGAACGAGCGCTACCCGGTTTATGCACAGGCGGATGCAACCCTGCAGAGCCGCGAAATCCCGCACGACCGGATCGTGGAGGAAGCCATCGCGGCGCTGATGGCCAGTCCGCGGCTGTAAACGGAGTTCCCTATATGGCTAACGGCGCCGCTCCCGGCGGCCAGCGCATCGTGCCGGTATCGCTGGGCGAGCGCAGCTACGACATCCTGATCGGCGGCGGCGGCGTGGCCTCCGCCGGGCGGATCATTTTCGAGCGGTTCGGCCGCAAGCGGGTTGCGATCGTCACCGACCGCAACGTCGCCGCGCATCATCTGGCGAGGCTCGAGGACGGGCTCGCCGCGGCCGGGCTCCGCTCCGAAGCGATCGTGCTGGAGCCGGGCGAGGCAACCAAGAGCTTCGCGGCGCTCGGCCCCTTGTGCGAGCGGCTGCTCGAGGCCGGCATCGAGCGCGGCGATCTCGTGCTCGCGCTCGGCGGCGGGGTGATCGGCGATCTCGCCGGATTTGCGGCGAGCATCGTGCGGCGCGGCGTCAGGCTGGTGCAGGTCCCCACCTCGCTGCTGGCGCAGGTGGATTCATCGGTTGGCGGCAAGACCGCCATCAACACACCCCAGGGTAAGAACCTGGTCGGCACGTTCCATCAGCCGAGCCTGGTGCTGGCCGATATCGACGTGCTGTCCAGCCTGCCCGAGCGGGAGCTGCGTGCCGGCTATGCCGAGGTGGTCAAATACGGCCTGATCGGCGATGCCGGCTTTTATGATTGGCTCGAAGCGCACTGGCGGCGCTTGTTCGGCAATGACCGCGAGGTGCTCGCCGACGCCGTCGAGATCAGCTGCAAGGCCAAGGCCGCCATCGTCGCGCGCGATGAGACGGAAACCGGCGAGCGCATGCTGCTCAACCTCGGCCACACCTTCGGCCATGCGCTCGAAGCCTGGTGCGGCTTCTCCAGCCGACTGCTGCACGGCGAGGCGGTGGCGATCGGCATGGCGCAGGCGTTCCGCCTCTCCGAGCAGCTGCAGTTTTGCCCTCCGGGCGCGGCTGCGCGCATGGAGGCGCACCTGTCGGCGGTCGGCCTGCCGAGCCGGATTGCGCATATTGCGGGCCCGGATCGACCGGTGGCGGCCGACCTGCTGAGGCTGATGGGCCAGGACAAGAAGGTCCAGGACGGCCAGCTGACGCTGATCCTGGTGCGCGGCATCGGCAGCGCCTTCATCACCCGTGAGGTGGCGGCAAAACGTGTGCTCGCGTTTCTCGAGCAGGAGACCGGCTCGGGCGGTTGCTGATACCCGGCTGCGTCTGCTCGGAACGTGGCGAGGCCGCAACACGATCCGGCCCCGGAATGACCTGCGGTGGGTCGGAGTCTCGATTTCGCCGGAATTGCGGCCAATAGGCTTCGAGACATTGCACTGATCTACATGTGATGGCGTCGTGCGAAAGGAATTCAATTGTGCCCGAGATCGCGCACCGCTGCCAAATCCTGCTCCTCGCCGAGACCCTCGCGGACGGCTCCACGCCCGAGCAATTGCGCCTGGCGCTCGCCGCGGCACGGGTGGCGTGCGTGGTCGTCGCGCCGCCGCACGGCAGCACGCTCGATCGCGCCGAGGCCAAGCTGCTGATCGAGCTTATCCAGCATCACGGCGTTGCGGCGCTGGTGTGCGACGATGCCGCCATGGCCAAGGCCCTCGGCGCGGACGGCGTGCATCTGTCGCTGGCGCGGACGGGCGAGGAGGATGTTCCGCTGGCCTATCAGTCGGCACGCGGGCTGCTCGGGCCCGGTCGGATCGTCGGTGGCGCGGTCGGCGGCTCGCGGCATGCGGCCATGGTGCTGGGCGAGCTCGGCGCCGACTATGTCGCGTTGGGGCCGGTGCCGGGTTCCGGCGAGCGGCTGATTGCGATGGTCGAATGGTGGAGCGAGGTGTTCGAGGTGCCGGCTGTCGCCATGGCCGCGCCAAGCGTGGCGCAAGCCCGCGAGCTGGCCGGCGCCGGGGCCGATTTCGTGGCCGTGCCGCTGGCCTTGCTGGCGCAGGACCGGGCCTCGGTGCGCGAGCTCGAGCAGGCCCTGGGCGCACCGGAACGGGTGTCCTGATGTACGCCCGGGCAGGCGCCGTTCACGCACTTTGTGCGATCGTGTCGGCGCTCTCGGCATGGCCCGTGCTGGCGGCCGGTCCCGATACCGAATCGAGCTCGTGGGTGCAGCGGGTCGAGCCGTCGGATGGCAAGGACAATCCCGCCGCTGCCCGGCCGAAGTCCGCACCGCCGTCCAAAGCAGTCGACAAGCCGTCCGCCGCATCCGCGCCCGCGGCCAAGGCGTTCGCCCAGCCGGAGGTGTCGGCAAAGCCCGCCAAGGACGACAAGCAGAAACCGCCGGCGGCCGGCGCTAATCCCGCCTCAACGATCGGCGACGAGGCTTACGACGATTTCGACCAGGGTCGCTATCTCGCCGCGCTCAAGAAGGCGACGGAGGCCGCCAAGGCCGGCGAGCCGGCCGCGCATACCCTGATCGGCCGCATCCATGGCGGCGGGCTCGGCGTTCCCCACAATGATGTCCTGGCTGCGGAATGGTATCGCAAGGCGGCCGATCTCGGCGACGTCGAAGGCGCGTTCGCGATGGGCGTGATGCTGGCGGAAGGCCGCGGGGTGGCCAAGGATCGGGGAGCCGCCGGCAAGTATTTCGAGACGGCAGCCTACAAAGGGCATGCGCTCGCCAACTACAATCTGGCGCTGCTGTTCCTGTCGGGCGACGGCAAGCCGGAAAATCCCACCCGCGCGGCGCAGCATCTGGCGGTGGCCGCCCAGGCGGGCTACGCGCAGGCCCAATACGACCTCGGCGCCATGTTCCAGAACGGGGAGGGCGTCGACGCCGACGCGCTGCAGGCCGCGACCTGGCTCGGCAAGGCCGCGGCCCAGGGCCTGCCCGCCGCGCAATTCGACTATTCGGTCATGCTGTTCAAGGGGCAGGGACTGACCAAGGACGAGCCCAAGGCCTTCCAATACATGAAGTCGGCCGCCGAGAAAGGCGTTCCACCGGCGCAAAACCGCCTGGCCCGCCTGTACGCGTTCGGGGTTGGCGTCGAGAAGAACCTCGCCGAGGCCGCCAAGTGGCACCTGATCGCCAAGCGCGGCGGGCGCGATGATCCGCAGCTGGAGGAGATGCTGGCCAAGCTGCCGAAGGCGGATCGCGCCACAGCGGAAAAGGCGGCCGCCACTTGGCACGACCGCAGCCTGGTGGAATAATACCGGCCGAGAGGGCTCGGCAGAGGCGAGGCGCAGCACATGCCACACGGACTGACGCGGGAACTGGCCGGATTCATTGCCGGCCTGACATTCGACCGGATTCCGGCCGCGCCCCGTGCGATGGCGCACGTCGGCATCACCGACTGTGTCGGCACCATGATCGCCGGCAGCGTCGAGGAGCCGACCCGCATCCTTATGGAAACGCTCGCGCCCGCCAGGGGCGAGGCCAGCCTGTTCCTCACGGGTCCACGCGTGACCGCCCCCGAGGCGGCCTGGATCAACGGCACCGCCGCGCACGCGCTCGACTATGACGACGTCGGCATGCGCGGGCACCCGAGCACGGTGCTGGTTCCGGCGATCCTGGCCGAGGGCGAAAGGATGGGGGCGTCCGGGGCGGAGATGCTCACCGCCTACGTCGCCGGCTACGAGACCTGGGGCGAGCTGGTGTTCCGCGATCCCGACCAGCATCACCAGAAGGGCTGGCATCCGACCGGCATTTTCGGCGCCATCGCTGCCGCCGCCGCCGCCGCCCGGCTCAACCGGCTCGATGCCGATCGCACCGGCCATGCGATCGCGCTCGGCGCCTCGCAGAGTGCCGGCTTGATGGCCAATTTCGGCACCATGACCAAGCCGTTCCATGCCGGCCGTTCGGCGCACGCGGGAGTGATCGCGGCCCGGCTGGCAAAGGCCGGCTTCACCGCCGCGCCCGACGCGCTCGAGCATCCGCAAGGCTACCTCGCCGCGGTCTCGCCCCACGGCGCCGTCGACCGCACCTCCCCGTGCAAGGCCGGCATCGACTGGCGCCTCATGTCGGTCGGGCTCAGCGTGAAGAAGTACCCGATGTGTTTCGGCACGCATCGCGCGCTCGACGGCATGCTCGATCTCCTCGCCGCCAACCCGGTGAGGGCCGGCGAGATCAAATCGATCACGGTCTCGACGGGGCGCCGCAACTTCACGATCCTGCGCAATTCCCATCCGCAGACCGGCCTCGAAGCCAAATTCAGCATGCAGTTTGCCATGGCCGCCGCGGTGGTCGCGGGGCGTGCCGGGCTCGGCGAGCTGACCGACGCGTTCGTGCGGCGCGGCGATATCCAGGCGCTGATGCAGAAGGTCACCGTGGTGCCCGACGACCGGGTCGATCCTGTCCACAATGGCCACGCGCCCTACGATCTCGTCACCATCGAGCTCGGCAGCGGCCGCACGCTCGAAAGCGCGCGGGTGAGCGAGGTGCGCGGCTCGCCCGAGCGGCCGCTGCAACGCGACGAGCTGTGGACCAAGTTCGAGGACTGCATCAAGGTCGGCAATCCCGAGCTCAACGCGCCCGCGCTGTTCGAGCGGCTGATGTCGCTCGAGCGGCAGCCTTCCGTGGCGGCGCTGACCAGCCTGCCGAAGGCGGCGTGATGGCAGCGCGGGCCGGTGGCGGGGAGCCTCGTCCGGTTGAACTGGATCACACGGTAAACTCCCCTCCCCGTCGCGCCGAAAGCGAGACTTCGACACGACGCAGGGAGGGTATGGCCTCTGCTCCCTCTCCCCGCCTGCGGGGAGAGGGCCGGGGTGAGGGGCGCAAACAGGTGCAGGTCGTGCCTATTGCCGCCCCTCACCCTAACCCTCTCCCCACGGAAGAGTGGGGAGAGGGAATCTCCTGGGGCGATGTGCGCTCGCCGTGCCACCAGGGGGGAGGACGCAAACGGCACGATGCACCAAGTCAGTTGAAAAGCGCTCTTAGGACACCCGCAACAATAAGTGAATCGATTGAGGGCAGTTTGAAGCTCTTCCCGTGACACCCATTCAACCGTCATGGCCGCGAAGGCGGCCACCCACGACACATCAAAAAAGCGGTGGGGTTCCCTTGGAAAATATCATGAGATCAATGGATTACCATGTCTGCGCTGTTGAACTGCCGATAGCTGTCGTGGGTGGCCGCCTTCGCGGCCATGACGAAAAATTTGAGGAATGCGCGCTCGGAAACGGTGCTGAGAAGTGGCGCACTTATTGTTGCGGGTGTCCTTAGCGTGCCTCCGGCATGATACGCCCTGCCCGGGAGTCGGTCGCGCCGGCACGCAGCCAGTGGCTCGGGACCGAGCCGCGCGCGATCCTGCTGTTCCTCGTGGCCCACGTGCTGGTGTTTACGCTGGTTGCCACCCTCCAGCATGCCTGGAGCACGATCCACCACGACATGGCGGAAGCCTTCGTGTGGGGGCAAGAACCGCAGTGGGGCTACTACAAGCATCCGCCGGTGTCGGCGTGGGTGGCGGGGGCGTGGTTCCAGCTGTTTCCGCGCACCAATTGGGCCTTTTTCCTGCTTTCGGCCAGCAACGCCGCGGTCGGGCTGGCCGGTGCCTGGGCGTTGGCGCGGCGGCTGCTCGACGGCACCGGGGCCAAGGCCGCGCTGCTGCTGCTGTGCCTGACGCCGTTCTATAATTTCCTGGCGATGAAATACAACGCCAACTCGATCCTGCTGTCGCTGTGGCCGTGGACGGCGTATGCTTTTGTCCGCTCGATCGAGGAGCGGTCTGCGCGGATGGGGGTTTTGTTCGGCGTGCTCGCCGGCCTTGCCATGCTCGGCAAGTACTATTCCGCGCTGCTGCTCGGCTCCTGCTTCCTCGCCTCGCTGCTGCATCCCGAAGTTCGCGCCTACTACCGGTCCGCGGCGCCCTGGCTGGCCATGGCGGCCTTTGCACTGGTGATCTCCCCCCACGTGTGGTGGGCGGTCGAGAACGGCCTGCCGACCCTCGAATATGCGGCATCCAAGACCAGATATCCGTTCCTCGAGATTCTCGGCCGGGCCGGCGTCGCGGTGCTTACGGCGATCGCGTTTCATCTGCTGGCGCTGCTGGCGCTGGGATTGGCCTACGGCCGGCGGCTGACGAGCCAAATGAGTGCCGCCTGGAAGGGCCTGCTGGCGCCGCAGGGCCGCTGGCTGGCGGTGCTGGCACTGGGGCCGTTCGTATTGACCGTGGCGAGCGTGCTCCTCGCCAACATGCGCATCTCCGCGCAGTTCATGATCCCGATTTTTTTCCTGCTGCCGGTGCTGGTGCTGAAATATTCCAGCCAAACCGAGGTGCCGCGGCTGCTCGCCATCACCCACCGGTGGGTCGTGGCGCTGTGGGCTGTGGCGCTGATCTCCGCCCCGCTCGTCGCCTACCTGGCATTCACCTCGCGGACCGACACCGCCGTCGAGCCTCGCCGCGAACTCACGGCGGCGGCGGTTGCGCTATGGCAGTCCGAAGTCGGCACGCCGCTCGCGATCGTCGCCGGCACCAAGTCGTTCGCGATGGCGATCTCGTTCTACGCACCGAGCCATCCGAGCGAGTTCTCGAACTTCAGCTTTGAGGACGCGCCGTGGATCAGCGCGGATCGCATCGCGCGCGAAGGCATGCTGATCGCGTGCGTCGCCGCGGACTCCGCCTGCATGGCCAAGGCCGGACAATTCGCCGCTCCTGGCGCACCGCCGATCGCCCGCAGCTTCGCCGTCGATTTCCTCGGCAAGGCGGGCCCGCCGTTCGACTTCCGGCTGTTCCTCGTCAAAGGCAGCGGAAAACAATAGCTCGCCCCCCGTCGTCGTTCACGAACGGAGAGAGGGCGGGGCGGCTGGGATCAACCGCCCTGTATTGCCGCAGGCGTCAGCGCACCTCGATATAGGGTGAGATCGCCTTGAGCACGGCCGGGCTCAGCACTTTTTTCGAGACGAGATCGCCCGCCGCCTTGTAAGGCCGGCCCGCGATGATCGCCGCGGAGCGCTTCTCGCCGATTCCGGGCAGGGAATCGAGCTCGGCTGCGCTCGCCGTGTTGAGGTTGAGCTTGACCGTCACATACGGCTTCACCTTGTCGAAGATGCCCTGCGTCAGCACCTTCTTGGAGACCAGCTGCACGGTTGCCGTATAGGGCCGTCCGGCAATGATCGCCGCGGAGCGCTTCTCGCCGATGCCGGGAATGGTATCGAGCTCATCGGCGGTTGCCGTGTTGAGGTTGATGATCTTCTCCGGCTTGGCGGCGGTCGCCGGGGCGGCGGCTTTCGGCGGTGCAGCGGGTGCGGCCGCCTTGGGCCGGGCCGCGGGGGCTGGTGTGGCCTTCGCCGCCGGGGCGGACGGAGAAGACTGCGGCGTCTGGGCGTATGCGGGAGCTGCGATCAGTCCGGCGATGGCCACCGCAGCCAAAGTGCGAGCGAACGACATGGTTGGTCCTCCTGGTAGGCCCGGGACTTGCGAGGTCGGCGTCGCCAACCGTGATGCCGCGCCGGGAACAGCGGCGTCTCCGAGCAGGGAGATGGGCCGCACAACGCCACGCTGCAAGCACGCCGACGCCGGAACATCAGTTAATTTATCCTCAAGCCTAATCGGCAGCCGGGCGGCGGCGTTGGGGACGGCCGATCAGATCAATCGCGGCGCGGCCGCAGGCTCCTGCACCTCGGGGCTGTCGTTGCGCGGATTGTTGAGTTTCGGATTGACCTCGATCACCTCGAGCAGGCCGGCCGGGGCGGGGGCCAGCAGTAGAGCGGCCGCTTCGGCCGGCGTCTGGCGCACGTCGAGCCAGGCCTCGAAGGTTTCGGGGCCGAGGATCGCCGGCATGCGGTCGTGGATCGGCGTCATGGTCTCGTTCGCCGCCACGGTCAGGATGGCCATCGAGTCCATCTCGCTGCCGTCGGCCCCGAGCCAGCTCTCCCAGATGCCGGCCATCGCGAACGGTCCGCCGTGCTTAGGGCGGGCGAGATGCGGCCGCTTGGCGCCCTTCGCGCCGGTCCACTCATAAAAGCCGTCGGCGGGAACGAGACAGCGCCGGTATTTGAGACCCGCGCGGAACGGGGGCTTGGTGAGCGCCGTCTCGGCCCGTGCGTTGATGAGCGTGGTGAACGCGCGCGGATCCTTCACCCAGCTCGGGATCAGCCCCCACCGCACGAGATGGAACTCCCGCACCCCCTGCTCGCCGGCGCGGACGATGCCCACGGGTTGCGTCGGGGCGATGTTGTAGCGCGGCGGGAAAACCGCCTCATTGCGATACTTGAAATAGGACCGCACCGCTTCGTGCGGCGAGGTCAGGCTGTAGCGCGAGCACATGGACGTTTCACGGGGCTGGTCATGCGGCGGTCCTCGGTATTAAGTGGCCATCGCTCGAGTGATGACAAGTCCAGCGGTTTTGCATGGGTTTCGATGAGCCATCGCGTTGAAAGCCACGGCCGCGACTGGCCACGCCCCGCCGTGTCGATCGCCGTATTCCGGGGCGAGGAGGTGCTGCTGATCGAGCGCGGCAAGGGCGCCCTCAAAGGCCGCTGGAGCCTGCCCGGCGGCCATATCGAGCCGGGCGAGCCGGTGCGGGTGGCGGCGCTGCGCGAGCTCGAGGAAGAAACCGGCGTCGCCGCGGAGCTGCTCGGGCTGGCGGAGGTCCATGACGTGATCCTGCGGGATGCCGGTGGCGCCTTGTCGGCGCACTATGTGCTGTCCGTGTTCTATGGCCGCTGGCGCGCCGGGGAGCCGGTCGCGGCGAGCGATGCGGCGGCGGCGCGCTTCGTCGGCCTCGACGTGCTCGCAGCCTTGCCGACCTCCGATGGCCTCGAACGCATCGTGCGCACGGCCTGGGCTCGGCTCCGGCCGGTGCCGCCGGCTTAATGTTAAGTGGGGAAAACCGACCTCCAACCGACCTTGCACCGCCATGAAGCCATGCTAAACACAGCCATGCGTCACCACCGATCCTCACGATCTGCCCGGCGGAGGCCACGTCGCGCCGCCGTACCGGTGATGGCGGCGATCGTCACGGCTGTCATTGCGCTGGTTCAGCCGCTGCGGGCCGCCGACGAGGCCAAGCCCTACGA
>Ga0075024_100000845_pt1 | contig 11837 bp, 13 predicted proteins | sample Str013_2_FD_71389 | JGI IMG/M metagenome (GOLD analysis project Ga0075024, IMG submission 71389) | Freshwater sediment microbial communities in response to fracking from Pennsylvania, USA - Straight Creek_MetaG_SC_2013 | ecosystem: Environmental > Aquatic > Freshwater > Creek > Sediment... | reverse complement strand
CGTTGAGGCAGTCGTACATCCCGTAGACAAGGTACACGTAGGCACGGCCGGCCGGACCGAACATGACCCGGTTGCGCGCGGTCTCGCCGAACCTCGCATGGGACGCGCGATCCTCTGGCCCGAGGTAGGCCTCGACCTCGACGATCCTGCCCACTCGGCGCCCTGTCGCGTCGTCGCGAACGAGTCGTGCGCCGATGAGAGCGCGGCCGGCCTGGAGGGTCGGGCCCGCGAGGATGGCCCGGTCGATGATCAGCGGAACGGGTAGGCCGACGTGATCGAGTTCGGGACGAACGCGCCGGTGAGGACGAAGAACGCCGGGATCAATGTGCTGCGGAAGACCTCCGTGATCTTGGCCTCGTCAAGCGATTTCCAGATGTCGCGAAGGAACGGCAGTTCCTGCGGATCGACGGGAATCCCGGGGATCCGGAAGAACGAGTCGAGGATCACGATGAAGGCACCGAGGATGATCGCCGCCTCGAGGAGGCCCAGGAGGCCCCCGATGATCTCGTCCGCCCAGCGCGCCTTCTCGAACAGCGGCTGCGGCTTGTAGAAGCTCTGGGTGACGAGCGCGAAGGCGACCGCCGCAGCGACGAACACCGTCAGGAAGCCGATCATGTAGCTGTATTCCTTCGAGAACTGCGTCCAGTTCTGTCCGAGGAAGTTCGACAGCGGCTCGGCGAGCAGCGCGGCGAGGAACCACGAGAACAGGATCGACCCGATCCCGATGAGGCGCCGGATCGTCCCCTGCGCGAAGCCGAGCACGAAGAAACCCATGAAGAAGAGCACGAGGAGCAGATCGGTCGCCCCGACCCCGTTCAGGAACGTGCCCACATCCACGTGTTCTGCCTCCGTATCCGGGCCCACGGCGGCGCCGCGAGCGGCGCAAGGGTAGCAGCGGCCATCCGGCCGCCGCAAGGCTCACGACCGCCGGCCCAGGGCGACAGGTCGGCTGTCCGGTCGGGTCCGGTGCGGTCGGGCGGTGCGTCGATGCCCCGCATTCAGGTCCGGAAACGCGCCCCGACATCGGCGGTCACGCCGGCGATCACCGCCCCGACCGCGGCATCGAGCTCGGCTTCGGTCAAGGTCCGCTCGTCGTCGCGCAGCAGGATGCGGTAGGCGAGGCTCTTGTCCCCCTCGGCGAGCGGTCGGCCGCGGTAGATGTCGAATAACGTGACACCGCGCAGCAGGGGGCCGCCATGGCGGTGGATGGCTGCCTCGACGTCCGCCGCCGGACGGGCATCCGGGACGATGACGGCGAGGTCCCGCTCGACCGTCGGCTGACGCGACGGGGCGGAGACGCGATACCGGGCATCCTGCCCGCCGGCCAGCCCCGTAACGGCGAGTTCCCCGACGACGATCCGGTCGGCGCGCAGGTCGAGCGCATCGACGACCAGTGGGTGGAGCTCGCCCAGACGCCCGACCACCGCCCCACCGGCCGCGACCCGGGCCGCCCGGCCGGGGTGGAGGTTCGGATCGTCTGTGATCGGCGTGAACACCGGCGTCGACACACCGAGACGGCGGCAGAGCAAACCGATGAGACCCTTCGCATCGTCGATGTCGTAGGCCCTCGCCGACCGGTCGGGCGCCGGTGACAGTGCCGCTCCCGTGAGGGCAAAGCCGAGTCGCCACCATTCGTGGGACGGACGATCATCGGGCGCACCGTAGCCCTTGCCGACCTCGAAGATCGCGACGTCGTCCCGACCGTGACGAAGGTTCGTCGAGACGACCTCGAGCAGGCTTCCGATGAGGCTCTGGCGCAGCACCGAGTGCTGGCTCGACAGCGGGTTCGTGACGAGGATCGGACGGCCTGCGGGTCGCTGCTCGGGTTCGCCATCGATTCGCCCGTCGTCATGCGCAGGGAATCGTTCGACCGATGCGGGCGCGACGAGGGCGTAGGTGACGGCCTCGCTCAAGCCGGCGCCGGCCAGCGTCTCACGCAGCATCGTCCGGATCGACAGCGGGTCGGGCCGGAACGGTGGCATCGGCGTATCCGGCAGAGTGGCCGGCACGAGCTCGTAGCCCCGGACGCGGGCGATCTCCTCGATGATGTCGGCCTCGACCACGAGGTCGCGTCGCCAGGTCGGGACGGTCGCATCGACGACCTCGTCGTCACCGGCCGTCACGTCGAGCGGCCTGGAGCCTGCGGCGACCACGATCCTCGTCCCAGGAGCGGCCGGAGCGGTCTCGACGCCGACACGGGCCAGCAACCCGCGTTGCTCAGCGGACCCGAGAGTGGTGCCGAGAAGACGGTCCACCCGGGCGGGTCGGAACGCGACGTGAGCCGCGGGCGGGTCGTCGGGGGCCGTGTCGACGGCGCCTGGGGCGACGTCGCCACCGGCCCACTCTGCGATCAGGCGAGCGGTCCGATCGGCCCCGAGCCGAGCAAGCCTCGATTCCTGACCCTTCTCGAAGCGCAGGCTGGCCTCCGAGCGGAGCGCGTAGTGGAATGCCGTCCGCCGGATGCTCACCGGGTCGAATATGGCCGATTCGACGATGACCTCCGTCGTGGCGTCACCGACCTCGGAGCCGGCACTGCCCATCACACCGGCGATGCCGAGCGGACCTGCCGCATCGGTGATGAGCAAGGTCTCGGGATCCAGGTCACGGACGACGTGATCGAGTGTCTCGAGGCGCTCGCCCGCGGTCGCGCGACGGACGATGATCCGGCCGTCGTGGACGAACGCTGCATCGTAGGTGTGGACCGGCTTGCCGAGTTCGAGCATCACATAGTTCGACGCGTCGACGATGTTGCTGATCGGCCGCTGGCCCGCAGCGAGGAGCCGCATCTGGACACGGTCGGGCGACGGCGCGACCCGAACACCACTCACCCAGCGACCGACGAACCGGGGACACAGGTCAGGGTCCTGGACCTCGACGCGCAGGCGGTCAGCCGTCGGTCGGCCCGATTCGGTCGCCGCGGTCGTTGGCATCCGGATCTCGCCGCCGGTCACCGCCGCGAGCTCGCGCGCGAGACCGACGATCGACAGCGCGTCGCCGCGATTCGGCTTGACGTCGACGTCGAACACGACGTCGCCATACAGCTCTGTGAGTGCGGCCCCGACCGGCGTGTCGCCAGGCAGGATGAGGATCCCGTCGGCGTCGCCCGTCAACCCCAATTCGTCGCCTGAGCAGAGCATGCCGTTGCTGACCACGCCCATCTTTTCGGTCCGCTCGATGTGTCGGTCGCCCGGCAGGATCGCACCCGGCAGGGCCACGGGGACGCGCTGGCCGGCGGCGATGTTGGTGGCACCGCAGACGATGTCGAGCGGCTCGCCGGATCCGACCGTGACGCGCGTCAGCGACAGGCGATCTGCCCTCGGATGGTGGTCGACCGAGAGCAACTCGCCGACGACGACCTTGCGCCAGTCGTGACCCCAGCGGACGATGCCCTTGACCTCCATCCCGAGCAGCGTCAGGCGCTCGGCGATCTGCTCCGGCGTCAAGTCCACGTCGACGAACTCGCGCAGCCAGCTGAGGGGCGCCTTCATCGGAACTGCTCCAGGAAGCGCAGGTCGTTCTCAAGGAACAGGCGCAGGTCGGTGATGCCGTGTTTGAGCATCTTGATCCGCTCGGGGCCCATCCCGAATGCGAAGCCCTGGTAACGCTCTGGGTCCAGGCCGCCGTACTGGAGCACGACCGGGTGGATCATGCCGGCGCCGAGGATGGTCATCCAACCGGTCCGTCCGCAGGCCGGACAACCCGGACCGCCACACACCAGACACTCGACATCGAACGCCACTGACGGCTCGGTGAAAGGGTAGTAGCCGGGACGGAAGCGGGTCTTCTTGTCGGCTCCGTACATCGCCTTGGCGAACTGGTCGAGGAGGCCCCGGAGGTCCCCCATGGTCGTCCCTTCGTCGACCATGACCCCCTCGACCTGGAAGAACTCCGAGGCGTGCGACGCGTCGATCGCTTCGTAGCGATAGCACCGCCCGGGAAGGAGCGCCCTGATCGGCGGCTCCATCGTGCGCATGACGTGGATCTGACCGGGGGACGTGTGGGTCCGCAGGAGATGGCCGTCCACATCGATGTACATCGTGTCCCACAGGTCGCGGGCCGGGTGGTCGGGCGGGATGTTGAGCATCTGGAAGTTGAGGAGGTCGTCCTCGATCTCGGGGCTCTCGTGGACGACGAACCCGAACCGCCCGAAGATCTGGGCGATCTCGTCCATCGACTCGATGCTCGGGTGGAGGCTGCCACGCCGGACAGTTCGGCCGGGCGTCGTGACGTCTTGCGCCTCGTCGGCAAGACGCGACTCAAGGGCGGACCCGCGCAGGGCGATGCCGCGCTCTGCGATGGCGGACTCGACGGTGATCCGGACGGCGTTGGCGACGGCCCCGACCTTCGGCCGATCGTCTGCCGTCAGCGCGCCGATCCCGCGCAGGATCGCGGTCAGCCGGCCCTTCTTGCCGAGGACGTCGAGTTCGAGCGCCTCGAGCGCGGCGACATCCCCGCTCGCAGCGATCGACGCCAGCGCATCGTCGCGGAGCGTCTCGAGGTCGCGCGTCAGGTCGGCGAGGTCCACGTCCGTCCTTCCATCCTTGGCCACTGAATCAGGGACCCTCGAGCGTCGGCGACGTCGAGGGCCTGGCGAGGGTCGCGATCGGCGAGGGGCCGGCCGGTGTCAGACGCTCTTCGCGAGCTCGGCGATCCTGCCGAAGGTCGCCGCGTCCCGGATGGCCAGGTCGGCCAGGATCTTGCGATCGATCTCGACGTCGGCCTTCTTGAGGCCCGCGATGAATGCGCCGTAGGTGATGCCGTTCTGGCGGGCGGCCGCGTTGATCCGGACGATCCACAGTTCGCGCATCTGGCGCTTGCGCTGCTTGCGGTCGCGGGTCGCGTAGGCCATCGCGTGGAGGAGCGCCTCGCGGGCCGGCTTGACCAGACGGGACTTCGTGCCCTTGCGCCCTTCGGCGTCCTGCATGAGGCGCTTATGGCGCCGGTGGGACGTGACGCCCCGCTTGACTCGTGCCATGAGGTGGATCCGCTCCTAGAGGTACGGAAGCAGGCGACGGACCTGCCTGGCATGCTCGGGCCCGATGACCGACTTGCCGGCGTAGCGGCGGGTCCGTCGGGACGACTTGATCTCGAGGTGGTGTCCACTCCAGGCGTTGACGCGGATGACCTTGCCGCTGCCGGTCACGCCGATCCGCTTCTGGGCCGCCTTGTGGGTCTTCATCTTGGGCACGGTCGTCTATTCTCCTGACGTCACCGGCTCCGGGGCCGGCGTGCTCTCGGTGGTCTTTCTCGGTGCCGCCACCTTCGGAGCCGGTTCGGCCTCCGCCTCGGGCGCTGCTGTCTGTGTCGGTTCGGGTGTCGGGGCTGTCGCTGTCGTCGGTTCGGCGTCTGTGGCCGCATCCCTCGGATGCGACGTTTCGTGGACCTTCGGCTTATGCAGCGAGGCCATCGTGATGTGCATCGACTTGCCTTCGAGGAGCGGCGTCCGCTCCGCGACCCCGTGGTCCTTGACGCGATCGACGAACTTCGCGAGGAGGTTCCGACCGAGTTCCGGGTGGGTCAGTTCACGTCCGCGGAATCGGACGGTCACCTTGATGCGATCTCCATCCTCGAGGAATTCGATCGCTCGATGCACCTTGGTATCGAAGTCCCCCACCCCGATCTTCGGGGAGAGGCGGACTTCCTTGAAGGTGACTGAACGCTGCTTGCGCTTGGCTTCCTTCTCGCGCTTGGTCAGATCGTACTTGTACTGGCCGAAGTCCAGGAACTTGACGACCGGCGGAGCCGCCATCGGGGCGACCTCGACGAGGTCGAGGCCCCTTTCCTGCGCCATTTCGAGCGCCCGGGGCGTGGGCATGACCCCAAGCTGGGCACCTTCTTCATCGACGACCCGGACCTGTGGGATTCGGATCATCTGATTGACGCGCAGGTCTCGACTGATGGTTGGTCCCCTTCGGTGTGACGGTTCTTTCTCTCACGGCGCGTGGGCACGACGACCCGGTCAGCGGCCGAAGCGGGAGGATAGCATAGGCCGTTCCGAGGCGACAATCGCGAGTGGGTCCGCCGGACCTCGCGCCGCTGTCGACTGAGGGGCGACAACGAGGGCCTGAAGAGACGCCTGTGGCCCTGCTGCTGCAGTTCTGTCGTCTCACAGGCGTCGATCTGTGTCGTGGGACGACTTTTCGCGGGTCTCGACCCGTGGTTGTCGACTCGTGGTCGACAGGTCTCGCGCCCGCGACTCCCTACACTTCAGACTGTCCGCGCCGTGACCTCCTCGGCAAGACGATCGGCCAGCCCGTCCCAGGCGACGGCCTCCTGCTGCTCTCCCCGAGCCGCGTTGCGGGCACGCGGCGCAACCGTCCGCGCCTCGGTCTCACGGTCGCCGAGGACCAGCATGTACGGCACCTTCTGTTCCTGAGCCAGACGGATCTTGTTCTGCATCCGGTTGTCCGATGTGTCGACATCGACGCGAAGGCCTCGCGAACGCAGGACGCCGGCAAGTTCCTCACCCGCTTCGGCGTGGCGGTCGGCGATAGGGATGACGACGGCCTGGACCGGCGCCAGCCAGAGGGGGAACGCGCCTGCGAAGTGCTCGACGAGGATGCCGATGAACCGTTCAAGCGAACCGTAGATCGCTCGATGGATGGCGATCGGGCGCTGCTGCTGGCCGTTCTCGTCGATGTACGTCAGATCGAAACGCTCGGGCAGCATGACGAGGTCGACCTGGATCGTGGCCATCTGCCACTCGCGTCCGAGGGCGTCGTCGATGTAGATGTCGATCTTCGGAGCGTAGAAGGTGCCGTCCTTGGGCTTGAGGTCATAGCTGATGTCGGCGGCCGCGAATGCCTCGCGTATCAGCTGCTCGGCACGCTCCCAGAGGGCCGGATCGCCGAGCGCCTTGTCCGGCTTGGTGGCGAATGCGAATCGCGGCGTCAGGCCGACCCACGAATAGGCCTCCCGGACCTCGCCGAGCAACGCCTGGATCTCGTCCATCAACTGGTCCGGACGCACGTACAGGTGCGCGTCATCCTGGATGAACTGACGGACCCGGGTCAGGCCGCTCAACGTGCCGGAGCGCTCGTTGCGGTGGAGTCGGCCGTACTCGTTGAAACGCAGCGGCAGGTCGCGATACGACCGCACGTGCGAGCGATACACGAAGGTCGACTCGGGGCAGTTCATCGGCTTCAGGCTGAAGATCTGGTTCTCCGATTCGACGATGAACATGTTGTCCTTGTACAGGTCCCAGTGCCCCGATCGACGCCACAATCGCTCCGAGACGAGGATCGGGGTGCTGATCTCCTGGTAGCCGCGCTTCGCCTGAAGCTCACGCATCGCAGCTTCGAGCGTGCGCCAGATCACCTGGCCCTTCGGATGCCAGAACGCCGAGCCCGGCGAAACGTCGTGGAAGCTGAACAGGTCCAGCTGGACGCCAAGGCGACGGTGGTCGCGCTTCTTGGCCTCTTCGCGACGCCAGAGATAGGCGTCGAGGTCTTCCTGGGTCGCCCAGGCCGTCCCGTAGATACGCTGGAGCATCGGGCGCTTCTCGTCGCCACGCCAGTACGCGCCCGCCGTTCCGAGAAGCTTGAACGGGCCGATCTTGCCCGTGCTCGCGACATGGGGGCCGCGACACAGGTCGATGAACGGGCCCTGCCGGTAGAAGGTGGTCGCTGGGACCGCCGTCCCGTCACGCTCCGCACCGGCACGGAGGTCGTCGATGATCTCGATCTTGAACGGCTGGTCCCGTTCGACCATGAAGGCGCGAGCCTCGGCCGGCGTCATCTCGCTCAGCTCGAACGGATGGTCGGCGGCGATGCTCTCGCGCATCCGAGCCTCGATGACCGGGAGGTCGTCCGGCGCGAGAGGACGCTCGAGGAGCAGGTCGTAGTAGAAGCCGTCGTCGATGACCGGGCCGATCCCGAGCTTGGTGCCCGGGAACAGGTCCATCACGGCCTCGGCAAGGACGTGCGCCGCCGAATGCCGCATCGGGCCGAGCGCGCCGCTCGCGCCGTGGTCCATCAGCTCGGCGGCGGAGCCGCGCTCGGGCGCGTCGAGGCCGATCGCGATCGCCTCTTCCATCGCCGCCGCGTCCTGGTCCTGGCTCATCGGTTCGCCTCCTCGAGAATCACGAAGCCCCTCGTCCATCGACAGGACGAGAGGCCTCCTCTCGCGGTCCCACCCGCCTTCGCCACCAACCGTGGCGCACTCGTCGTCGCGTTATCGGGCGACGCCCGGGCCGGTTCGCCGGCCACTCACGGGTGGTACCGATACGGAGGCGATCGTCGGGCTTGCAGCCAGGGCCCGGCTCTCTGGGGGATCCGCTCCGTGCGGCGCGTCCCGCTCGACGCTCTTCTGGTCGGCCCACGGGCCGGGATATGTGGTGGGCGACACTGGACTCGAACCAGTGACCTCTTGCATGTCAAGCAAGTGCTCTAACCAGCTGAGCTAGCCGCCCGCTTTCACGAGGGATTAGAGCCTATATCTCGTTTCCTTGACTAGAGCAACGCTCCAGAGCCTATACTGTCAGCGTCTTACAACTGGCACCCAGACTCTAGGAGGTATCCCTCGTGGCGGCCACTCTACCAGCCCTCCCGGCTCTCGTCACTCCCGGCGACCTGGGCGACGAGCTCGGCGCCTTCGTCCGGCATCTTCGGGCCGAGAACCTCTCGCCCAACAGCGTGTACGCATATGTCGGCGCCGTCGTGTCGCTCGGAAACTACCTTGTGGAGCACGACCTCCCGACGGACGTGGCCGCGATCAAGCGCGAGCACATCCAGGACTGGCAGATCGCGCTGCTCGAGAAGTACAAGCCGGCGACCGCGCACCAGCGCTACCGCGGCGCTCAGCGTTTCTTCGCGTGGTGCGAGTCCGTCATGGACGACCCGGACCACCCGTTCATCAGTCCCATGCGGAAGATGAAGCCGCCGAAGCTCGATGACTACCTCCCCACCGTCCTGACCTTGGACGAACTTCGCCGCCTGGTCGCCGCGTGCGATGGCCGGACCTTCGAGGAACGGCGGGACGCCGCCCTCATCCGCATCTTCTTCGACACCGGGGCCCGCCGAGCCGAGGTCGCGAATCTCCGGTGGTCGCGCGATGCGGACGAGCGGGATATCGACTTCGCCCGCGGACAGGTCCGCCTCTTCGGTAAGGGTCGCCGGGAACGGAACGCCGCCATCAGTCCCAAGACGGTGGAGGCCCTCGAGCGCTACGAGCGACTTCGTCGGAGTCACCAGCACTCCGACGAACCGTGGTTCTGGTTGGGTCGCAAGGGTCGCCTGACCGACTCCGGCATCGCTCAGACGACCCGCGACATCGGGATGCGAGCGGGCATCCCCGGACTCCACCCGCACATCCTCCGACACTCGTGGCGCCACCATGCCGACGTGGCCGGCACCAGCCGCGAGGACCTGATGGCCCTCGGTGGTTGGCGCTCCGATGCGATGCTCCGACGGTATGCCAGCGGCGAGGCGAATAATCGTGCATTGGACCGCGCACGCGAGCGCGCAATCGGCGACCAGATATGAGCGAGATCGACGAGGGAGCGGTCCTGCGCGAGCGTGCGCGCGAAATGGTCGCCCGTCGCCTGACCGACCAAGAGATAGATTTCGCCGTCAGATACAGCGACCACTCCGATCGGATGATCATCGGGCACCACGTGCGGGAGTTTCGTGCGGATGCCACTGCGGCCGTGAGTCATTGGTCAGAGATCGAAAGGGCGTACCGCGACGCCGAGGTGGAATGGGGACGGCGTCCATCGCTCGACCAGCCCGCCGAGGCCGCTGATGTCTCAGTGGACACGATGAGAACGTGGGTCCATGAGGCGGGCATCAAAGACTATCGGCACATCCATCCCCTCATGGCGAAGAGCTAACTCCGAGGTTCTTCCACCCTAGCTATAGGATTTCCGACCACCCGCACTGCGATCGTTGAGCGCGTCTACAGAACGACGCTCAACGAGGCAGCGAATGACTCCAGAACAACGTTAGGCGCGAGCCCGGATCGCCGGCCTGACCGCCGCCGCGATGGGGCGGACTAACACCGGTCCGGCGATCGCGGCCGCTGAAGCTCGATACGAGCGCGAGGTCCGAGAAGAGGCCGCCGCCCGCGGTGAGACGCTCACCGAGGAGCAGGTCGCCCGGCGCGCAACGGCCAAGCGTCGCCTGTTCTTCGCGCGGCTGAGCTACCGCTCCGCCCAGGTCCGGAGTGCCCGATCGCGCGAACGCCGCGGCGCCGCCGCCGCCTAGTCCCCAAGAAGAAGGGACCGGGCGGCATCTACTCCGCACGGTCCCGTGACAGGAGCCCGTCAATGCTTACGAACCGAACCCCTGTCGTGCGACAGGGTACCACTCCGCCTTTCGCCCACAATCTCGAGATGGCGGCCCGCGTCGCTAACGCACGCCACCACGCGGCGCGCTAGCTCGCCGAGGATCGGCTCCAGACTCGGCCCGATTCGCTCGCTGACATCCGTCGCGAGATGGAAGCGATCGAGGCGGCAATCTACGACCTGACGAACGCGGCGTGACCGTCCCGGTCGAACCAGCCGGACTGATGGACAGCGCTCCATCCAGGCCGCGACCACTCCCCCGCCCCACCATCGCGGCCCTGACCTGGGACGATCTCCTTGCCGAGCCGCCCGAGCCGCCGCCGGTCCTCGAGGGCACGCCAATCCCGAAGGTCGGCGTGACCGTCCTCGCGGGCCCGCCCAAGGTCGGCAAGTCGCTCTGGTCGTCGCAGCACGCCCTCGCGCGGCGCTCCACGATCGTCGTCGAGGAAGGCTCGATGTCCGGCATCAGCTGGCGGCTCCGTCGCCAGTGGGACGCCCTCGGCGGGACCGGCGCACCGGACCTCGAGGTCATACATCGCCAGAGGATCCGGCTCGATGACCGGGCATCGGTCGCGCGTCTCCGCGATCACGTCCAGGAGCGCCGGCCCGAGCTGGTCGTCTTCGACCCGCTGAACCGACTGCACGGCGCGGATCAGAACCGGCCCACGCAGATGACCCCGGTGATGGATGCGCTCGCCGGCCTGGCCTATGACTTCGGGACCGCGATCGTCGCGCTGCATCACACGAATAAGCCGAGTCAGGACCGCCGCGGGTCCATCTCTGGGACACCCTCCGCGGGGCGTCGAGCATCCGATCCGGCACGGACGCCAACCTCATCCTCGACGGCAGTGGCGCGACGATCCGGCTGGTCGGCGAGTTCCGCGATGCCGAACCCCTGAGCGAGTATCTCGAGCTCGACCGTGACGCCCTCATCTTCCACGAGGTCGACGGACCGAGGGTGACCGGCAAAGTCGACCCGAACGCCCTTATCGCATTCGTCGGAGAGCAGGAGCGAGTCACCGCTGCCGAGGTCGCCGCACGGTTCGGCACGTCGAAGAATACGGCCCGGGCAGCCCTCGACTCGACCAATGGTATCGACTCCTTCGAAGGGGTCCGTGGGACGCGGTTCTACACCGCGGGCACCAGGCAAACCGCGGGTGACGACGATCCGACCGAAAGCAGGTGCTCGAGAAGGCGCAACGAGTCCTAGCTGACCTCGCCCGGCTCCAGGCTGAGTACGACCGTCTGACACCCTATGAGAAGGCGCAGATGCCGGAATCCGTCAGGCGATTCCTCGGATCATTCGACACCACGATCGAGCGCGCGTTACGGCGCTGGCATGGGTCATCTTGGATGAGGTCCAGACCGACGCCTACGTCATCCGTGTCGGGCCGAGGGCGGGGCGATCGTCGACCAGCTCGACAGCCGCTCTGTGTTAGCCCGGATCCACCGAAATTCCGGCTGACCGGCGCAGTTCAGGGTCGAAACGGCCATTCTGGTCGGCTGACGGGCGATCGAGCGGACCGGCGGCTGTGGTCCGAGGTCATGAGCGGAT
>Ga0075024_100000844_pt1 | contig 11841 bp, 9 predicted proteins | sample Str013_2_FD_71389 | JGI IMG/M metagenome (GOLD analysis project Ga0075024, IMG submission 71389) | Freshwater sediment microbial communities in response to fracking from Pennsylvania, USA - Straight Creek_MetaG_SC_2013 | ecosystem: Environmental > Aquatic > Freshwater > Creek > Sediment... | reverse complement strand
GGCTAATATACCGCAGGTTTGAAGAGGGCGTCCGCTCCGAAAGGACGTAGGGAACGGCTCTCCCGCTGGCGCGTAGGACGAGCGCCCCCACCCGCTGTTTTTGACCTTGATTTTGAGATTTTGAAGCTTGAACTGGAGTGTTCGGGATCGCCCCTTTTAATGTCGGACTGTCCGAAACTCCAGGTCAGAAACGGCGGACGAGGGCACCCGCCCCACACAACATCCCACGTCGGCTTTCCGGACAAACCGCGGCTTTTCCCTCACGAAATCCCAGCACGCATTATTCTGCTCCTGCAAATCGGGGGGTGCGCCCAAAGGCACAGCCTCGACCAAAAAACTTAACAAGGAGATTCACCATGCAAAAAGCAACTGCTCTTCGAATCACATTCACCCTATTACTGCTACTTGGAAGTTTCGCCACACCTGTGCTGGCAGACGGTGGCGGTCCAGTTCCGCTATGCCCACAGAAAACCTGCACCGGCGGACACTGAACCCCGTAGGGCGTAAATGGACCGGGAAACTGATCGGCGACTGTCGGCTTGTGAGCAGCCTAGGTTAAGCTGGCTGCTCACAGGCCATGTCGCCCAGCGGATTCATCGTCTATTTCGGGCTGCCGATTACTCTGCAATCGGTGTTGCTGTTCTTGCTTCTCCGCAGGCGTGTCACCTCTCGCTATCCGTGGTTCGTGACTTACACCGCATTTTCGGTTGCGGCCACAATCGCCCGGCTGGCTACGCTGCATGCTTCTGGTCTTTACTTTTACGTGTATTGGGGCGGCGAGATCGTTTATGCTGGGCTCGGCCTGATGTCTCTGTACGAAGTATTCCGATCCATGTTTCGTAACTATCTTCGCTTTTGGTGGTTCAGGCCCTTGTTTCCGGTTGCAGTGCTGATTACGATTGCAGTAGCCGTTCTGCATACAGTGGCCAACCCGAATCCAGCCCAGGATCAGCCGATAACCAAGGCTGCCCTGGCGATTACATTCGGGGTGCGTCTCGTCCAGGGTGCTTGTTTTGTATGCATGTGGCTGTTGGTCTGGCTTACGGGCGCGCGCTGGCGTCAACCTGCGCTGGGGATTGTCACGGGGTTCGGGCTCTATGCCTCCTATGTCCTGGTGGCCAGTCTCTTGCGTTCTGAAATCGGAACAAAACTGAATGATCTGATCATTTGGGGCATTCCGATGGCATATATTTTCACCTTGTTGCTTTGGTTGTGGTTTTTTGCCAGCCCGCAGTTCCGGGAGCCTGAAAGAGATGCAGTGCCACCCATGAGCCGGGAAGAACTGGCCCGGCATGCTGCGGTGCTGAAAAGAATTCGGAAACTATGATCGCCGATTTCATTATTTACGCCTTCGTCGCCGTGATCGTGTTTTCTGTTTTGGTGGTGCTTTTCCAGGTCGCCCGACGGGGGCCCGAACGCACCATCCACGACTTGATTCCGCTGCTCAAGCCTATCAAGCTGGATGAGATCGAACTCCTCTTCGATCCCGGCGAAGCGTCATTCCTGCGCTCCAATTTTTCCGATGCCCAATTCAGCGCTTTGCAGAGCAAGCGTCTTCATCTGGCGAGGGAGTACCTCCGGAGAATGGCGCACAACGCCGCCGTTCTGGCTGAGTGGGCTGACCGCGAAGTGAGCCGGAATACCTCAACGGTGGAACTGGCTTCGGAACTTCATCGTGATGCCGTACACGTGCGAATTTATGCCCTATCTGCCAGGATGTGGTTGAACCTCTGGGCTCTGCTTTGCCTGGGCCCGTCGCGATGGTTGCCCACTTCGCTGGTCACGGACTGCCGGAAATGTGCCGGAATAAGTGGATTGCCTGCTTACGGGAAATTGAAGAACACAGCCGCTACTCTCTTCGTGCAATTCGGCCACCCCGAATTCGAACAATTGATGCAGCACCTCTAATGCCAAGGGACACGCCACAGCCCCGGCTATAATTCCCAACAATGGGCGTTCGCATAGTGACTATCCGTCTTGGGAAAATTCTGCGTGCTCTGCTGGTAGTTCTCGTGCTCGGGGCAGTGCCAATTGTGGGGGCCTTTGCCCGCATATCGTGGCATAGCGTGCTGCGCGACGGCGCAGGAAGGCCAGTGGTCGCGGCCAACATAGAATTGACTTCGATCGCTGGAGACCATCGCTACACAAGCACGACTTCGGCCATCGGTGATTTCATACTCTTTGAAATCGTCGCTGGCGAGTACCGGCTTTCGGTCGAAAGCGGCGGGAAGACCTGGAATTCCTCCACCCCGATTCTGATTGTGGACGGAATTCCGACCACCGGTTCCTTGCAACTGTCTTCCCAGACCGCGGAGGTCCGAGTCGTCCCTGCCGTCTCCGAGGAATCTTCGGCGCAAGCCAGCGGCGGCGAGCGCCTTTCCAGTGGAGAAGTTTCGAGTCTTCCCCTCAACGCCCGAGATTTCAGCAAGCTGTTGCTGCTGGCAGCCGGCACCATGACCGACGCCAATGGTGCCGCCAACTTCACGCAGCAATTTGCGGTCAATGGACAGCGGGGCACGGCCACGGTATTTGCGCTGGACGGTTTCGACACTACCGATCCAGAAATGGGCGGCGCGACGTTTTCCAACTTCAACGTGGACGCGATCCAGGAAGTGCAATCCAATACCGGGGTGATGTCGGCCGAGATCGGCCACGGAGCTGCCAGCTTCACCAACGTGATTACCAAGTCGGGCACCAATCAGGTTCACGGCAGTTTTTTTGAATTCGCCCGCAACGCCGCCTTCGACGCCCGCAATTATTTCGACCACAAGAGCGTTGCCGACGAACGCCGGATCCCGCCTTTTGTGCGCAATGAATTCGGGTTTACGAATGGGGGGCCGGTGGTCCTTCCCGGAATTTACAACGGACGCAACCGCACGTTTTACTTCGGCCAGTATCAGGGCTTTCGCCAGGTATTGGGGACCACGCAGGTATTTCCAGTCCCGACCGCGGCCGAGCGCCAAGGTATCGACACTCTGACTTTTCCAGGGGACACGCTGACGGTTCCGGTGAACTCAGCCATTGTGCCGGTTCTCAATCATTATCCTCTGCCGAATGATCCGACAGGGGCTTATGGGGATCGCACCTACGCCGCCTCTTCCAAGATTTACACCCGCACCGACCAGTTTTCAGTGCGCGTCGATCACCGCATCTCAGACAAAGCTTCGCTGCTGACCCGGTTCAGCCTCAACCAGGTGACCGGGCCGCTGACCAATCCCGATCAGACGGCGATTGATCCCAGCTTTGCTGTGCAGTTCTTCGATCACCAGCGCAACGCCGGCGTGAAATATTCGCGTACAATTTCTCCGCATTTTATTTCTGATACTGCATTCGGCTACATTCGCAGTACGCCATTCTTCCCCGCGATCAATCACACCCAGCCGGCAATCACTTTCGGTGATGGACTGTTTCAGGGCTTCAACTCCGCCGGGGGATCGATCTTCGGATCTTACGGGAATCTTTACCAACTGAAACACGACATGAGCTATGTGCACTCCAACCACGCTTTCAAGTTTGGAGTGGAAATCCGGTTCAATCGCGACGCGACGATCTTCGGAACTAATCCAAACGGGATTTACAGTTTTGGGGGAGGAACGGCGTATTCCCCGGTGTTGATCACCTCAGCGAGCGGTACACACGATATCCAGCCCGGAGACCCACTGCCGGATTCACTCACGGGACTGCTGACCGCTACTCCTTATTCATACGGAGTCATCGCCGCCGCGGACGTCACACCGAAGGGCGACAAGTTCGATGAAGCCGCGGTTCGGCGCGAGGCATACAACTTTTATTTTCAGGACACGTGGAAGGCTACATCGCACCTGACTTTGAACTATGGGTTGCGCTACGAAGTGAACAGCCGCATTCACGAAGCCGAGCATCGCACATCGATTCCAAGATTTGTCGATGCAAGTGGAAAAGACGTTCCCTACTGGGACCATACCGCGAAGCAGCCTTTCTTCTACAACCCGCAGCCTCCCTATGACATGGATTGGGGCGGCCTGGGACCCCGCGCATCGCTCGACTACGCCGTCACCAGTCATACTGTATTGCACGCGGGTGGCGCGATTACCAGCATTGTCCCGAACCTGTGGCAGGACAATTTCCTGACCGGCGCAATTCCTCTGGCCACCGGCCTTTACGCCAGTGCGCTGCCTGGTGTTCCTTTGCCCTTCCAGAATGCCGTCGTGCCAGTAAATCTCCCGCAGCCGTACACCACGGCGGGCAAGCTCCTGTTTCCCAACGGGGATGCCACTCACGTGGCGCCGAACACAGAGGTCGATCTGCAACGCTATCAGGATGACTTGAAGGCGCTGACTCCGGGCAATCAGGTCCAGTTGCTGAACATGACCGGGTTGGCGAAGAATTTCCGCAACGGTTACATCGAGAGCTACACCGCTGGGCTCGACCACGATTTTAAAGATTTCAAGTTCAGCGTTGCCTATGTGGCCACGGCCGGGGTTCACCTGGCCAGCATCTATTCGCCAAACAGCTACGGCGGCGCCGATCCTGCCTTCGCGCCATTCACTCAGTTCGACTCTACAGGAAGAGCGATCGGAGGTTTTGGCCCGGAAAGTCTCATGACCAGCCGTTCGCACTCCACCTATCATGCCCTGCAAAGCAGCGTCAGCAAGAACTCAGCGCGGGCGGGCCTGGGGCTGCAGGCCAGTTATACGTATTCCAAATCTCTCGACGACACCAGCGCAGTGCTGGGAGGACTGATCGCGGGCGCAGGCGTCGTGCTGCAGACCCTGCCGCAGAATCCGTGGAATCCCGGGGCAGAAAAAGGGCCGTCCACGTTCGATGCGACTCACTCTTTCACGTTGAGTCTGATCCAGGTGCTGCCGCTCGACCATGTAAGTTTTCTGCGTCCTTTGGGAAGAACCCTGACGCGGGGCTGGCAATTCCTGAATATCACCACGCTGACCAGCGGCGCGCCCTTCACGGTTTATTCCGGAGTGCAGCAAACCGGCGTAGGCGCGGGCGGAACCGACCGTCCCGACCTGGTGGAGCAGCCGCACTTCTCTACCAGTGGAGCGGTGCGTGAAGACTATTTTGGCCGCGGCCCTGACAACGCGTCGTTCTTTTCGATTCCGATTAATGTTCCCGGCGGCACCGGCCCAAACCACGGCCGCTTCGGCACGCTTGGACGCGACACCTTCCGCGGACCTGGCTTTCAGCAATATGACGTAGCTTTGATCAAAGACACGCCTTTTGGCCGCCGGGGAAACTCGGAGCTGGGCACAGTGGAATTCCGCGCCGAGTTTTTCAACGTGTTTAATCTAGTGAATTTCGGGCTGCCGTCCAATATTTTGCGCGGAAGCGGGTTTGGCATCATCAGCAAAACTGCGGGACCTTCGCGGCAGATACAGTTTTCGCTGAAGCTGATTTACTGAAGAGGGCCTAATCTTGGGTTATGTAATTGCCATCTGTTTGGCGCCCTGTCGTTTCACTTAAGTGGAACGTGGGCCAGGCGATTAACGCAGTCACCGGAACTCGGCTTTGGGCTTTTGTCTTTTCTCTTCCTGGAACGAGTTTAATTTTGTTTTTGCCGTTTGGTTTTACGCGGCTGCGGCCACGGTCGTTTGGCTGCTGTTGTGCAATGGTTCGTACACTTCTCTGCTCACCCACAGGTGATGCAGTAACACCGCCAGCTTTCTCGCGGTCGCAACGATCGCTCGCTTCTTTCCGTTCCTTCCGCCACGCTCCGCCAGTTTCAGGCCCCAACGCCGCAGGTCACAGTCCACCCCGAACGGTCCCAGAATGTGTTGCGCTCCCTGTACCAGCCGCGTTCGCAAATACGGGTCCCCTTCCTTGCTGATATGCATCTGCGGCTCGCTCTGTCCCGAGTTCCGGCGTCCCGGTTGCAGTCCCAGATAGCAGCCCACGTCGCGGCTCTTATGAAAACGATGCGGGTCTTCCAGCGTCAACAAGAACGTCAGCGCGATCAGCGTGCCTACGCCCTTGATCTGCTTCAGCAGCGCCACCTGCGGATAGCTCTGCTGCGCCAGCTTCTCGATCCGCTCGTTGTACTCCACGATGCGTTCGCTCAGCGACTCCAGTGCCGCCAGCAACGGCTGCAGTGCGGCTTGCAACTCCGGGCTCAGCCCCTCTGCTTTCTCCGGATTCATATTGCGCACATTGCACCCGCGCAGGCGCTCCCCGTAGCTCTTGGCCAGTCCGCGTACCGTGTTCACCAGTGCGGTTCGCGCTCGCACCAGCCCCGCTCGCGCCCGGATCACCGTCAGATCCGCCTGTGCTTTCGCACTGCGATGCTTCACCGGACACAGCAACTCGGGATCGATCCTGGCCAATCGCGCCAGCGTCCGCGCATCCAGACGATCGTCTTTCTTCCGGCTCTCTCCGATCAGCCGCACCTTGCGGGCATTCGCGACGATCACTTCGTGTCCCAACTCGCTGAGCAAGCGACTGATCCAGGGCGAATGCGTCCCGATCTCCAGCGTGATCCGGCTGCGCGGCATTGCGCCGAAAACTTCGCCGAGAGCTTTCGCAGTCGTGCGCACGCGCTGCTCCAGCTGGATCTGGCCCGCTTCGTCCAGTACGCAGTACCAGCTGTTGCGCTCTCCCAGATCCAATCCGATAATCCGATAGTCAGTTTCTGCTGTGAAACATTCCTCGTCTGCTGCGTCCCTACGGTGCTAACCTTCTTCATGGCCGGTCTCCTTCTTATCTGTGCCTTGAGCACGTCGATAACTTGGGAGCGTACAGCATCCCGTCCGGAGACCGGCCTTCTCATCCCATCTGATTACGCCAGTTGAGAGGCTATTCAATGCTACGAACGCGGCGCCTTGAAAGCAACATGCCCCCGACTGCAACCAGGGGGCCAAATTGGGCTGACCAAATCGAGCGCGGCGCTGGGAATGTCTGACCGAGGCCGGTGGCGGGGAACTCTTCCTTGCCAGGCCGATGGTAGGTCCCGAACACGATGTCGAAAATCGGTAGGGCATCAGCGAAATTCTTGTTGTAGTGTTCCGGATCGACGGAGTGATGAATGCGATGTACCTGTGGCGTCACCAGGATTCGATCCAGCCATGGCAGTCGCGCCCGGATCGCTGAGTGATAGAACAGGGAGAGCCCAGCCAGGAACATGTTGGAATAGAGTGCGGCCTTACCGGCTTCAGTCAAGTCCAGATCGACAATCAGGCCTAGCGTGAATACGGAAAAGAACGCACGCCAGGCATTCTGCAAAAAATGGTCACGCGCCCAAGTGGAGGTGTTCATGTGTTCGTCGCTGTGATGGAGTCGGTGAAAGGCCCACAATACCGGCACCTTATGCTCGATCCGATGCGACCAATAGAACCAGAAATCATGCAGAAAAAGAGGCACAAAGATCATCGCTAAGATTTCCAACGCAGGTCCGGCAATCGGAATAGCACCAATGTTGTGGAACGTAAAAGAAACTGGTTCCCATGGAAGTAGGTGCCGCGCATGAGCGCTCAACAGGCCAGCGACAATCCCAAGCGGCAAAGATAGGTAAACGGTGGAAAGGCTAATTAGCAGGTTCGTCCCGTAGTCGCGCCAACGCGGCGCATCCCCAACTGGCCAGAGTTGTTCGGCGACAATAAAGGGAATCAAGGGGAGGACAAGCCAGTAGAGTAGGCTCGGAAACATTCCCCTGATTGAACTCAGCAAAATCTGTGTAAAGGTCACAGCTCCCCGCAGTGCTACGGGATCCGATCCTGGCTCTGTGCCGAATCGTAATTCGTCACAATGCACGTGTTTTTATACTTGCTAATATCCGATTGTCAATAGGAAAGGAGTTTCCTATTTGAAACAGATCTACCTCCTATTGATTGGCTAACATCGCAATGACCCGTGGCGGGTAGTCCATCGCAGCCGGTGAAGAGCAAGCTGGACCATCTCCCGTGTTCTTCGCCCGATGTCTCCCGAAAGGCTTTGCGCGCGCCCATTGCCATCGAGTCATCTTGCGCGCCGACGAGATCGAGACCCGCTCTTCGTGAGGTTGAAAGTTGCAACCAGGAATGTACCGATTTCCGGCCACTTTCTTCAGTCCACTGGCCTCTCAACACTGAGATTTGGATATTAGAGGGCTTCGTCTCCAGCATCCCCTGTGTGCGTTTTTGGGCTGAAGTGCTGTGCGAGGGTCCTTCAATGTAGAGAACCGAACCGCCTCTTGGGAGCAACGCCGCAAATTGTCTTCCTTGGATACGTCCAATCTCAACGTGGTCAGAGCTGATCGAAAAGATTGGCGCGGTCGACGTCTTGCGCAGCTCTGCGATGTATTCGGGAGCCCGGTTCAACACGGCCCATCCCATTCCAGTACCGCAAGCCGCCCGGGCCACCTGAGGCAGCGCGGTTCCACTGGCTGGTTCAATCACGATCGCATCTGGTCTTGTGCCGACAGGAACCTGGATCGCTTTCAGAATTTGCGTACTTTGTTGTACTGAGTCGTTATCGGCGTAGACGATCTCCAAATCAATCGCCCGCTTCCGGGCGGTCTGCTCTGCGGAAAAAGCCTGGGCTAGCTGGAAGTCGTTCTTGCTTGTCGGAAGCGAAATCAGAAACCTGAGCTGTCTCATTGACTATCACTCGAACTAGCCGTCCTTTAACAATACACCTCCGAAATTCTCCGAACACTATTGTGGTGCGATGCTCAATTACCTACTGGTTCACCGCTTTCATCATCTGCTCAGTGTAACGCTGGCCGGCCGCGACTCCCTTTGGAAACGCTTCCGCCAGTCGCCGCAGGTCTTCTGGAGTGAGCTTCACATCCAACGCGGCCGCATTCTCTTCCAGATATTTGCGGCGTTTGGTTCCGGGGATCGGGACGATGTCGTCGCCCTGCGCCAGTACCCAGGCCAGTGCCAGTTGTGACGGGGTGCATCCCTTCTCTTTTGCCGTCTCCTCGACCTGGCGTAACAGATCCAGATTCTTCTGGAAGTTCTCGCCTTGAAATCTAGGAGAGGCGCGGCGATAGTCGTCGGGAGCCAGGTCTTCGAAGCGCCTGAACTGGCCGGTGAGGAATCCGCGGCCCAGCGGGCTGTAGGCGACGAAGCCGATGCCGAGTTCGTTGCAGGTGGCGAGAATTTCGTCCTCGGGATCGCGCGTCCAGAGAGAGTATTCGGTCTGCAGCGCCGCGATGGGATGAACTTTGACGGCGCGCCGCAGGGTGGTTGGTTTGGCTTCGGAAAGGCCGAGATAACGTACCTTGCCTTCTTTTACCAGGTCTGCCATCGCGTGCACTGTGTCTTCGATGGGAGTGCCGGTGTCCACGCGATGCTGGTAGTAGAGATCGATGGTGTCAACGCCGAGACGTTTCAGGCTGGCTTCGCATGATTGGCGCACGTATTCCGGCTTGCCGTTGAAGCCGCGCTTGTCAGGATTCTTCGGATCGCGCACGATGCCGAACTTGGTGGCGATTACGAATTGATCGCGTCGGCCTTTGACGGCGCGTCCAACGAGTTCTTCATTGGTGCGGGGGCCGTAGGCATCGGACGTGTCGAGAAAGTTGATGCCGAGTTCGAGGGTGCGGTCGATGGTGGCGAGGGATTCGGCGTCGTCGCGTCCGCTGTAGAATTCGGACATGCCCATGCAGCCCAGGCCCATGGCGGAAACGGTGAGGCCGGTGTGGCCGAGTTTGCGGGTTTTCATCAGGGGATGCTCCGGAGAATTAGAAATGCGGTTCGATGGATAGATGCGGATGGTGCGGACAGGACTCTCGGAGTTTTCATGGCATCGTCTTTTTAAGTCTTTGGTCTTCTGTTCGGGAAGGGCACGAGTTCACTCGTGCCACATTGACCCGGACAGAGTGGCGGCTTTAGCCGCTGAGGTTTGCTCTTTCGAATAGCGCCGGACAGCGAACCTCAGGCGCTGAAGCGCGACGCACTTTCGTCGATGTGCGGCACGACTGAAGTCGTGCCCTTCCCAAAGCGTATCCGTCGAAAAATCGTGCTCTTTGCAGAGTCGTGTCCAGCAAGTTCGCCAATTCAGACTGCGACCGTAATCAAGGGCTTGGCTCTTTCTTGCACTTCGCCGATTTCTACGACGGGAACTCCCGCGGCCCTGAGATCTCCGATGAGATTCCTGGAGTGTTCCGCCGCAACTGCGATCAACAAGCCTCCGGCAGTTTGAGGATCGAAGAGGATTGTCTTTAGCTCATCTGGAATTCCTTCTTCGTAGCCCACTACGCATTCGGCAAAGTCTCGATTGTTGTTCAGGCCGCCGGGGATGTTGCCGGCGCGAATGCAATCGAGGGCGCCCTCGAGGATTGGGATTTGGTTTAGGTGGAAGAGGAGTGAAGCGTTCGATGCCAGGGCCATTTCGCGGGCGTGGCCGATTAGGCCGAAGCCGGTGACATCAGTTAAGGAGTGGATGGGTAAGTTCGCCGAGCTGCGCTCGGCCGTACGGCCGAGGGCGGCCGTACCCACGTGGCCTGTGGTGGCCTTCCTCACATGACTTGTGGTGGCCTCAGTCGGATTAGCGCAGAAGGTGGTGATTACTTCACTGGCTGTTTTGTTCAGCGTTGTCATCGAACGGGTGGCGGCGTCGATCCATGCCTGTTTGGCCGCGCCCTTCTTGATTGCGGTGGAGATCACACCTGTGCCTAACGACTTGGTGAAAAGCAATCGGTCGCCGGGTTGCGCGCCGCCGTTGGTGAATATTCGGCTGGGATCGATGAGGCCGGTGACGGAATATCCGAACTTGGTTTCTTCGTCGCGAATGCTGTGGCCGCCGATGATGGTGCAATTCGCTTCCATCATCTTCGAGAGACCGCCGGCAAGGATTTGCTGCAAAACTTCGAGGTCGCCCTTTGACGGGAAGCAGACGTGGGCCAACGCTGTGATGGGACGCCCGCCCATGGAGTAAACGTCGCTCAGGGCGTTGGTGGCGGCGATCTGGCCGAAGGTGTAGGGATCGTCGACCATTGGGGTGAAGAAGTCGACAGTCTGCACCAGCGCCAGGTCGGGGGTGATCTTGTAGACGCCGGCATCATCAGCGTGATCGAAGCCGACGAGGACGTTGGGATCATGCTGACGGGGCAGCTTGCTCAGCACTTTGTCGAGGATCGCGGGGCTTAGCTTGGAGGCGCAGCCGCCGGCTTTGACTGTCTCGGTCAGCCTGATTTTGACTTCGGGCATGGAGACATTCTACTTCGTCGTCACGGCCGTTACCCGCAACGCCGGATACTCATGGTTCCAGTCGGCAGTGACATGCTCGAAGGTGAGTCGGAACGGTTTTGCCTGCGCTGGAGCTAATGGCGCGACGCTAAGGTCTAGCGCTTCAGGGTAAGGACCGCTTGTCTGGAGAATGCGCAGTGCAACTTCTTCTGACTGGCCAATCTGTCCGAGCGAATCTTTGAAAGTTACCTCGACCATGGCGTGGTTGACGGTCTTGTCTCCGGCGTTTGTGACCGTGCCGTCGAGGTAGGTGACGGATGAACCCACGAAGTTTTCTGCCGCGCTCATCTTCATGTCGGAGAACTTGATGTTGGCAGCGTAAGGGTCGGGAGCGTTTGCAATTTTTGTATCGGTGCGTAGCAGGAAGGCAGCGATGCCGACTACCGCGATCACCAGCGCCAAGCCTGCGAGGATCGGCCCCAGATTGGAGCTGCGTTCTTCGATGGCTGGAGTGGGTTGGAGCAGGCTTCCCATGAGGAGATTGTACGCTTGCGGAATCGGGGTAAAGTTTACGGTCATCCCCAAAGAGAGGATCTAGAGCGCGGCGTAGCGGCGCTCACCGTCTGCATATCCATTTCGCGCCAGATCCTTCACCCGGCTAAAGCCGGGGTTCAGGATGACGCCCCGATATTTTTACCGACTGCCGTTACTCGCCGCCGACGATCAGGCCGTCGATGCGGAT
>Ga0075024_100000842_pt1 | contig 11847 bp, 9 predicted proteins | sample Str013_2_FD_71389 | JGI IMG/M metagenome (GOLD analysis project Ga0075024, IMG submission 71389) | Freshwater sediment microbial communities in response to fracking from Pennsylvania, USA - Straight Creek_MetaG_SC_2013 | ecosystem: Environmental > Aquatic > Freshwater > Creek > Sediment... | reverse complement strand
GTCTGACCGTCCACGGAGAAATAGCCCGGTCCCGCCGTCAGCGCCCGCACCCCCGGCGCCGAATAACGGAACAGATCGATCGGGGAATAGCCGCCGCCGTTGATATTGACGTTGCCAATCCGCCCCATCACCTCTGCCATCTCGTGCTCCATGACGCCGATCGCGTCGTATTTGCCGGCAACCGCGCGATTGCTGGGATCGAAGGTCATGGCGTACATGCTCGAGATGCCGATGTAGCCATCGAGCGCGGTGGCGTTGGCGCTGATCTGGCCTAGGGCCTTCTGCTCGGCGGTGGTAACGAAGAACGGGCTGCTGCCGGTCGGAGCGCTCGCGGTCAGCGTGGCGACCGACGCCGCGTCATCGGCGGAGGTGGCATGGCCGGTCAATGCCGACTTCACCTGGGAATAGCTCAAGTTGGAGCCGAACGATGCGCTCTCGCCGAGCGCCCCGGCGGCCATGGCCTGGCCGGCGACCTCGCCGAAGCCGACCGCGATGTTGATCGTCATCGAGTTGCTGAAGGTGCTCTGGTAGAACTGCACGGCGGCGGCGACGGCGGCCTTGATGCTGGCCGAGTTCGACGCGTTGGTGACGCTGCTGTCGTAACTGATGTTGATGATCACGCACACTACTCCTTGACGCACACCCAAAGCATCCGCTTCGCCGGCACCGGAGCGGGCCCGACGAGGACTTCGCGGCCGGTTCTGGGGCCTATGCTTGGCGCCAAAGGCTTAACAATTTCTTGGCCGGGGGATCGAAGTTCTGGGCACGGCACATCGTGATGAATGAACGCTGAATCAGCGTCGTCTATTGGCCCTGCACGACCCGTGCGGGCCGGTGCGCTCGTTGAGCATGAGCAACGCAACAACCAACGGTGGCAAAGCCTCCTCAGGCTGCGGTAGTCTGGCCCGCGGCGGCGGGGGCTTGCGGCGTAGCCGACCCCGGACCTGCCGCTCCGGCTTTGGCAATCTGTTGCAGCACATCGAGGTGACGGCGATGACGACGGCTCTCATTTGCGGCGTGGGCGGCCAGGACGGCGCCTATCTGGCCCGCCTGCTGCTCGATAAGGGCTACCGAGTGGTCGGCACGTCACGGGACGCGCAGGTGTCATCCTTCGCCAATCTCGCCAAGCTTGGCATTCTGGACCAGGTCGAGCGGGAATCAATGGCGCTGACCGATTTTCGCAGCACCTTGCAGACGCTGGCGAAAGCTGATCCCGACGAGGTCTACAATCTGGCCGGCCAGACCTCGGTCGGCCTCTCCTTCCAACAGCCGGTGGAGGCCATCGAGAGCATCGGCCTCGGCACGCTCAACCTGCTCGAATCGATCCGCTTCCTCGACAAGAGCATCAAGCTTTACAACGCCAGCTCCAGCGAATGTTTCGGCGACACCGCCGGCCGTGCCGCCGACGAGCAGACGCCGTTTCATCCGCGCAGCCCCTATGCCGTTGCCAAGGCCGCGGCGTTCTGGACCGGAGTGAACTACCGGGAGGCCTACGGCCTGTTCGTCGCCAACGGCATCCTGTTCAATCACGAATCGCCGCTGCGGCCGACGCGGTTCGTGACCCGAAAGATCATTGCGGCGGCGTGCCGGATCAAAACGGGGGAGCAGCAGGGCTTGCAGCTGGGGGATATCGCGGTCAGCCGCGACTGGGGCTGGGCGCCGGAATACGTGGATGCGATGTGGCGGATGCTGCAGGTGCCCGCCGCCGGCGACTTCGTGATCGCGACCGGGCACAGCTACACCCTGCAGCAGTTCGTCGCCGCCGCCTTCGAGGAGGTCGGCCTCGACTGGCGCGATCACGTCACCTTCGATCCGGGCCTGCGGCGCCCCTCGGAGATCATGACCAGCACCGGCAATGCCGGGAAAGCCCGCGAGCTGCTCGGCTGGTCCGCGGTCCAAGCCATGCCACAAATCGTTCGCAGTCTGGTGCGCGCCGAGCGCGACGGCGGCATCGCAGAGTGACGTACTCTGTGCCGGGCCTGTGCGCCGCAGACACAGCCGATCCTCGCCACCGGCCGGGACAGGCAAGGAACCAACGATCTTATGGCTCGGTTTCTGATAGCACGAGCCATTCATCAGGAAAGGACGCGATCATGGCCAGCCCGCTCGTTTTTTACACCAACCCGATGTCGCGCGGACGCGTCGTCCGCTGGATGCTGGAGGAGGTCGGCCAGCCCTACCAGACAGAGATTCTGGACTACGGCACGACCATGAAGGCACCCGCCTACCTCGCCATCAATCCGATGGGCAAGGTGCCGGCGCTGAAGCACGGCGATGAGATCGTTACCGAGTGCGCGGCGATCTGTGCCTACCTCGCCGATGCGTTCCCCGCCGCCGGACTGGCGCCGCCCGTGAACAGCCCGCACCGCGCCGGCTACTACCGCTGGCTGTTTTTCGGCGCGGGACCGATCGAGGCGGCGGCCGGCAACAAGGGGCTCGGCGTCACGGTGCCGGAGGACAAAAAGATGATGGTGGGCTACGGCAGCATGGAGGACGTGGTGGCCGTGCTCGATGCGGAGCTATCGCGACGTGCGTACCTGGCGGGAGAGGGCTTCACCGCCGCCGACCTCTACGTCGGTGCGCAGCTCGGCTGGCTGACACGGTTCGGCGTGATCGAGAAGCGGCCGAGCTTCGAGGGCTATATCGCGCGCCTCGAGCAACGCCCCGCCTTCCAGCGCGCCAAAGCCATCGATGACCAGCTGATGCCGGCTCCCCCTGGCGCAGCGTAATGAAGGGCTGGGCACGTGTCGCTCCCCAGTGGTCGTGAGCCGCCAAGGTTGTCAAAGCCCGGCCAGAGCCTTTTTGTAATATGAGAGGTCGAGGTATTTCTCCGGTGGCGCCGGCGCTCTGCCCTCATACTGGGCGCGCAGCTTGAGCACGTTCCGGACGCCGTCCATATCGATCGCTCCATCGTGATTGAAGCCGTCCTTGGTACCGTCGTAGGACAACGTCGCGATGTCCTCCGGCAGTTTCAGACGTTCGACCAACAACGCGACGGCTTCCGCCTTGTTCTTCGGATCAAGACTCCAGCGCAGTCCTTCCACATAGGATTGCAGGTACTTGACCAGCGTGTCAGGGTTCGCCCCACCCCAGGCGCGCAGGACGAACGCGGCCGAGCCCTGATAGGCGCCGAGCGCGGCAGACGCCGTGCCCTTGTCCTGAAGCCCGGCCTTCACGCCGCGGATCGAGAACGGCGGGTTCATCATCCCGGCAACCATCGCCTTGTCCTTGATCATCGCCTCCAGCCGCAGCGCGGTCCCCCCCACCGATTTGATGGCATAGTCGCCCTTGTTGAGGCCCTGTTGCCGCAGCATCTCGTAAAGCTGAAAGGCGTAGGCCGTATCGATCGCATCGACGATCACCGTTCTTCCCTTGATGTCGGCAAGCGACTTGATCTCGGGCTGCACCAATATGTGATTGAAGCTGTTGTCGCCGCCCATCACGACTGCAATATCGACGTTGGCCTTCTCCTTCAGAGCAAACGCATTGTCGACCGCCGAATGCGCGATCTGGTAGCGGCCCTCGGCGAGTCCATTGCGCAGCTCTTCCGAATTGGGAGTAAACTTGAGATCGACGTTGAGGCCGCGCTTTGCGTAGTAGCCCTTGGCCTGCGCAGCGAACATCGGCAGGTTCTGCAAACCTGGGAACACGATGACACTGAGCTTGGCATCTTCGGCGCGTGCATCGCGCGGCAGCGCCGCGACAGCCACAACCACAACGGCGGCGGCGGCGGCGAGCAAGTGTTTCATCATGTCATTCTACCCGACTGATTTTCATATTCTGCGCCGGTCGCCAGATGCACCCTGCGACGTGGCACACTATTTATAGCAAATTCGCATGTCGTGGGTTTTTTGCCAAAAAGCCAGCAAAGTTTCGTTGGCCAAGGCGCGCACCAAAGGCGAAATCCTTACTACGCGGCATCCCTTTCCATCGCCACTTCCGCTGGAGGCTTTCGACGTCTCGGAAGATCGAGGCAACGGCGAGGTTCAGGGCGGGACGGGCGGCGCCTCTGGGAATTGGGTATTGTGCGGCGAAACCCGATGGGTGCGAACCTGCCATTAAAATTTGTGGAACGCGTCGCCGTGGTCGCTCGTTTAGCGATTGCTGCCCATGGTTAGCTATTGCTGCCCACTGTTGCAATTCAAGCTAGCACTTTGGATCCACCGAAGGAACGGCCGGCTTGCAAGATGCATCGTTCCAATCCGGCACCATCATAGAAACCGATGTCCCTGCGCGCCTTGATCGGCTGCCGTGGGGCCGGTTTCACACGCTCGTTGTGGTCGCACTGGGAATCACCTGGATTCTTGATGGGCTCGAAGTGACGCTCGCGGGTTCCTTGGCCGCGGCATTGAAGCAGAGCCCGGTGCTTCAGTTCAGCAATACGGATGTCGGCATGGCGGGCAGCGCCTACATCGCCGGCGCCGTGTCGGGTGCCCTGTTCTTCGGCCAACTGACGGACCGACTAGGGCGCAGGAAGCTGTTCTTCATCACGTTGGCAGTCTATCTGGTCGCCACTGCGGCAACAGCCGTTTCCTGGAATATCTGGAGTTTCATGGCATTTCGATTTTTCACCGGCGCCGGTATCGGCGGGGAGTATGTCGCCATCAACTCGACAATCCAGGAGCTCGTCCCTGCACGCGTGCGCGGCAGAACCGATCTTGCCATCAACGGCAGCTTCTGGGTGGGCGCGGCGATCGGCGCGATGGGTTCGGTCGTGCTGCTGAACACCGCATACTTCGATCGGGACACCGGTTGGCGCCTCGCGTTTCTTATCGGCGCCGCGCTGGCTGTGATCATCATCTTCATGCGCCTTTGGATTCCCGAGAGCCCACGTTGGCTGATGACACACAATAGAGCCGCCGAGGCGCGCCAGATCGTAACCGGAATCGAACGTGATTTCGAGCAGCGCGGGTACCGGCTGTCGCAGGGACCTTTCCCCACCATCCGCTTGCGTTGCCGCAGCCACACTCCGCTGTCCGAGGTGGCGTCGATACTGTTCCGGGCGCAGGGCCGACGCACGCTGGTCGGCTTGAGCCTGATGACAGCGCAGGCGTTCTTCTACAACGCTATCTTCTTCACCTATGCGCTGATCCTGACGGATTTCTACGGAATCCCGGCCGATCAAGTGGGATGGTACATCCTGCCCTTCGCGGCCGGTAATTTTCTGGGCCCGATCGCCCTGGGGCGCTTTTTCGACACGCTCGGCCGCAGGCCGATGCTGGCTCTGACCTATGCGATCTCCGGATTGCTGCTGGCGCTGACCGGCCTGCTGTTCGCCAGCGACCTGGTTTCAGTGACCCAGCTCACCGGAGCCTGGATGGTCATCTTCTTCTTTGCCTCGGCAGCCGCAAGCGCCGCCTATCTGACCGTGAGCGAGACATTTCCCCTGGAGATCCGAGCGCTCGCCATCGCGTTCTTCTACGCAATCGGCACCGGCATCGGCGGCATAGCCGGGCCCTGGCTGTTCGGGGCTCTGATCGAGACGGGCTCGCGGACGAGCGTGTTCGCCGGCTATCTGCTGGGGGCAGTGTTGATGATCGCTGCGGCGATCATCGCCGGTGTGTGGGCGGTTGCCGCCGAGCGCCGGTCGCTGGAGACCGTGAGCCGGCCGCTGGGCTCCGTCGATTGAACTCCCGATGTGCAGCAGGCCGTCCCCGTTTCCCCGGCTGCATGGTGGGGTGCCGCGCGACGTCGACCGCCTTTCGCGTCGGCTCCGATTGCTTCGTCGCGCTTGAACCGTCCGTCAGCGGCTACCGACTTGACCCGATCGCCAGAATGATACCGGCCGCACGATCTCCTCGGGACGCTTGTCTTCGCGAAAATGCTCGAATGTCGCGTGTCGGAGCACACCGTCCGCGGTGACACCGCGATAGCCGACCTGTGCAATGAGCCGCGGCGTCACCCACTGGACTTGGGCACGTTGCTCCCGCGTAAGGTGCTGATTCAATGGCGCTGTCCTGCGTCCTATCACGCCGAGGCCATCGGCCATGGCGCGGGCTTCCTCAATCGTGAAACCGGAACCGACGCGCCCCGCGTAGACGATCTCACCCATTTCATGGAAGCCGAGAACGAGTGAGCCAACCATACCGCTCGCCGTTTTCGACGATACATAACCGATGACGACGAAGGGGTCGGACATGGTGCATTTCGATTTCGTCCAGTCACCGTTGCGGCCGGATCGGTAGGGTAGATCCGTGCGCTTGGATACGATGCCTTCGAGGTTCATGGCACAAGCCTTGCGAAGGACCTCGGCACCGTCGCCGGTCATGTGATCGCTGTAGCGCAAGAGGCCGTTCGGCAGCCCAGTGCGCCCGATCAGGCGCTCCAGCTCGGCTTTGCGGTCGAGCAGTGGAAGCTTCGAGGCATCATCGCCGTCGAGATGAAGCAGGTCGAACGCAACCATCTGAATGCGCGCCGCCGAGCCTTTCTTCAGCTCTGCCTGCAAGGCCGAGAAATTCGCGATTCCGTCAGCATCGAGTACGATGGCCTCGCAATCGATCGCCGCTGATTTCAGGGGGAGCGCGGCGAGCTCCTTTGCAACGATGCCGAAGCGGGGCGTCCAATCGAGCGCAGTGCGCGTGAGCAGCCGCACGCGGCCAGCTTCGATGAGCGCCTGCACACGATAGCCGTCAAACTTGATTTCGTGCACCCAGTTGTCGCCGCGTGGTGGATCGGGCGTTGCGCGCGCAAGACATGGCGGGATGAATGCGAGAGCCGATGGCCTTGTTTTGCGAGCGCTCATGACGCCATGCCGATCAGCGCCTCGATCGCCGCGCGTAAGGGGCGGGAACTCTTGTCGTAATCTTTCCATGCCACCGACTTGGCAAGGAGCGCAGGCACGGTCTTCACGGTAAAGCGCTGTGGATCGAGACCTTTCCTCACCTGAGCCCAGGTCAGCGGCATCGACACCGTCGCGCCCGGTCGCGCACGGGGCGATAGCGGGGCAACGGCTGTCGCGGTTGCATCATTGCGTAGATAGTCGATAAAGATGCGGCCGGTGCGATGCTTTTTCGACATCGTCGTCACGTAGCGTTTCGGCGCCTGGTCGGCGAGCCGCGTCGCGACGGTTTGCGTGAAAAGCTTTGCCTGACTCCAACTGGTTTTGCCGTCGGGAACCAGGGGCGTCACCACATGCAGCCCCTTACCTCCGGTCGTCTTGCAGAAGGCAAGAAGACCGATGGATTCGAGCAACCTGCGCATCTCTAGGGCGGCTTCGACGACAGCATCGAAGGGCAATTCGGACGCGGGATCGAGATCGAAGATCAGTCGGCCCGGGACGCGCGGCTGATGGGGGGCGGAGTTCCAGGCATGAAATTCGAGCACCGAGAACTGCGCCATCGCGACGATCGTCTGCGCGTCATCGATTTGCAGGTAGGGCTCGTGTTTCCGGTCGACCGTAATGGCATTAAGGCTCGCCGGCTGGCCGGCCATCGGATGACGCTGGAAGAAATGCTCGCCTTCGATCCCATCGGGTGCGCGCACGAACGAGCACGGCCGGCCGTGGATATGGCAGATCATCCAGGGTGCAACGGCGATCAAATATCCGGCGAGGTCGCGTTTTGTTACCGGTGTATCGGACGGCCAGAGAATCCGGTCGGGATGCGTGAGCTTCGGCATTGTCGCCGTGGTGGAGGGGGATTTCGTGATCCGACGCGCCGTCGTGGCCTTGCGAGAGCGTTCGCTCGCGTTGACGTCCCATACCGCTGACGGGGCCACCGTCTTGCCGGATGTCATGAAGGGTGTCGCACCGTTGCCTTGTCCTTTGGCGATCTGCCCCATCGTCCGGCCCGACGCGACCGAGCGATCCTTCTTCTGGATCGTGTCGGTGCCCGGGGTCGCATAGTCATCCTTGTGCTTGATGAGCAGCCAGTTGTCGCGCTTCTCGTTGCTGCGCCGCTTCATGCGGACAAGGACGAAACTGCCCTTCAGCTTTTCACCAGCGAGGATGAACTTCAGCTCGCCGTCTGTGAGCGATTGCGCCGGCGATTTTCCGGTCTCAGGCGCCCAGAAGCCGCGGTCCCACACCATAACCGTGCCGCCGCCGTACTCGCCCTCAGGGATTGTTCCTTCGAAGTCACCATAGTCGAGCGGATGATCCTCCACCTCGACCGCGAGGCGTTTTGCGCCTGGATCGAGAGACGGACCGCGCGTGACGGCCCAGGATTTGAAAACGTCACCGATTTCTAAACGAATATCGTAGTGCAGCCGCGTCGCATCGTGTTTCTGGATGACAAAGCGCAGATGCTCGCTTTTCTTAATCCTGTTTGCACCGATCCCGCTGGGCTCAGACGTCTTCGCGAAGTCGCGCTTCGTCTGGTAATCCGATAGGGCACGTGTCGCGGTGCGAGCCATACGCGGCGTCTCAGGTCCCCACTATGAAGTCTTTCGCCGCTTTGTCGGCGGCTTGGCGTTTTTCTTCGGTGGCGCCTCAGCTTGAGCGGAGGCCGTCCTGCTCGTCCCGCGCCCCGGCTGACCGACGCTGCGCTTCAATGCCTCCATAAGGTCGACGACGTTGGTGCCCGTCGGCCGTGCTCCCTCATCATGAGTGATGATCTTTCGTCCGCGCAACTTCTCTTGCACCAGTTCCTTCAATGCATCCTGATAATGGTCACGAAAGTCCTGGGGCTTGAAGGGTGATGTCTTCTGCTCGATCAGTTGAACCGCGAGGTCGATCAATTCCTTCTTCGGCTTGGCCGTGGGCACCTCGGTGAAGAAATCGGACGGATCGCGCAGTTCCTCGGAATAGCGCAGCATTTCCATGACCAGGCCGTCGCCCATCGGGGCTATGGCGACGAGCCATTCGCGGCCGCCAATGGTCACCTGTGCGAGGCCGACGCGACCCGTCTTCGAAAGGGCGTCGCGAATGACGACGTAGCCTTCCCCTGCCAGCGAATCTGCCGGGGCTACGAAGTAGGGCCGCTCGAAGAACCGATAATCGACGGTCCGGGCATCCACGAACTGCACGAGATCGATCGTCTTCTTGCTCTCGAGCTTGAGAGCTTCGATTTCTTCGGGCTCGAGAATAACGTACGTGTCGGTGTCGACCTCGTATCCCTTGGCAATGTCGGCGTTGTCGATCTTGCCGATGCCCTGCGCGACTTTCTCATAGTGAACGCGCTTGCCCGAAGGCTTGTGAATTTGACGAAAGCTGATCTCGTTCTTCGTTTCAACTGCGTTGTAAACCTCGACCGCAATCGTGACGAGGCTCAACCGCAGATAACCTTTCCAATAAGCGCGGTGTCTCTTTGCCATGACGCAACACCTTGTGGAGCGGCTTTGAGACAGCCACCGTATCTTGTGGCGTTAACGTTGGAAAGGCAGAAAGGTTGCGACCCTGAGAGCTCGCAGGCCTCGGCGGTTCCGCTGCCGAGCCCTGGCAAACCGGCAACAACGCCGACGCTCGCTCCCCTGCCGGCACTGCAGCGGGGGGCGTGCTGCCAATCGCGAGGATTCAAAGCGCGTCGGAACGCCGAAGGCTCCGCGACGTTTAGCCTTCGGTGAACGCAGGAGCCCGGTCATGCCAATGTATGGTGAAATGCAGACAAATGCTTCGACGAGGCCGCCGCAACCGGCGACAACCATGCAGCAAGAGGCCGGCGCCTATATTCATGAAGCCGCGGAATACGGCCAGCAGAAAGCCAACGAACTCGCCAGAGGTGCAAAGCAGCACCCTTATGCAACGCTCGCCCTCGCTGCGGGCTTTGCCTTGGCCCTCGGCGCCCTTTGGAAACTTGGCGCGCGCCGCCCGGCATCTCACCTCGATCAGCTCTATGCGCGATTGCCCGAGTCGCCCGACCTCAGCTGGATCAAGGGCCTCGACCGCTATTGGCGCTGACGACGGGCACCCCCGACCCCGCAAGACAACCAGCCCGGGACGTTGCCGGCGCGGCCTTGGCTCTCGCCGCGGGCAATGACGCAGACGGCTCTGGCGCAACCTGCTCACAGTTTCATCTGAAACCGTCTATAGTGGGCGAAACGGCCAGCCATTTCATCGGGAGCCAGACATGGGCGTGCTGATCGACGGCGTATGGCGGGACGAGGAGCTGCCGCAGGAAACCGGCAGCGGCGGCGAGTTCAAGCGCGCCGAAAGCCGGTTCCGCGAGCGCATCTCGGCAGACCCGTCAGCCAAGTTCAAACCAGAGATCGGGCGTTACCACCTCTACGTCGCGCATGCCTGTCCGTGGGCGCATCGCACACTGATCTATCGCGCCGTGAAAGGGCTCGAGGCCGCCATCTCCGTTTGCTACGCGATTCCAGGCCTCAAAGAGCAGGGCTGGACCTTCGAGGACGATCCGCGCTTCCCTGAATGCGTGCCCGATCGCGTCAACGGCTTCCATTACCTGCACGAGGCCTATACCGCGAGCGATGCGCACTACACCGGCAAGGTCACGGTGCCGACGCTATGGGACAAAAAGTCGAAGCGGATCGTCAACAACGAGTCCCCCGATATCATCCGCATGTTCAACAGCGCGTTCAACGGTACCGCAGGCAACGACCAGGATTTCTACCCGCCGCAGCTTCGCAGCGAGATTGATCGCCTCAACGAGCTGATCTACGGCAATGTCAACAACGGCGTTTACCGCTGCGGATTTGCCAAGACGCAGGCAGCCTACGATGCGGCCTACGACGCGCTGTTTGCCACGCTCGATGAGCTGGAAGCGCGTCTCGCGCGCCAGCGTTTTCTCACCGGAGATCGGATTACTGAGGCGGACTGGCGGCTGTTCCCGACGCTGGTGCGCTTTGACGTTGCCTATTTCTCCATCTTCAAATGCAACGCCAGGCGCATCGCCGACTATCCGAACCTGCTCGCCTATACCAAGCGGCTGTATCAGGTCCCGGGTGTCGCCGGGACCGTGTATCCGCGGCACTATGTGATCAACTACTGGTCGATCAGGAAGCTCAATCCGACCGGCATCGTGCCAAAGGGAACGCCGGTCTCGTATCTCGACGCGGATGGCGCCCGCTGAGCCGCCTCAGTGCGCCAGCGCCGTCAGCGCCTTGATCCCCGGCATGAAGAAATATGCGCCGCCGCGCACCTTGACGAAACTCGGCAGGTCGGGCGTGCGCAGGTTCGCCGGCCGGCACTGGATGGTCATCGCCGCGCCGCCGCGGTAGTGGCTGAGCGGGTCGGTCTCATCGTACAAACCGCCGAAGTGGACGTTGTTGAGCCAGGAATGCTGGATCATCTCGAACTGGCCGGCGATGTCGGCATTGAGGCAGATGAAGTTGAGACCGCGCCTGGGCTCCGCCGCCGCATCTCCTGCCTGCCCGTTTTGCGTGGCCGCAGCTGGTGCTGCCGGCGGCGTCGCCCGTGGACCGTAAGGCCGCCCACGGCGGATGATGCGATGCATCCGGGATAGATCGAGCGCGGTGTCGGGATCGGGTCCAATCGCATCGCGCGGATTGGCGCGGCGAATGTGCGCGCCGACCGGGCAGGTGAGGCCGAACCGATCCTCGAAGTAATACAGGAAATCATTGCGGGGTTTGGCGCTCCACGCCGCGTCGGCGGGGGGGGCAATCAGCGCTTTGCCGGTGCGCCACCGCCCGACCAGCCGCGCGGCAACCAGCTCCCGCGTGTCCGCGTCGGCGCTGCCGTGCAGGTGCAGGGCGGCCGCAGTCAGGAAGGCGTCGAACGCCGGCACGTCCTGCTCGAGTTGCCGGAAAACCAGATAAGTGCCGTTGCGCCGCAAATCTCTCGCAGCCCCCGGGCTACTACCGTTTGCGTTGGGGTCCGGACCCACACGCGCCCTGCGCTCGTTCGGATACCCCAGCAGAAACTCGCCCGGTTTGACGAGGGATATGCGCTCTTGCATTTCCCCGATGTGCTTGCGGTGCTTCCCTTTAGGC
>Ga0075024_100000837_pt1 | contig 11890 bp, 11 predicted proteins | sample Str013_2_FD_71389 | JGI IMG/M metagenome (GOLD analysis project Ga0075024, IMG submission 71389) | Freshwater sediment microbial communities in response to fracking from Pennsylvania, USA - Straight Creek_MetaG_SC_2013 | ecosystem: Environmental > Aquatic > Freshwater > Creek > Sediment... | reverse complement strand
CGCATGAAGATGCGTGGGGGAGAGGGGGATTTCACAAGCCGAGACTTTGGAATGCGGGCATGAGCAGACCAGCAACACTTGTCATCGACAGCCTCGGCAGTCACGGCGAGGGTGTGGCTGAACACGATGGCTGCAAGGTGTTTGTGCCATTCACGCTGCCGGGCGAGCGGGTGGCTGCGGACATCGACGGGGACCGCGGCGCGCTGTTGCTCGTGGAAACGCCGAGCCCGGAGCGGATTGCTCCGGTTTGCCAGCATTTTGGCACATGTGGAGGCTGTGCGCTGCAACACGCAAGCCCCGAAATTTACAATCAATTCAAGCGCGATCAGCTGCTCCACGCCCTGGCCTCGCGTGGCTTTGCCGGTGACCTTCCGGTGGCTGAGCTTGTGCCCATCGCGCCAGGCACGCGCCGCCGCGCCGCCTTCGCGGTGTCGCGCAACGGCGACGAAGTGGTGCTGGGCTATCACCAGGCGCGCTCGCAGGTTTTGGTTGACATCGAGCAATGCCCGGTGCTGCGCCTTACTATCGTCAGCGAGCTGGCGAATTTGCATGCGATGCTGATGATCGCGCTCGCCCGGCAGGCTTCCGCCGAACTGCACGTCACCGATACCGGCCACGGCCTGGACGTGGTGCTGGACGGTGGCGGCGTCGAGATGAACGCCAAGCGCCGCGCCGCGCTCGGGGCCTGGATGAATGCAACACCCTCGATGCTGCGGCTTACTGTGGACGGCGAGCAGATCGGGGCGCGAACCCAGCCAGCCGTCAGTTTCTCCGGCCACAGTGTCGCGCTGCCGCCGCGCAGCTTTCTGCAAGCCGCCAGCGAGGCCGAATCCGCGATGATCGGGCTGATCCGCGACGGGCTGGGCAAGCTGAAAAAGCCGGACCGCATCGCCGATCTGTTCGCTGGGCTCGGCGCATTTTCGCTGGCGCTGGCCGATCGCAATGAAGTTCTGGCAGTGGAATGGGACGCGCCCGCCGTTGCCGCGCTCACCGCAGCCGCCCGCCAGCCAGGCCTGCGCAAACTCGACGTGCTGCGCCGCGACCTGTTCCGCGAGCCACTTTCAGCGCGCGAATTGGAGCCGTTCGCCGCCGTGGTGTTCGACCCGCCGCGCGCTGGCGCCCAAGCACAGGCCGAGGCGCTGGCGGCTTCAACCGTCCGCACCGTGATCGCCGTTTCCTGCAATCCCGCCACCTTCGCCCGCGATGCGCGCACGCTGGTGGATGGCGGCTACCGGCTGGAGCAGGTGACGCCCGTTGACCAGTTCCTCTTCTCGGCGCATGTCGAGCTCGTCGCCCTGTTCACCAAGCCCAAGGCCAGGAGAGTCAAATGACCCGCCGCCTGATTTCGTCTGGTTCCGCCTTCGAAGCCAAGATCGGCTATTCGCGGACGGTGGTGGACGGCGATTTCGTGTTCGTCGCCGGCACCACCGGGTTCGACTACCAGGCCGGGACCAACCCTGACAGCGTGGTCGAACAGTGCGAAAATACGTTCAAAAACATCGCTGTGGCCCTTGAGCAGGCGGGCTCAAGCCTCGCCGATGTGGTGCGCGCAACCTATTACCTTCCCAACCGCGCCGACTTCGAGCCCTGCTGGCCGGTGATGCAGAAATACTTTGGCGCCGTCCGTCCCGCCGCGACCATGTTGGTCGCTGGCCTGGCCGATCCGCGCATGAAGATTGAGATCGAGGTGACGGCCCGCAAGCGGACTTAGTGGGCCGCAACCCCGATCAAACGGGGCTCGTTGCAAGCGCGCATAAGTCCCGGTGTCCTCGTGGAGAACCACCCATGCCGCTGATCAACAGGGTCCTCTGGTACATCAACAGCCACTCTGCCGGCGGCATGACGCTCGAAACCATCGCCAATGCTGTTGGCGTGTCGCGTCACCACCTGGCCCATGCGTTCGGCGAGGCCACTGGCCATTCGGTCATGGCCTATGTCCGGGCGCTGCGCTTAGGCCAGGCGGCGCGCGACCTCGCCAACGGCGCGCCTGACATTCTGCAAGTGGCGCTGGCGGCGGGCTACGGCTCCCACGAGGCCTTCACGCGGGCGTTCCGCGACCAGTTCGGGGTGACGCCCGAAACGGTGCGCGACCAACGCTCGATTGCCAACCTGAAACTTGTGGAGCCCCTGAAAATGTCCAGTCCCTCGCCTGTCACCCTCCAGAAGCCGCGCTTTGAAGCCGGCAAGCCGATGCTGATGGCTGGCCTCACCGCCAGCTACACCTTCGAGACCATGGCGGCGCGGCCCGCCCAATGGGAGAAGTTCGTGCCGCATCTTGGCCATGTGCCGGGCCAGATCGGCCGCGTCGCCTATGGCGTTGTGCTCGCATCGTCCGAGACCGGATTCGATTACATGTGCGGCGTCGAGGTCAAGGATTTCGACCGCCTGCCCGCCGATCTCGACCGGGCGCGCATCCCGGCGCAGAAATACGCCGTGTTCGCGCAAACCGACCACATCTCAAAAATTCGCGGGGTGTGGAGCGCGGTCTGGAGCGACTGGCTGCCCGCGTCCGGCCACGAAGCCGCCGACGGGCCAAGGCTTGAGCGCTATGGCGAGTCCTTCAACGGCGAAACTGGCGAGGGCGGCTACGAAATCTGGTTGCCGCTGAAGAATTGACCTACATCAGCTTCAGCAACTCCGCCTTCAACTCCGGGCCGAGATCGGGCCGCGCCAAGCCAAATGCCACGTTGGCGGCGAGGAACCCGATCTTGGACCCGCAGTCAAAGGTGCGGCCCTGGTGGCGGACTGCGCTGAAGGGCTGCGCCGTCATCAGATGCACCATGGCGTCGGTGATCTGGATTTCGCCGCCCGCGCCCTTTTCCATCTTCGACAGCAGCGGGAAGATTTCCGGCTGAAGTATGTAGCGGCCCATGATGTAGAGGTTGCTAGGCGCCGTACCCTTGGGCGGCTTTTCCACCATACCGGTGATCGGCCAGACCGGGTCCTTGCCCGGACCCGTGGCGACGATGCCGAACTTGTGCGCGTCCTCGGGCGAGACTTCCTCAACCGCGATGATGTTGCCGCCGGTCTGGCCGTAGACGTCAAGCATCTGGGCGAGGCATCGCTTGCTCGGCGACTGCGTGATCATGTCGGGCAACAGCAGCGCGAAGGGTTCACCCCCCACCAGCTCACGCGCGCACCACACGGCATGGCCCAGCCCCAGCGGCTCCTGCTGGCGGGTGAAGCTGGCCGTGCCCGCCTTGGGCATCACGTCCGCCAGCAGCGACAATTCCATCGTGCGGCCCTTGGCGGCCAGCGCCTGTTCCAGCTCGGGCTGGCGGTCGAAATAATCCTCGATGGCCGATTTGTTGCGGCCGGTGACGAAGATCAGGTGCTCGATGCCCGCCTCGCGCGCCTCGTCCACCACATGCTGGATGACCGGGCGGTCCACCACCGTCAGCATCTCCTTGGGCATGGCCTTGGTGGCGGGCAGAAAGCGGGTGCCGAGGCCGGCGACGGGGAAAACGGCTTTGCGGACGGGCTTGATGGCCATTGGCTGTCTCGTTCTGGTTCCAGGCGGACGAACTTGAACCGGGGCCTGCAAACAAAGCCCCAAATCCTCGGGCGCAGCCTAAGCGATTCGCCAAGATGCTGAGCGAAATCTTAACGCCACTATCCGGCACGAATGCTGCACCGGGCCACTCCGAAACCCCATTCGGAGGCCATTACATGACAGTCCTCGTTACCGGCGGCGCAGGCTATATCGGCAGCCACATGGTGTTTGAGTTGCTCGCCGCAGGGGAAAAAGCCGTTGTCCTGGACAATCTCTCGACCGGCTCGCGCGCCGCCATCCCAGCCGATGTGCCGCTGGTGGTTGCCGACGTGGGCGACCAGGAGGCCGTGCGCGCCGCGCTGCGCCGCTACAACGTTGACGCCATCATCCACTTCGCGGGCTCCATCGTCGTCCCGGATTCGGTGGTCGATCCGCTGAGCTACTACAACAATAACACAGTCAAATCCCGCGCGCTGATCGCCGCCGCCGTGGCCGCCGGCAACAAGCATTTCATTTTCTCCTCGACCGCCGCCGTCTACGGGATGCCGAGCGTCAATCCCGTATCCGAGAACAGCGATCTGAAACCGATCTCGCCCTACGGCACGTCCAAGCTGATGACCGAGTTCATGCTGGCAGACGTTTCGCGCGCGCATGATTTCCGCTACGCCGCGCTGCGCTATTTCAACGTCGCGGGCGCCGACCCCAAGGGCCGCACCGGCCAATCGACGCCGCGCGCGACGCACCTCATCAAGGTCGCCTGCCAGACCGCGCTGGGCGAGCATCCCGAGCTCAAGGTGTTCGGCGCCGACTACGCCACGCCCGATGGCACCTGCATCCGCGACTACATCCACGTCAGCGACCTCGCCCGCGCCCACATGGCCGCGCTGCGCAACCTGCGGGCTGGCGGCGCGTCTGACGTGTTCAACTGCGGCTATGGCGGCGGCTATTCGGTGCTGGACGTGATCGCGGCGGTCAAGAAAGTGAGCGGCGTCGATTTCAAGGTCAGTTTTGCGCCCCGCCGGGCTGGCGATCCTGCGGCGCTGGTGGCGGGCGCATCGCGCATTCGCCAGGTGCTCGGCTGGCAGCCGGAGCTGGATGATCTCGAAACCATAGTTTCCCACGCCTTCACCTGGGAAGCACGAATCGACGGCAAACTGGCCAAGGCGTCGTAAGTCCGATTGCCCATGATTGCAGCATAAAGTTTGTCATCCTCGGGCTTGTCCCGAGGATCCATTCATCCACGAATTTGCTGCCCGATGGATCCTCGGGACAAGCCCGAGGATGACAATCGTTCGGACTTGAAGCCGTCGCAAACTTGACAACCCGCACCCCCCATGTGCTTTTCCGCGCAAACCTGATTTGCGAAGGAAACGGCCATGGCCGAGGCAAAAATACACCGCTACCGCACTCATACCTGCGGCGGATTGCGCAAGACCGACGTGGAAAAGACCGCGCGGATTTCCGGCTGGGTGCACCGGGTGCGCGACCATGGCGGGCTGCTGTTCATCGACCTGCGCGATCATTACGGCCTGACGCAGATCGTCGCCGATCCCGACAGCGCGGCTTTCAAGGCGGCCGAGGGCGTGCGGTCCGAGTGGGTGATCCGCGTTGACGGCAAGGTGCGGCTGCGGCCCGAGGGTACGCTCAACAAGGACCTGCCCACCGGCGAGATCGAGCTGTTCGCGTCGGAAATCGAAGTTTTGTCGAAGGCGGAGGAATTGCCGCTGCCGGTGTTCGGCGAGCCGGACTACCCCGAGGACATCCGCCTAAAATACCGCTTTCTGGACCTGCGCCGCGAGACGATGCACGAAAATATAAAGACCCGAACTGAAATCATCCGCTTTATGCGGGAGGTGATGCACGAGCCATTGCCCGATGGGTCTTCGTTTGCTGAGTTCTCGACTCCAATCTTGACTGCCTCGTCGCCCGAGGGTGCCCGCGACTTCCTAGTTCCGTCGCGCATACATCCCGGGAAGTTTTACGCGCTCCCGCAGGCGCCGCAGCAGTACAAGCAACTTTTGATGGTGTCTGGGTTCGACCGCTATTTCCAGATCGCGCCCTGCTTCCGCGATGAAGACCCGCGCGCCGACCGGCTGCCGGGCGAATTCTACCAGCTCGACGTCGAGATGAGCTTTGTGACGCAGGAAGATGTGTTCCAAACAATGGAACCCATAATTACAAGAATTTTTAGACAGTTCGGTGGCGGCAAAATCAACGGAATGTGGATGTCGAGTGATAACGTCACCACGAATTGGCCGCGTATTCCACACGCCACGGCCATCGCCAAATACGGTTCCGACAAGCCGGACCTGCGCAATCCCATCGAGATGCAGGACGTGACCGAGCAATTCCGGGGCTCGGGCTTCAAGGTGTTCGCGGGCATGATCGAGAAGGACCCGAAGGTCCGCATCTGGGCCATCCCCGCGCCCGGCGGCGGCAGCCGTGCGTTCTGTGACCGGATGAACGGCTGGGCGCAGGGCGAAGGGCAGCCGGGGCTGGCCTGGATTGCTGCCGAACAGACTAAGGGCGCGCCAGAGGGTTCATTTGCCGAGCAAGTTGGGAAGGGTTTCCTGCAAGATTTTCCTGAGATGGCCGATCTCGTGCGAGAACAGTACGAGCACGGACTTTTTTGGACAGGCAAGGGTCCTGTAGCGAAGAATCTGGGGACCGATCGAACCGGAGAGTTGCTGACTTATATGCAGGGCAAATGCGGCCTCAAGCATGGGGACGCCGTCTTCTTCGTCGCCGGCAACCCGGACAAATTCTACAAATTCGCGGGGCAGGCGCGCGACCGGATCGGCGCGGAGCTGAAGCTCGTCGACGAAAGCCGCTACGCGCTGGCCTGGATCACCGACTTCCCGTTCTACGAGTGGAGCGAGGAGGACAAGAAGATCGACTTCGCGCACAACCCGTTCTCGATGCCGCAAGGCGGCGCGGCGGCGCTGGCGGCGGCGGACACGGACGAAAAGAAGCTGGCGCTGCGCGCGTACCAGTACGACATCGTGTGCAACGGCTTCGAGATCGCGTCCGGTGGCATCCGCAACCACGAGCCCGCGACCATGATCACCGCCTTCGGCATCGCCGGCCTCGGCGCGGATGTGGTGGAGGAGAAATTCGGCGGCATGTACCGCGCGTTCCAGTTCGGCGCGCCGCCCCATGGCGGCATGGCGGCGGGCATCGACCGGGTGGTGATGCTGCTGGTGGGCGCCAAGAATCTCCGCGAAATCAGTCTGTTCCCAATGAACCAGCAGGCCGAGGATTTGCTGATGGGCGCGCCAACCGAGGCGACCTCGAAGCAGTTGCGCGAGTTGAGCGTGCGGGTGACGGCGGAGAAGAAGGCGTAATTTCAGGCCAGGGGGAGCGCCGCATATGTGGCACATCGAGCAGGACGGGCAGCCCAAGGGGCCGTACACCGACGAGCAGATGAAGGCGCTCATCGAGGCCAAGGTGGTGCGCAAGGGTACACTTGCCTGGAAGCAGGGCATGGCGAATTGGCTGCCGCTGTCCGAAACAACTTTTGCCCTCAAGGACATGGCCGCCGATGGCGCGGCTCCACCAGCGTTGGCCACCACAGATGGCGGGGCGGCACGCGGCACGGGCCAATTGGTCCAGCCCGAACGCCTGTCGATGTGGCGGCTGTTCATCCGCGCGATCTCCTCGCGCTACGCCGCATTCCAGGGCCGGGCCAAGCGCAAGGAATACTGGTCCTTCGTGCTGTTCTATTGGCTGGCGATGTTGGTCGCGGGCGTTGCCGGGGCCGGAATTGACTATGCTATCGGCAACTTCTCCGGCGACTCGGGCAACAGGGCCATCGTTGCGGTCATCGCGTTCGTGCTCGTCCTCTTCGGCCTGCTGTTGCCGCACCTGGCGGTGCTGGTCCGCCGCCTGCACGATGTTGGCCTGTCCGGCTGGCTGGTGCTGCTCAATCTCATCCCTTATATCGGCGGCATCGTCGTCCTGGTGCTGACGCTGCTGCCCAGCGAAGCCAACGAGAACAAGCACGGACCTGGGACGATTGCGGAGCGGACGGGGGCGTAGGGATCAACTCTATTCTCAGCTGGGACGAGCGTTGATGGCTGGACTCTTCAGAATAGTCCCGATTGCGGGACCGAATGGAGCCGGCAAAACCAGCTTTGCGCGCCAATATCTGCCCAGTCTGGCGCGAACATTCATTTTCTTGAACGCCGATGACATCGCGAGAGAATTGACAGCACACGGAAATGCCCCGCGAGACATGGACCTCGCCGCTGGGCGCGAAATGCTGAAGTCCATCAAGGCCCGCATCGCCGAAAAAGCTGATATAATGATCGAAACGACGCTTGCTGGCGAGGCATATGCAAGACAAATACCGGGGTGGCAGGAACAAGGCTACATGGTCGAACTCTACTATCTGCGGCTTGCGTGCGTCGAAGATTCGATTGAGCGTGTGCGTAGGCGCGTGATGAACAAAGGGCACAACATCCCCTAGCAAGTCATTCGCCGCCGCTTTTTGCGGAGCTTAGTCAACCTCGAACAGGCGTACAAGCCCATCGTCGATAGATGGTGGGTCTACGATAGCCTGGAAGGATCGTTCCGGTTGCGGGAGTCTGGAGGGAGAGAGTCATGACGCAATTGGATGAACCTACTGTTGAACGGGCGTTTGAGCGAGCTGCGAATACTGCGAAATACGGTTCGCAAGAGGCTCGATCTGGCCAGTTCGGGGCAATGACTGTCGAGCGGCAGCTGGCAACTCGATTGCTAAATGAAGCTGAAGCGGCGACCAGGGCTTGGTCAAGCTGGATGGCAATCAATGATTGCCTTTCTTCGCCGGAGCTCGAAAGAGCCATTAGCCATTTAGATTTATGGGGGTTAGGCCCAATTCGACAGGCTTTGATGCGTGACGCCATCCTTGGAGCCTACCGCCTGTCTGATCCGCATAATGCGGACAATCTCAAGGTATCGCTGTGCCGTGCGGTCAAGCTGTCAGAAAATGCGGACACGGCCAATTTGCTGGCAAGTACCGAATGGGCATTGGACATCGGCTATGGCCCGGCTATGGCGAAGGCTGCTGCTGAGACAAATGCCCGGAAACTTGGTCATTTGCAGGATCTCGTAGTCTCCGATTGGAAAAAACCTCCGAAGTCGTCTGAGTTTTTGAGTCTGCGAATGATATTGAAGCCAATTCGGGACCGGCAATTGGCACATTCGATTGACAGCAGCGAGGTGTCCAAAGTCACAGTGGATGAATTAACGAAATTTATTGGAATGACATTGGACCTAGCGGCTGATTTCTCTTTTGTAATGAATGGTTCCGCCCCTTCGCCCAACGATGTGAGGAAATTGCATTCCGAAAGCGCCAAGCGGTTTTGGGAATTGGCCTTTAAGGCTCCGCTCGATCAATACCGCCAATACAATGCCAAAGGCTGAACGCCTAGCGACCATGCCCACCATCGTCTGCATGAAATGGGGCACGGCGTTCCCTCCTGACTATGTCAACCGTCTCCATCGCGGCGTGGTGCGGCACGCGCCAGCGGGCACGCGGTTTGCCTGTCTGACCGACGATCCAGCAGGGCTTGATCCCGGCATCGAGGCGCGGCCCATTCCGGCGATCCGGTTGCCCGCGACCGGGCTCCGGCGCGGGCCATGGCGCAAGCTGGCGCTCTGGTCGCGCGATCTGGGGCTGGCGGGCGACGTGCTGTTTCTCGACCTCGACGTGGTGATCACTGGGCCGCTTGCGGGCTTCTTCGACTTCGAGCCCGGAAAACTTTGCCTGATCCGCAACTGGACGCAGAAGGACGCCGAAATCGGCAATTCCTCGGTCATGCGGTTTCCGGCGGGCGGCGCGCCGCATCTGGTGGATGATTTTGAGGCCGACGCGGTGGCGCTGTCGTTCAAGCACACCAACGAGCAGATTTTCCTAACCCGCGAATCGCGTCTGCCCATCGCCTTCTGGCCGCAGGGCTGGTGCGCCAGCTTCAAGCACGAGATCATGCCGCGCTTTCCGCGCAACCTCTGGGTGGAGGCGCCGCGCCCGCTGGACGCGCGCGTCGTCGTGTTCACCGGCCATCCGCGCCCACACGAAGCGGCCAAGGGCGAGTGGCCGGCCAAGTGGTACAAGAAGCATTACAAAAGTCTGCGGCCCGTGCGTTGGATCGCCGACGAGTGGCGATGACCAGGCTGCGGCGTTGCCAGCACGCAACAGGTGCAACGCCAATCGCTACGAACATCCCCGAGGGACAGCGGCGAAAGGTCCGGACCGGCTTGCACTCAAAGTGGGGCCATTCTAGCGTTTTGGCATCTACAAGTCCTACGCCGGGCGTTGTCGCGGGTCCGCTGGCGGCGGCCATGGTGAGTTCAGGGTCTTAGTCGGAAACTTCTGATTCTGTGGGGATTATCATGCGAAAACTCAGCGCTCTGCTGGCTGTTCCAGCGCTCGCGGTCTGCGTACTCGCGTTCGGCGCCTTGCTGCCTCATGGCGGCAAGGCCGATGCGGCCTCTTCGTGCTCGGACTCAGGCACTTGGCGCGAAACCCGGCGCGAAGGCGGCGAATGTTGCATGCCCGACCACGCTCACTACGGATCGGGCTCCGGCTCCAGCAGGGGGGCTGCCCTGGCCGACGCCGCAGCCAATTGGGCGGGCCTGGTTGACATCGAATACGGCAGTGCCTTCAGCCATTTCAGCCTGGCGCGCGGCAAATCAATAAGCTGCTCGCGAAGCGGCGGCTGGAGCTGCTCGGTCGAAGCGCGGCCTTGCCGCCGCGGCTGATGGGCGGCCGTCAAGTGCCGGGAGGCTTCTCAGTCCGGCCGAATCACTGCTAACAGTTGGGCCGCAGCCTCGAAATATTTGAGGCTGCGGCTCGGGCTTTCTGCGCGCGCCGCCGGGGGCACCGCCGCAATGAAAATCCTGTTCGTCCATCAGAACTTTCCTGCCCAGTATCAGAACGTCGCACCGGCCCTGCTGGCTCGCGGCCATGAGTTGCGGGCAATCGCGGACGCCAACAACCGCAAGCCGGACATTCTGCCCACCGAACGCTACGCAATCTCGCTGAAGCCGCCGCCGGGGATCAATACCCATGCCGAACAGTTCAACGAGCATGTGACGCGCGGACAGATCGTCGCCCAGATGGCGGCCAAGATGAAGGCCGGCGGCTACACGCCGGACCTGATTTGCGGGCATCTGGGCTGGGGCGAGACACTGTTCCTCAAGGATGTCTGGCCGGACACCAAACTGTTGATCCACGCCGAATTTTTCTACCAGTCCGAGGGGGCCGACGTGGGGTTTGACGCCGAGGTCTATCCACTGACGCTCGGTGCGCGGGTGCGGGTGCGTGCACGCCAGGCCTCGCTGCAACTGGCCATGAGCACCGCGGATCGCGCGCAAACGGCGACCAACTGGCAAGCCCAGGTTTTCCCCGAGGACCTGCGCAAGAAGATCACCGTGGTGCATGAGGGCATCAACACCGAGCGCTGCGTGCCCAATGCCGAGACATTCATCCAGTTGAAGGGCGGCACAGTGACGTTGCGGCCGGGTGACGAGGTGATCACCTTCGTCAACCGCAACCTGGAACCCTACAGGGGTTACCACATCTTCATGCGGGCGCTCCCCGCCATCCTCAAGGCACGGCCCAAGGCGCGGGTGGTGATCGTCGGCGGCGATGAGATCAGCTACGGCGGCGCGCCAAACCCCAAGGATGGCAAGACCTGGCGCGAGATCTATTTCCGCGAGGTGCGCGACCAACTCGATCTGTCACGGGTGCATTTTGTCGGCAAGATCCCGTACACGACCTTCATCCAGCTCATGCAGGTGTCGGCGGTGCATCCGTACTTGACCTATCCGTTCGTGCTGTCCTGGTCGATGCTGGAGGCGATGAGCTGCGGGGCCTTGATCATCGGCTCGCGCACCAAGCCGGTGGAGGAAGTCATCACCGACGGCCAGAACGGCAAGCTGGTGGACTTCTTTGACGTGGAGGGCTGGTCGGAGGCGGTCATCGACGCGCTGGCCCGGCCCAAGGTCTACCGCGCCATGCGTGCACGGGCCCGCACCACGGTGGTCGAGCGCTACGATCTGGCCTCGATCTGCCTGCCTCAGCAGGTCAAGCTCGTCGAGTCCATGCAGGCATAGCAGGCGGCGAGCGGCTCAGTGTCTCGACAACACGATGGCCAGCGGTGGGCTCGAGCTGCCACCACCGCCGCCGGCAAAGCCAAACGAAGTTGTCACGGTCCTGGCGCTGGCGCGCCGCTTGTGCAGGCTGGGCGCGGTTACGTCCTGCGCCGCCGCGAGTTGGGGCACAGCGGCGCGAGCAATCGCGGGTTTACGGAACCGCTTGTGTTTGGCGCGCAGCGGTTCGGCAGGAAGGCCCGCGGACGCCTGCGCTGCATCAGAAGCCTGCGGGCTCGGCGGCGCCGGCTTCTCCTGATT
>Ga0075024_100000836_pt1 | contig 11898 bp, 8 predicted proteins | sample Str013_2_FD_71389 | JGI IMG/M metagenome (GOLD analysis project Ga0075024, IMG submission 71389) | Freshwater sediment microbial communities in response to fracking from Pennsylvania, USA - Straight Creek_MetaG_SC_2013 | ecosystem: Environmental > Aquatic > Freshwater > Creek > Sediment... | reverse complement strand
GCCATCAAGGACAACAGCCTGGTCGCCGTTTCCGTGCTCAGCGGAAACCGCAATTTCGAGGGCCGCATCCATCCCCTGGTGCGCGCGAATTATCTGGCGTCTCCGCCGTTGGTCGTCGCCTACGCGCTTGCTGGACGCATGGATTTCGACATGGCCACCGAATCGCTCGGCACCGGCAATGACGGCAAACCCGTTTTTCTGCGCGACATTTGGCCCACGCCGCAGGAGATTGAATCCACCGTCCGCGCCAGCGTGACGACCGCGATGTATAAAAAAGAATACGGCGAGGTTTTCCTTGGCGATACGCGCTGGCAGGGACTCAAAATTCCCGAGGGCGATCTCTACGCGTGGGACGAAAAATCCACGTACATCAAGAATCCGCCGTTCTTTGAAAATTTCACCAAGGTTCCCGCGCCGCTCACCGATATTCGCGGCGCGCGCGCTCTCGCCATGCTTGGCAACAGCATTACCACCGACCACATCTCGCCCGCCGGCTCGATCGGCGCCGATACTCCGGCCGGAAAATGGCTGATCGCCCAGGGCGTCAAGCCCGCCGATTTCAACTCCTACGGGGCGCGGCGCGGCAATCATGAAGTGATGATGCGCGGCACGTTCGCGAATATCCGCCTGCGCAATCAGCTCGCTCCGGGCACCGAAGGCGGCTGGACCGTGCACCAACCCGACGGCGAAAAAATGTCCATCTACGATGCGTCCATGAAATATCAGAAAAACAAAGTGCCGCTGATCGTGCTGGGCGGCAAGGAATACGGATCGGGATCCTCGCGCGACTGGGCGGCCAAGGGCACCGTGCTGCTGGGCGTGCGCGCCGTGATCGCGGAAAGCTACGAGCGCATTCACCGCAGCAATTTGCTGGGCATGGGCGTGCTTCCGCTGCAATATCGCACGGGCGAAACGGCGCTGTCGCTAGGGCTGACCGGATTCGAGGAATTCACCATCGAAGGCGTCGCCAAACTCGCGCCCGGAATGAACGTGGAAGTTCGCGCCCGCGACGCGCAAGGCAAGGAAAAAGTATTTCAAACCGTGGCCCGCGCCGATACGCCCGAGGAAGTCAACTATTACCGGCACGGCGGAATATTGCCGTACGTGCTGCGGCAAATGCTGTAGATTCTTTGCGGTTTTAAGTTAAGTAGGACAGGCTTCAGCCTGTCGCTTTTCCGACCTTGCGGCGAGATCTAAAGCGACAGGCTAAAGCCTGTCCTACTCAAAGCCGCCATCGAATAAAATGTCGAGCAACATCGAAGCCCCCGATTGGTCTGCGATTCCCGCGCCTCAAGATGATGGCGCGGCGGGGCAACTGATCGGCACGCAAGTTCCTTCCTGCACTCTTCCCGCCACGGATGGAGCAACCATTGATTTATCCGGCTTGCATGGCCGAGTGGTGGTCTACGCGTATCCGCGAACTGGAATTCCCGGCATCGAAAATCCGCCCGGATGGGACATGATTCCCGGCGCGCGCGGATGCACTCCGCAGAGCTGCGCTTTCCGCGATCATTTTGCGGAATTAAAAGCGCTGGGCGTCAGTCATCTGTTCGGTCTTTCCACACAGGATCCCGCGTATCAACGCGAAGCCGCCGGCCGCCTGCACCTGCCGTTTCCGATTCTCTCGGATGAGCATCTGCAACTGACTCGCGCATTGCGCCTGCCGACGTTTGAAACCAGCGGAATGACACTGCTAAAGCGCCTGACACTCGTGATCCGGGACGGAAAGATCGAGCACGTTTTCTATCCGGTTTTTCCGCCGGACCAAAACGCAAGCGAAGTGCTGGCCTGGGTTGCGGGCAGACATTAGTGGCGCGGGCTTCAGCCTGCGTGGTTTGAATTTCACACGTGCAAAATATAAACCGCGCAGGCTGAAGCCCGCGCCACCAGGAGCCCCGATGCATTCACGAATTAAAACTTTTAACTACCTGGCCTTTTCCATCATTTCTTTGGCCATTTTGCTGCCCGCTCAGGGAGCGCAATTTCCCCAACCCACGCCCGATCGCGTCATAGCCATCAAGGCCGGCAAACTTGTTGACCCCGAAAAAGGAACCACCGAAACCAATCAAATTATTCTGGTGCGCGGGAAACGAATTGAAGCTGTCGGTCCTCGCGTGGAAATTCCCGCGGACGCAAAAATTATCGACCTGTCGAAATCCACCGTCTTTCCCGGCATGTTTGACGCGCACACGCATCTCTGCATGACGTTGCAGAAGGATCGCGACGGCCATAGTTATTACGTCACCACACTGATGGACCCCACTCCCTACCGCGCCATCGAAGGCGTGGCCAATGCGCGAGACATGCTGGCTGCTGGTTTCACCACCGTGCGCGATGTGGGCAACGCCGGAAATTACGCGGACACGGCGCTGCGCCAGGCCATCGAGCGCGGACTTGTTCCCGGCCCCACCATGCTGAATGCCGGGCGCATCATCGCTCCGTTCGGCGGGCAGTTTCGTCTGCAGCCGGAAAAACGCGATCTGGCCACGCCGGAATATGCCTTCGCCGATACGCATGATGAGATGATCAAGGCCATCCGCGAAAATATTCACTTTGGTGCGACGGTGATCAAAATCGTCGTGGACGATCAGAGATATATTTACACCGTGGACGACATCCGCTTCATGGTCGAGGAGGCGCACCGCGACGGGCTGAAGCTTGCCGCCCATTGCTGGACCGAAGCAGGCGCGCGCAACGCCGCCGAAGCAGGCGTTGATTCCATCGAGCACGGCGAAATGATGACCAACGACGATTTGCAGCTCGCGAAAAAAAATCATGTGGTGCTGGTGGGAACGGATTTCACCGAAATCGCGGCGCGCGAGGGCGGCTTTCCTGATATGCACTCGGTGTTCGTGGACCGCCTGAAGCGCGCCTATCAGATTGGCATAACCATGGCGTTCGGCACGGACACATTTGTCTACGTGCCCGGAGAAACGCGCGGAACGCAGGCCGCCGAATACGTGGATTCATGGGTGGAAGCGGGAGTGCCCGCGAAAGACACGCTGCAGGCGATGACCATCAACGCCGCGCGCCTGCTGGGTGTGGACCGCGAACGCGGCGCGATCAAGCCGGGCCTCGCCGCCGACATCGTCGCAGCGCCGGAAAATCCGCTGGACAATATTCAGGCTGTGCGCAAAGTGTCGTTCGTGATGAAGGATGGAAGTGTTTTTAAGAGTGAATAGGTTTTAGTGGCACAGGCTTCACAGGCTGCGGAAAAACTAAAAAGCGCCGTCATTCCGAGGCACGTTCCTGCCGAGAAACCCCTCTTTTCGTGGGCTTAAATCGAAGAGCGTTCTTCGCGGAGTCTATTCAGCCTGTGGATTTTGGGCCTCTTTGGACAAAAATCCGCAGGCTGAAGCCCGCGCCATTAATTCCCCGCCCTGCCAACCGTAATCCCCACGACCATCTTGACCCATCGTGCCGGGCGTTTTTCGTGAGGGGCGACCAGCTTGAGCGGCCCTTGATCGGGCGCCAGCGGCGCGCCGTCCATCGTGTCGGCCAGCAGAACTTCCGAATCTTCAAATGAGGTATCAAGTTCGGCCAGCGAAAAGAGCACATGGTAGTTGTCCGCCGCTTCCACAAGCACATACGTCGCCAGGCCTGCTCCGCGAAGCTGTTCGCCCTGCGGCACTCCAGCCTTCTGCAACAGCGCGTTGAGCGGCACGCCTTCATACACTTCCGTTTTCTTGGCGTGCGCATTTTCGACGCGCGCCGTTTTTCTCGGCATATTTTTCATGTCCGCCAGCGAGAGCGTGAACGGCGTGGCGACCGCGCCCCCGATTTTAATTTCGGACGGGCCGGTGGTTGCCTTCGTCTGTGCAGGCTCCTGTGCCATGGAAAAAGAACCCACTGCGAGAAAAACCGCCAGAAATAATATTCGGCGCATAAAACCCGCCTTTCGCCCGCGCAACATCAGCCCTTTTGCAGCATCACTTCCGTGGATTTGATCACCGCCGAGACCGTATCGCCGATCTTGAGCTTCATTTCATCGGCACTGCGCCGGGTAATTACGCTCTCGATCACATTCTTGCCCACGCGAACCGTGACGTGCGCCATCACTCCATCCGTTTCCAATTCCACGATCTTTCCCACAATCTGGTTTCTTGCCGAAAGCTTTGCGGCCATGAAGATACCCTCGTTCCCGGCGCGGAACCCGTCCGCGCCCCAATGCACGGCTAAGTCTCGGTTTTTTCCTGGAGCGTGTCAAATCGGCTGAAATTGACCCAACATTATCCGCTTCCATACGAATTGCATGCGCCCAATTCGTATTCACCCGGGCAAGCCAAAGAACAGGCCAACAACCCGCGCAACGTGGGAATACGATTAGAAGCGGAAAGACCGCATCAATTCGCCTACTTCTTATTCGTATTAAGCCGATTTGACATGGCGATTTTAATTGTATTAAATCACCCACTCGTTCGCCGGGCGCGGGATTTTGCGTCGCACTCATCTCATTTCTTTATACAGGGGACTCTGAAATGCATTCACGTTCTTTCTCGAACTTCGTAGGGGTTCTATTTACCTGGATCGCTCTGGCCCTGCCCGCCACGGCTTTGGCGCAGGCTGGAAGCGGAGAATTAACCGGTGAAGTTCGCGACCCCTCGGCGGCGCTGGTCGCCGGCGCTCAAGTCACACTGGCGCAATCTCAGACCGGCCTTTCCTACACCTCAACGACCACGGGAGGCGGAGTTTACGAATTCTCGAGTCTGATCCCCGGCCAGTATTCGCTGGCCGTTGCCGCAAGCGGATTCAAGCGCTTTGCACAGGAAAAATTTAATATCGCCACCGGTGAACGCGTTCACATTGACGTCGCTCTCACCCTTGGCAGTATTTCCGAAAGTGTCACGGTAACGGCGGACGCTTCCCCCCTGCGCACCGAATCCGCCACCATGGGCCAGGTGATCGGCACACAGACGATCGTGGAATTGCCGCTCAACGGGCGAAATTTCATTAGCCTCGCCGGCCTTGCCGCAGGCGTGGCTTTGCCGCCCGCCGCCACGCCGCTCCCGCGTCTCAACGGCAGCCGCCCCAGAACGAATGAATACATGTACGATGGAATTTCCGTATTGCAGCCGGAACCCGGGCAGATCGCCTTTGTTCCCATCATAGACGCGATTCAGGAATTCAACCTTCAGACCAACGACGCTTCGGCGGAATTCGGACGATTCAATGGCGGCGTCATTAACCTCACCACGAAATCGGGCACGAATCAATTCCACGGCACAGCGTTTGAATTCCTGCGCAATGAAACGCTGAATGCGCGCAACCTGTTTGCCCCAGCCACCACGGCAAACCCGAATAAGCCTGAGTTCCGCAGAAACCAGTTCGGATTCGTGGCCGGCGGACCCATCGTTCACGACAAAACATTTTTTTTCGCGGATTACCAAGGCACGCGGCAGCTTCTCGGCCGCGTGGTGACTTCGACCGTGCCTACCGTGGCCGAACGCGGGGGAAATTTCTCCGCACTCCTGACTCCGACTGTCTATTTCGTGGCGCCTGCGTGCAACACAACACCCCCGACAATAACCACGTCTCTAAATTCAACTTGCAACGGAGCTTCCCTACCTAATGCTCCGCTCAATGTGACGGACACAAACGGCAGCACCGTTCAGGTGCACCAGGGAATGATTTTCCGCCCTTCTGACCGCCGCGCTTACGCCGGAAACATCATCCCGATTACGAGTTTCGACCCCGTAGCCGCAACTTTGCTCAATCTATATCCGCAGCCGACCTCGACGGGCGCAGCCAACAATTTCACGCGCGTCGGTAATGAACCTGACACGGCGGACCAGTTCGATATCCGGATCGATCACCGATTCTCAGTCAGCGACCAGGTCTTCGGACGCTACTCCCTTGCAAAAGATTTCACGCAACCCGTGACACCGTTGCCAGACGGTTACGGAAGCGTGCCCACGGGAGCAGCATCCACGGGCCCGCAGGATACACTTGCCCAGTCGTTCGCGTCGAATTATCTACACACCTTTGCCCCGACTCTGACCAACGAAGTTCGCGCCGGTTACACGCGCCGCTCGATAAATCGGCGCGGTCTTCTGGAAAATCAAACCCCATCGCAGGGCCTGAATCTGCCGGGCATCCCCACCAACGGGGCGTTTAACAACGAATTGCCGACATTTCTGGTCAGCGGCTTTCAGCAGCTCGGCCCCCAGGCAAACGTGAATTCCATATTTCGTACCGATGTAACCGAACTCGCCGATGCCGTCGCGATTGCCTACGGGCGGCATGCAATTCGATTTGGCGTGGACAACCGGATTTCCCGCCTCGACGTGATCCAGCCGCCATCGCCCACCGGCTCATTCACGTTCAGCAATCTTTTCACGAACTCCGTCAATCCAAGCGGCGTAAGCGGTTCGACGGCCACGGGCAATCCGCTTGCCAGTTTTTTGCTGGGCCAGGTGCAATCGTTCTCGATTGACCTGCAACAGAAAGTGTTGCGGCCCCGCGCGTGGTTCCAGGAGTGGTTCGTGCAGGACAATTGGAAGGCCACCAGCCGGCTGACCTTGACCGGCGGCGTGCGCTACACGCTGAATTTCCCTTCGACCGAAGCGGACAACCAGGGCGCCGTTTTCAATCTGCAAACCCAGCAACTTCAATTTCTGGGACAGAACGGATTTTCGCGCTCCGCGCGGACGCTGCACTGGAAAAATTTCGGCCCTCGCCTGGGCGTTGCTTATCGCCTGACGGACAAAACGGTTATTCGTTCCGGCTACGCGATCGTGTTCTTCGATCAGTCCGGAATCACCACGCCGTTTACGAATCCCTCGTTCCCTTTTGTCCAGACAGTCACGCAATCCAATGTGAATAATACGACCCGCGCTTTCGTCCTCGCGAATGGACCAACCGTGCAACCCATCCCACTCACCGCGAATGCCGGGCTGGGGTTGAGCGTCTATTCCGCCGATCGCACACTTGGCTCCGGATACGTTCAGCAATGGAATCTGGCAGTGCAACGCGAATTGACGCGCAACCTTTCTTTTGAAATTGCCTACACCGGATCAAAGGCCACGCACCTCGGGGTTCCGGACTACAACCTGAATCAGCTCACCGCCGCGCAACTTGCGATGGGAAGCACGCTCCAGCAATCCGTAGTCAATCCATTCGCGGGGCAGATTCCGTCAAACCCATCGTTGAACGGGGCGAAAATTCCTCAGGCGCAGCTATTGAAACCCTATCCCAAGTTTCAGAACGTCATTCTCTACCGGAACAACATCGGAAATTCCAATTACCATGCCGTTCAAGCGAAACTCGAAAAGCGTTTTGCGAACGGGTCAACGCTGCTGGCCAGCTATACACACTCGAAGCTGATTGACGACGCATCCTCCGTGTTCGACGCTTCCATCGGACTCGGATCGGTGGCGAATTTTCCCGTGGCGGACAGTTACAACCGCAAGCTGGAACGCGACGTCTCGACGGGCGACATTCCCAATGCCACCGTCATCAGCTACATCTATGATTTACCCATCGGCCCGAATCACCGGTTGCATCCCGAAGGCGCGGTCGGAAAATTAACGAACGGATGGCAAGTCGCCGGGATTGTGTCGCTCGAATCTGGACTTCCACTGGCAATCGCCCAGACCACAAACTTCAACGCCTTCGCGGGATTCGCCACGCAAAGGCCGAACTGCATCGCCGACACATCTCTGCCCGATGCGCAGCGCAGCGTGGCTCAATTCTTCAATAAGAGCGCGTTCCAGGCCCTTTCCGCGCCGGGAATCGGCACCTGCTCGCGCAATCCAGTGCGCGGGCCCGCGTATCGCGACGCGGACATCGCCTTCATCAAGCGCACCGACATCGGAGAACGCCTCAGTGTTGATTTCCGCGCGGAAATTTTCAATTTGACAAATACACCGCCGCTTGCGGCGCCGAATGTCACCGTGGGCAGCTCCGCGTTTGACACTATTACGTCGGCTGGCGATCCCCGCGTGATGCAATTGGCTCTGAAATTCAATTTCTGAGGAAACTGAAAACCATATCCCCCAATAAAACCACCTGGAAACCTGTCTGGAATCCCCGCGTGAAGGTTCCTGAAACGCACGTAAACTTTTGTCCCTGAAAGACGTCTATTGAAAGATAGGCTAAAGTAATCAGGGACACACGAGCGACCATGGAGCACAGATGAAGCGTTTCCTAATCCGCTACTCAGCCGGACTCATATTGTTTTTTTGCCCGGGGGCACCCGGGATAAATGCCGCGCAGCGCGGCGTCCCGACGAAATCCGCAGCCGCTCGAGAAGTGCAAATCCCCATGCAGCAGCTGACGCTGAAAAACGGTCTCCGCGTTGTGCTCTCGGAGGATCGCGCCGCCCCAACCGTTTCCCTGTGCATCACGTTTGACGTCGGCTCGCGCAACGAGCTGCCGGGGCATACCGGGTTCGCGCATTTATTCGAGCACATGATGTTTCAAGGCTCGCAAAACGTCGGCAAAGGCGAGCATTTGATCCTGGTGCGCGTGAACGGCGGCGACGTCAACGGCACCACCAGCGAAGACTCGACAAATTATTACGAACGCGTTCCGGCCAACCAGCTCGACATGGCTCTGTTCCTGGAAGCCGATCGCATGAGAGCGCTGCACGTCACCCAGGCCAATCTCGATAACCAGCGCAGCACCGTGCAGGAAGAGCGCCGCCTGCGCATGGATAACCAGGCCTACGGAAAAACGGGCGAGATCATCGGAGACCTGGCCTATGACAATTTCGCGTACAAACATTCCACGATGGGCTCCATGGCCGACTTGAACGCGGCGAGCCTGGAGGATGTGGCGCAATTTTTCAAAACTTATTATGCGCCCAATAATGCGGTGCTAACGCTGGTGGGAGATTTCAAGACGCCGGAAGCGCTGGCAAAAATCAAAAAATATTTCGAAGACATCCCGTCGCAACCAGCGCCGCCCGCCGTGGATATGGCGGAACCCCCGCAGACCGCCGAACGCAGGTCGCAGGTCGAGGATTCATTCGCGCGCCTGCCCCGCCTCGATATCGTTTACAAGGCCGCCCCGGCTAACACGGCGGATTGGTATGCACTGGATATGCTCGGAGATATTCTTTTCAGCGGTACGTCCTCGCGGCTTTATCAAAAACTGGTAAAGGAAAAAAGCGTGGCTCTGCAAGTGGCCGGGGGAATTGACCAGCGGCGCGGCCCCGGATTGTTTGAGGCCTTCGCGCTGATGAAGCCGGGGCAGGATGAAGCCGAAGTTGAGAAGTTGATCTCCGAGGAATTTGAGCGCGTGAAAAAAGATGGAGTAACTCCCGCGGAGATGGAAAAAATACGCATCCAGGACCGGCTGGACCAGGCAGAATCGCTGACGAATACGCTGAACCGTGCGCGGACCATGGGCCGGTACGCCGTATATTTTCATGATCCCAATCTCATCAACACGGCGCTTTCCAATTATGCGGAAGTCACGCCCGCGGATATTCAACGCGTGGCTCGTCAGTATCTGGGAACAAATCAACGCGCCGTGGTCCTGACAACTCCAAAAGCCCAGTCGCCGGCAGCGCAGTAGAATCCACGAGGAAATCCAATGAGAAACATACGGACAAAATTTCTTCTGCACGCGGCGGTTGCCATAGCCCTTGCCGGCACAGCCGCGGCGACGGGCTGGTGCCAAGCCGATTCGGGGCAGGACAAAGCCATCCCCACAAGCAAGGTCGAACGGCTGAATCGTGCTCCTGTCTCCAGGGAAATTTTAAGCGTGACGCTGCCTCGTCCGGTCGAAACCGTTCTCCCAAACGGAATCCGCTTGATGATTCTCGAGGACCATCGCTTCCCTCTCATCACGGTGCAATTTGAGATTGATGGGGCTGGCGCGCTCTACGAACCGGCAAACCGGCCCGGCCTTGCGGCGGCAACGGCGCGCTTGCTCAATGAAGGCACGAAAACGCGAACGAGCAAACAAATTGCCGAAGAAATTGACTCGCTGGGCGCATCGCTTTCCGCTTCGGCGGGATTCGGTTCCGGCGCTACGGTGCTATCCGCGTCGGGACTTTCGGACACGTTTGAAAAATGGTTTGCGCTTGCCACAGACGTGCTCCTGCATCCCAGTTTTCCCGCCGATGAATTGGAGCAGTACAGATCGCGCGCCAAGCCTGCTCTTTTGCAGCAGCGCTCGCAGCCGAATTTTCTGGCAAATCAAACGATGAACCGCGCGTTGTACGGCGCTTATCCCGCGGCTGTAGTAACCACCACTCCCGAATCGCTGGACGCACTGACGCCCGCAATGCTTGCGGATTGGCACAACGGCCGTTACGCGCCGCAAAACACCGTCCTGGCGATCTCTGGAGATGTTTATGCCGCAACGCTGATTCCCGAGTTGCGCAAATGGCTGGAGGAATGGAAACGATCCAAGGCAGCGGTACTTTTTCCGCCCGGGCCGCCCGCCGCCGCCAAAGCCAAAGTGTTTCTGGTGGACCGCCCAGGGTCCGTGCAGACCACATTGCTGATGGGCAACCTCGCGATAGAACGAACGAGCCCGGATTATCCGGCTCTGGTTGTGCTGAATGAAGTGCTGGGAGCGGGATCGGCCAGCCGCCTGTTCTTAAATTTGCGGGAAGAAAAAGGCTACACCTACGGCGTGTACAGCAATCTGATTGCCCGGAAATATGCCGGGCCGTGGACGGCGGGAGGAGACCTGCGCACGGAAGTGACCGAGGGTGCGATGACTGAATTTCTGCGCGAATTAAATCGCATTCGGGATGAGAAAGTGCCGGACGCGGAACTCGACGCCGCCAGGCGTTCCGTGGTCGCCCGCTTCGCATTATCCCTGGAATCGCCGCAGCAATTGATCGGATATGCCGTCACGCGAAAGGCCTACAATTTTTCCGCCGATTACTGGGACAAATACCCGGCGCGGATCGCGGCCATCCACGCGGACGACGTTCAGCGCGTCGCAAAAAAATATATTGACCCGGCGACAATGCAGCTCGTGGCCGTGGGCGACGCCGGCAAAATTAAATCAATTCTGGAGAAATACGGGCCAGTGGAAATTGTGGACGCATCCGGAAAGCCTGTTACGGAAAATGGAAAACCCGCGGGCGCGGATTTAAGATAGCCGGGCATCCCGGAATTTTCACATCAACAAAAAACCATTTAAAAGAATCGTGCGGCGCGGATTTTAGTGGCGCAGGCTTCAGCCTGCGGGGGTTGGACCACCTCGGACAAAAATCCGCAGGCTGAAACCCGCGCCACCGAAGTATTTGCTCCAACAAGCGCCTGTATTGCCTTTTTGGGGAAGTGCGAGCGAACCCTACGCGTGAAAAGCTTCCTTGGTTTCCGGGCGAAGCAGATACCACAGCGCCAGCCCATCCAGCGCCAACAGCGAAATGTTCCACGCCAGCGCGATGTGGCTATAGCTGAGCAGCGTCGCGATCAATCCCAGGCAGGCACCAGCGCCAATCAACATGAAAAGAAATATCGTAAAAACGCGCGCGACATTGCGCAACCTCCAGATTCCCACCGCCAGTACCGCATGCAATGCTCCGAAAAGCAAAAAAATCACTCCAGCGGCGGCTCCCAGCGCCGCTATCATCGCGGCCGCAATTCCGTGCGTGGACGCCGTGGCCGACGCACCCGTTGCCCCCATGAAGAAGAAAATAAAACCCGCGGCCGCGAATCCCAGCCCCGCCGCGATCATTGCCACGCCGAGGATTGTGACTCCAAGTGGACGGCCCATTTTTCACCTCTTCAGCCAGACTCGCTGAATCGTGAATGGCTGCTTCTGAGATTACCACCAACAGCGCAAACTGTGGACGTTAAGCCTCACGCGGAGATGTCGCCGTTCGGCGGCAAAATAAAAAAAGCAGAATTCCCCCGACAATCGAAACGACGCTGGCCGTTTGCGCGTTTGTCATTCCATAAAATGACCGTGGATTGATACGGATGATTT
>Ga0075024_100000832_pt1 | contig 11913 bp, 9 predicted proteins | sample Str013_2_FD_71389 | JGI IMG/M metagenome (GOLD analysis project Ga0075024, IMG submission 71389) | Freshwater sediment microbial communities in response to fracking from Pennsylvania, USA - Straight Creek_MetaG_SC_2013 | ecosystem: Environmental > Aquatic > Freshwater > Creek > Sediment... | reverse complement strand
TCGATCCCAGCGCTTCCGGTTCGCAGATGAATATGTCCGGCCCAGCGGATCAAGGCGTGCCCTCCTACCATGCGTACGCGCTGGCTCCGCCGATTCCGGTGACGCTGGACCCAAAACAATTTCCCGATGCGCTCAACCAAAATGTCTATGCCCTTGCGTCGAAAATAAAGCCCGTCCTGTACCAGCAGCCCTGCTACTGCTATTGCGACCGCAGCGTGGGACACAAAAGTCTGCTGGATTGCTTTGTCAGCACGCATGGGTCGCAGTGCGACGTTTGCCAGAAGGAAGCTGTCCTCGCCTACCAGCTAACGAAGAAGGGAAAGACGCCGGTCCAGATTCGCGCGGCGATCATTCGCGGCGATTGGAAATCGGTGGACATGAATCCTTATATTGCAGGGAGCCCTGTTCACTAGAAGCCACTTGGCAAATAGGATTTGTACGTCGCCGCTTCACAGGCTGCGGAAAAAATCCGAAATGTTTGTGGGTCGCGGCCCCGACGATGTCGGGATCTCTGACTTTAGCCGCGACGTTCACTCACCTGAAAAACAAGGGCTTTAGCCCCAGACGCCATCCCGATAGTGAGCAGCGCCCTGTTTTCGAGATGCTTTGGTTTTGTTCATTTCCTTCCCGCCACACTTGCCTACCAAAAAACACGGCTTCAAATCATCACTCGCGTACCGCTTGCAGGAGTGTCCTTGTAAGCCGTGTTTGCGGTACACTCCAGCCGGTTTGACAACAGGAAAGCTCCTTGAGATGACCGAACTCGCACAATCCGCAACCGAAATTCCCGGTCCGCCTCCAAAAGGCTCTCTCGCGGAACTGGCGCTTTTTTTTCTGCGCCTGGGTATTACTGCGTTTGGCGGGCCCGCCGCTCATATCGCCATGATGGAAGATGAGCTGGTTCGCCGCAGAAAATGGCTTTCGCGGGGAAAATTCCTCGACCTGCTAGGCGCGAGCAATCTGATTCCCGGCCCTAGTTCCAGTGAACTCGCCATCCACATCGGATATTTGCGCGCGGGATGGATGGGCCTGGTGGTCGGTGGTATTTGCTTTATTTTTCCAGCGGCGATTCTGGTGGCTTGCATTGCCTGGGCCTACGTGCGGTTTGGGCATTTGCCTGCGGTCGCGGGCGTGCTTTATGGAGTCAAGCCGGTGGTGGTCGCGGTTATTCTGCAAGCGCTGTGGGGACTTGGGCGCACGGCGGTCAAAAGTTGGGCGATCGGCGTTGTCGGCGCGATTTGTTTTGTGCTCAGTTTTTTCGGAATGAATTCCTTGCTGATTTTGTTTGGCGCCGGGGCGATTCTTGCGTGCGCTCGCGCATTCTCCGCTGGGAAACTGGAAAAAGGGATGCCCGGGCCCGGCGGCATGGCCTTGCTCTGGAAAATGTTTCAGCCAAATGCGGCGCGAATTTTTCCTTGGGCCGGCGCTTTGGGAGCGGCGGCAATTGTTCCCGGAATGTGGTCCTTGTTTCTGGTGTTTTTGAGAATCGGTTCCGTGGTGTTTGGCAGTGGATACGTACTGCTGGCATTTCTCCGCGCCGACCTGGTGGTGCACCGGGCCTGGGTCACCGACGCTCAACTGGTGGACGCCATCGCCATCGGGCAAGTGACTCCGGGGCCGGTTTTTACCACGGCGACATTTCTCGGCTACCTGCTGCGGGGGTCGGCGGGCGCGGTTGTGGCGACGGCTGGAATTTTTCTGCCCGCATTTATTCTTGTCGCGGTCAGCGGGCCGCTGATTCCGTTTTTGCGGCGCTCTGCCGCCGCAGGTGCGTTTCTCGATGGCGTGAATGTCGCGTCTCTGGCGCTAATGGCGGCAGTCGGTTATCAACTCGGGCGCGCGGCGATGGTGGATGGACTGACGATGGCGCTGGCGATTGCGAGCGCTGTTTTGCTGCTGCGTTTTCGGGTCAACTCGGCGTGGCTGGTTCTGGGCGGAGCGGCTGCGGGGATTGCCGCGCAATTTGCGAGGTGAAGCAATCAGGATTTCTTAGTTGGGCCCTTCAGGCCTTCGCGGCTTCACCCAGAAATCGAGGCCGAGCCAGAAGGCGTACGCGTGCCGCACCAGCGCCAGGGACAATGCGACGGCGAAGCCCATCCACAGCAGTATTTTCGTGTTGGTCGAAAACTTTGTGAAATCCCGAAACAGCAGCGATACCAGAAAAAACACCAGGACGCAGGCGGTTGTGGCGACATAGTTGATGATCATCGCGCCCACGTAGTACCCCTGCTCCGGAAAATACGATAGCCCGCATTCCGAACACCGCGACATCATGCGGAACACGCCGCGAAATAAACGGCCGCGCCCGCAGCTGGGACATCGCCAGCGCGCCGCACGGTGAATGGTTTGAGATAAGGGAGGCCGCCACATGATTTTTAATATCCGCACACCAGTTTCGCACACGGATGTCTTGCCGATCATAATAATGTTTCGTTTGCGTCAGTGCGCTTGACACTCCTGATGCGCTGACATAATCTGACGGCGGATTGGCAAAACTAAAAAATTCCGCGGAATTGCACGCTGCAATTATTGGAAAATAATATGCGAAAATCCAAAAACGATTCGATGGACCGCCGAAAGTTCCTGCGCGGGGCCGCTGCGGGCGCGGCTGCGCTCGCCTCAATTCCGGCTGTTTCAGGCGCTCAGCAATCAGGCGCTTCTCGCGCGGCATCGGCGCAGCCCATGCCTAAAGAGCCCGAGACCGGAACGCCGCCGGAGGTGGAAGTTCTTACCGAGGGGCGCTCCGGCTCCGATGTGATGGTGGACATCATCAAATCTCTCGGCGTCGAGTATGTGGCGGCGAATCCGGGATCAAGTTTTCGCGGGCTGCACGAATCCGTAATCAATTACGGCGGAAATCAGAATCCGGAATTCATTACGTGTTGTCACGAAGAGTCCGCCGTCGCCATGGCCCACGGGTACGCGAAGATGGAAGGCAAGCCGATGGCGGTGCTGCTGCATAGCGATGTTGGATTGCAGCACGGGTCCATGGCCATCTACAACGCATTTTGCGACCGCGTTCCCGTGTACTTGATCGCAGGCAATGCGCTGGACATCACCAGCCGGCGTCCCGGAGTCGAGTGGGATCATAGCGCGCAGGATGTTGCCGCTCTGGTGCGCGATTGCCTGAAGTGGGACGATGTGCCGGCTTCACTGGATCATTTTTCGGAATCGGCTGTGCGCGCTTACAAAATTGCGATGACGCCGCCCATGGCGCCGGTGCTCCTGGTTGCGGACGGCGAACTGCAAGAGCGCCCCGTTCTGGAAGACGCCAAATTTCACATTCCCAAACTTACTTTGGCGGCGCCGCCGCAGGGCGATTCAGCCTCGGTTGCCGAAGCTGCGCGCATGCTCGTCGCGGCGGAAAATCCTGTAATCATAGTGGAGCGAACCGCGCGCACGCCAGCCGGCTTAAAGCTTATCGTCGAGCTTGCGGAGACACTGCAGGCCCCCGTGGTGGACCTTGCTGCGCGCATGAATTTTCCAACGCAGCATCCACTCAATCAGACCGAGCGCAGCCGCCCGCTCATTGCGGGAGCCGATGTGATCCTGGGGCTGGAAGCTCCCAATCTTTGGGGCGCGGTCAATTCCTACAGCGATCAGTTGCACCGTACCTCGAAACCGCTTGCCAGGAAAGACGCAAAGATCATCAGCATTACCGCCACGGATTTATTCATGAAAAGCAATTATCAGGATTTTCAGCGCTATACCGAAGTGGATCTGGCCATGGCGGCGGATGCCGAGGCCACGTTGCCGTCCCTGATTGAGGCGGTGAAACGCCTGATCACCGACGACCGCAAGCATATGTACGAAGAGCGCGGAAAAAAATTCGCGGCGCAACATGAGGAATCGCTGCGCCGCTCACGCGAAGAGGCCGCCTACGGCTGGGACGCCAGCCCGATCAGCACGGCGCGCTTGTGCGCTGAAATATATGCCGCGATTAAGGACGAAGACTGGTCGCTGGTGTCCGACGTATCGCCGTGGGTGAACCGCTGGCCGCTCAGGCTCTGGAAATTCGACAAGTATCACCAATTTATCGGTGCTTCGGGCGGATTCGGCGTTGGCTACGGAGCGCCCGCGGCAGTGGGCGCGGCTCTGGCCAATAAGAAACATGGACGCCTTACGGTCACGATTCAAAATGACGGCGATCTGATGTATGCGCCGGGAATTTTGTGGACTTCGGCGCATCACCATGTTCCCCTGCTCAGCGTCATGCACAACAACCGGGCCTACCATCAGGAACTCATGCACGTGCAGCGCATGGCGAATCGTCACAATCGCGGCATCACGCGCGCTTCAATCGGCACCACCATCACCGACCCCAATATTGATTTCACGTCCGTCGCAAAAGGACTGGGCGTTTATGCGGAAGGGCCAATTACCGATCCGAAAGAACTGGGTCCGGCCATCCGGCGCGCCGTTGCGGTCGTCAAGCGCGGCGAGCCGGCTCTGGTGGATGCGGTCACACAGCCGCGCTGATTATTTTTTGTGAGGGGTTTGCAGCTAAGATTTTGTAGCGCCGGCGTCTCGCCGGCAGTTGTGATTTTCTCCGCAATGTCGCAAAAAAACGCGAGGCGTGCGCATTTCCGGCGTCGCTTCCTTATTGATTCAGCAGGGGAATATCCTTTGACGCGGCGGCTTTCGGTTTTGATTGCAGATACGCGTACACATCCGCCAGTTCCTGGTCTGAAACAACACTGCTGGTGTAGGGCGGCATTTGGCCGGTCGGGTGGTGGATGTATTTCGTGAACGCTTCCAAGGTAAGCTGCGGCGGCCCGATGCGCGGCCCCGTGGATTGCACCGCCCCCTGGCCTTCTCTGCCGTGGCACTCGTAGCATCCATTGTTCACAAATAGTTTCTTGCCGTTCTCTTTGTTCGCGGAGGGAGCAACCGCGCCTTTTTCATTTTGCCGCGGATTGCTTCGTGCGCGCCCCCCCGGTGAAGCCAGGAAAACGAAGGCTGCAATTGCGGAGATGGCTGCCAGCCGAAAAATCGCGGCGCGGCAATTTGTCTTTGCGGTGATCGAAAGCGGGAACGCGGTCATGGCCTCTCCTGAACCAAAATTTCAAGCGCCATTGTTGCACAACAGGGGCGAGGGCAAAACCGCTAAGTTTTTCGGCGCTCCAAGTCGATTCCTATATATTTTTTGTGTCGCGGCGTTGGATCAGGCATTAAAACCGCGCCCAAAAATCCCCGCCTTCCTTGCGCACGCGCCAATCCTACATTACTATTCAGCGGCATTATCGAGGTGCTACTGTCCATGCGGGTGCTCAACTATTTCCTGATTGGCGTTGCGGTCCTGTGCCTCTCCGGCTTCCTGTATTTGCGGCGCATGGGTCTCGACCCGATGGGCACGACCATATCGCAAACCGTCACGCTCGGGTTCGTTCGCAAAAATCTTTTCAAAATCGCCGATGCGGAGCGCGAGCAGGTAACATCGTTCAGCGAATGCTTTACAATGGACCAGCTGATCGAAATGGGAAAGCTCGATCCGGACGTGCAGGAGCGCGGCGGCTACTCGTTCACCATTTCATGCGAGGGTGACGGATCAAGTTTTAGTGTAACGGCCGGCCACGCCCAGGAGCCACCCGACTCGCATCTTCGCTGGCCCGCTCTGATTGTCGATCAGTCGATGACTCTCCGTGAAGTCTTTTAATTCTCCGCACCTTGCGTATTGCGGCAGTGAATTCTGTAGGATAGATTTAGAACCACGGCGCCCGGGTGGCGGAATGGCATACGCGGGGGACTTAAAATCCCTTGGCCGCAAGGCCGTGCGAGTTCGACCCTCGCCCCGGGCACCAGATTCTTCCGGACAAAAATCGTTCACAAGAAACCGGCGTCCGCGAATCGCGAAACATGAATTTCTATTCTTGATGGACTGCATCTGAACTTTGAGTTTGCCTTCCTCCCGCGCACCAATCAAAATACATGGTGAAGTGTAGTTATTTGTTTTCGCAGTTGATGGCGCCTCTCTTTTCCGCGATGAATTGAGAACTTCCCCAGCAGGTTCGGCGGCCCGGAATTTGACCGGCACTACGTTGTGACCAATGCAGAACTGGAACGGCGAAGTTCATTGCTTCGTCACTAGTTTGTAATATAAGGCCACTAAAATCGAAGCGGATAGGAAGTGGAGTGTCACTCGGGCGGGCATTCCGTCACGAGAGTGTCGAAGTTTATTTTGAACTAAGGAGGACATCAGCCATGTTAAATCAGCATATTTTCTTTCTGGAGGATCTGCCTCATGGGACCAAGCCGAAGGCAGGCATTGTGCTGCCTCCCTTGCAAGGGGCGTCGAAACACGATGTATTTGCCGAGGCGATGCTCGAGGGAAGCTCGACGCGGCAGAAGAGGCACCCGCTGAAATGGGCGGCGTCGCTCGGGGCGCACCTGGCCGTTTTATTTATTTTATTGCTCATGCCATTATATTTTTCACAAGGAATTAATCTGCAGAAACTGAACATGACACTGCTTGTCGCGCCGCTGCCTCCCGCAGCAGCGCCTCCGCCCCCTCCCATGGCTGCCGCGCCGCGCGTGGTGCGGACCATTCCGAAAACATTCACGCCGGGAAAATTGACGGCGCCGTCGTATGTTCCACGAGCAGTGATTGCGACCCCGGATGCCGCACCCCCGGCGGAAGCTTTCTCCGGGATGCCCGGCGGCGTGACGGGTGGAATTCCGGGAGGGCAAATGGGCGGCGTTTTAGGCGGTGTAATGAATGGAGCCGCTGCGCCGGCGGCGCCTGCCGCGATGAAGGAAGGGCCAAAGCAGCCCGTGCGAATCGGCGGCGATGTAAAACCGCCGCGGCTGCTCTCCGGTCCAGCGCCCGTTTATCCGATTCTTGCGAGGCAAGGCCGCATTCAGGGAATTGTCGTGATCGAAGCGATCATTGACGATCACGGGAATGTGGTTCAGGAAAAATTAATCAGCGGGCATCCGCTGCTGGTGCCGGCGGCAATGAAAGCCTTGTCTCAGCGAAAATACGAGCCAACGATTTTGGATGGTCAGCCGACTCCGGTGGATTTGCGTGTGGAAATAACATTCCACATGGAGTAATCCATATCCCACCCGATATTCAACGACGCCCGGGAACGCCGACCTCCTGATTTGTGGTTTGCAGAACGCCAATCGGGAGATTGGCGTTCCCAGGCTTTACGATTACGCCAGGTTGCGCTGCAGCGTCTTCTTATCCAGTTCGTGCTCCCAGCGCGCAACCACCACGGTCGCCACGCCGTTTCCAATCATGTTCACCACTGCGCGGGCCATACTCATGAAGCGGTCAATGCCCACCACCAGTGCCATGCCTGCAACCGGGATTGTGGGAACCACCATCAGCGTGGCGACCAGCGCGATAAAAGCCGCGCCGGACACGCCACTGGCTCCCTTCGAGGTCAGCACGGCTACACCGAATATCGCCAACTGCTGGCCGATCGTTAAATGAATGTTCGTGGCCTGGGCCACGAACAGCGCCGCCATCGTCATGTACAAGCTGCTGCCGTCCGTATTGAACGTGTAGCCCGTGGGCACCACCAGGCCGACCAGCGATTTTGAGCAGCCCAGCCTCTCCATTTTGGCCATGAGCGTCGGCAGCGCCGGATCCGAGGAACTGGTCGCCAGAACCACAATGATCTCTTCCTTAATATAGAGAAGAAATTTAATGATGTTGAAACCTGCAGCCCATGCGATCAGCCCAAAGACAACCAGTACGAACAGAGTGGAAGTGGCGTAAAAAATAGCGATCAACTTAGCCAGCGGGCCCAGCGATTTGATGCCGTATTGGCCCACGGTGAACGCCATGGCGCCAAAGGCGCCGATCGGCGCGGTCCACATCATCATATTGATGATTTTGAACACCACGCTGGTCAGCGCTTCGACGAACTCCGTGACCGGCCTGGCCTTCTGACCTGCGATGGACAGCGCAAATCCAAACAAAACCGCAACCAGCAGCACCTGCAAAATATTGCCCCTGGCAAACGCATCCACCATGGTTGTGGGGATGATGTTCATCAGAAACTCGGGAACCGTGAGTTGCTTGGAAGCCCCTGCGTAACTTTCCACGGACTTGGCGTCGAGCGTGGCGACGTTGATGTTGAAACCGGAACCCGGATGCGCGACGTTCCCCACGACCATCCCGGTCAGTAGCGCGAGCGTGGAAACGATTTCAAAATATAGCAGCGCTTTTCCGCCGATCCGGCCCACCTTCTTCAGATTTTCCATGCCGGCAATTCCGGTGACCACCGTGCAGAAGATAACCACGGTAATGACCATCGTAATCAGTCGAATAAATCCGTCGCCCAGCGGCTTCATCTTGATCGCGGATTGCGGGTAATAATGGCCGAAGATCACCGCGATGATCACCGCGATCACCACTTGTCCCCACAGCGTCAAATAGAAGGGCTGATTTTTTTTCTTTGCCGCAGGCATGGCGGTATTCTGAAGCTGGGGTGATTGGGGCGAGTCGCCCATTGTTGATTCTCCTTGAGTCGAGCGCCACTGAAAGGCCGCACTGAATCCTAATCCAATGCGCTTCAGTTAATCGGGCTGCCCGGTTTCTGGGAGTCTATCATTGCAGGAGCTTTTCCGGTTCAACAATGGTGGAGGCGAGGTCGTTCAGGAATAAGGCCGCGCGCGCGCCGTCGGCAACGCGATGATCGGTGGAAAGCGTGAGCGAGATCATGGGACGAATGCCCGGCTTGCCGTCCACGGGCACGACACGATCGGAGATGCGCCCCACGGCCAGGATCGCGGCCTGCGGCGCGACGATGATCGCGGTGAACGCGTCCACGTTGTACATGCCAAGATTGCTGATCGTAAACGTGGCGCCGGAAATATCCGCCGGGCGCAATTTGCCCGCGCGTGCGCGCTCGGTCAGATCGCGCCGCAGGACGGCGATTTCGCCAAGACTCTTCAGGTTCGCGCCGGGAATCACCGCGGTGATGACGCCGTCGTCCACCGCCATGGCGATGCCGATATTTATTTCGGGATTCAGGCGGACGCCGCTGCCGGTCCAGGTCGCATTCATGCGCGGATGTTTTGCCAGTGCGCGCCCCACGGATGCAATCATCAGGTCCGTGTGACTCAGGCGGACGCCGCGTTCCCGTTCGATTGCGGGGCCAAATTTTTCGCGCGCCGCCGCGAGCGCGCCGGCATCAATTTCGCGCGTCACGAAAAAATGAGGCACGCTCGTCCAGCTTTGCGTGGTTCGCTCGGCCATCAATCGGGCGACCTGGCTCATTGGTTCGGTGGCCGCGGAGTTTGCGGAGCTTGACGGCGCAGCCGGCGAATTCACGAGCGCCTGAATATCTTCGGCCAGAATTTCTCCATCACTGCCCGTGCCGCGCACGGTTGAAAGGTCAATGCCATGTTCGCGCGCGAGGCGTCGCGCCTTTGGTGAAATTCTTGCTGCTGATGCAGCGGCGGGTTCGGTTGCGGTTTTCACCTGGGCGGCCGGGGCGGGAAGGGAAACCTTCGTATCCATGCGCCGTCCGGAAGCCGTGTCTTGAGACTCAGCCGGAGGCGCCTCGCCCGGCTGCACGATCCATCCAATCGTTTGTCCGACGGGAATGACGTCGCCTTCGCGCGCCTTGACGCCCGCGAGGATTCCGTCCGCGGGAGATTCCACTTCCACGACGGCTTTATCGGTTTCAACTTCGAGCAGCGGCTCGCCCTTGGCGATGGCTTCACCCTCTTTTTTTCGCCAAGCGATCAGCTTGCCGCTTTCCTGCGCCATCTCGAGTGCGGGCATTACGATGCTGTAAGCCATGGTGTTTTTTGATTAGCCCCTAACGGCGTTTTTTCTTGGGTTTTGAGACTGCAACGCGCTCGACTCGAGCGCTGGCTTCGACCATTTCGACCACGGTTTCGCTGGGCGGAGCTTCGTGCTCGCGCGTGGTCTCGAGTGGTCCGTCAACACTGACGTAATGAGCGCCTGCGACGAGCAGCTTTTCCGCCGGGAAGCGCGTGATGACTTCGTGCCCCGTTTCGGTGACAACAATTTCTTCCTCGATGCGCGCCGCGCTCCAGCCATCGGTTGCCGGCCAGAATGTTTCCAGCGCGAATACCATGCCCGGCTTGATCTCGTGGGAATTTTCCAGCGATACCAGGCGGCTGATCACGGGTTTCTCCCAGATCGCCAGGCCAATGCCGTGGCCGAATTGCAGCGCGAACGCCGCTTCTTCATCAGGGAATCCGAACTCCTTCGCTTTCGGCCACACCGACGCGACTTCCGCGGTGGTGCGCCCGGGGCGTATCAGCGAGATTGCCGCGTCAAGGTAGTCGCGGCAGCGCTTGTATGCATCGTTCATTGCGCGCGACGCGTAGCCGATGGTGAACGTGCGGTAATAGCACGTGCGATAGCCCATGTAGGAATGAAGAATGTCGTAATAAACGGGATCGCCGGGCCGCAACACGCGATCGGAGAAAATGTGCGGGTGGGGATTGCAGCGCTCTCCCGAAATCGCGTTCACCGCTTCAACGTATTCGGAACCGAGGTCGTACAAAACTTTGTTGACCAGACCGACGGCCTGGTTCTCCCTCATTCCGGGTTTCATGGCGCAATACAGGTCGTGATACGCGGCATCCACCATCATGGCGGACGTGTTGAGCAGCGTGATTTCATCGCGCGTCTTGATCACTCGCGCATCGGACATGATCTGCTGCCCGTCCACAATGGTGAGGCCTTCCTTCTGCAGCGCGAACAGGATCGGCGGCTCGATAATATCCACGCCGAGTGGTTCCTTGTGCAAGCCGCGCTTTTCGAGTTCCACGCGAATTTTCTTGGCCACATCTTCCGCGCGCCCCATTTCCGGGGACATCGCGCCGCGCAGCAGCGGAATGCCGGGGCGCGAACGTTCTCCCAGCCACGGGCAATTGATCTGGTGATGCCGTGCGGCGGAGCCGAAATCCCACAGGATCGGCTCGTCGTTTTGCGGCAATAAAGTGAAGCGGCTGTTTTTGTCCTGCGCCCATGAGCCAATGTTCGTGGCCGTGATGTAACGCACATTGTTCATGTCGAAGCAGAGCAGTGCGCCCATCTCGGATTTCGCCAGCAGGGCCTTGGCGCGAGCCAGACGCTCGGTTCGCAAGCGGTCGAAGTCCACGCGTTTTTCCCAATCTACCGCCATTGTTCCATATGTCGGCAAGGCCATGAGGATTCTCCAGTGAGTAGGACAGGCTTCAACCTGTCGTATTTTCTTGACATCGAAAACCAGACAGGCTGAAGCCTGTCCTACAAAATACGGCTACGCCCGCTTGCACATCGCCTTGGCGGCTTCAAACAGTTGCCGTTCCGTGGGAATCGTGGCGTCTTCCAACGGCGGAGAGAAGGGAATCGGCACGTGCATCGCGCCAATTCGCTTGACCGGAGCATCCAGATCATAAAATGCTCCCGTCGCGATTACCGAAGCGATTTCCGCCGTCACGCCGTATTTCTCGTAGCCTTCGTCCACAACGATTACCCGCGAAGTCTTCTTCGCCGATTCGATAAGCATTTTTTCATCCAGCGGCCAGGTCGTTCGCGGATCCACGATTTCCGCGCTGATTCCGATTTCCTCGAGCAGTTTCGCCGCTCCCAGCGCCACCTGCACCATGCTGCTGGTCGCGACGATGGTGATGTCTTCTCCCTCGCGTTTGATATCGGCGACGCCAAAAGGAATCAGATATTCCTCGACCGGCACAGGGCCTTTCGACTTGAACATCATTTTGTCTTCAAAGAAGACGACCGGGTTGTCGTCGCGGATCGCTGTTTTCATCAGCCCTTTTGCATCGTAGGGCGTCGAGGGCATAACGACTTTCAAGCCGGGAACGTGGCTCATCCATGCATGCAGCGATTGCGAATGCTGCGCGGCCGACCTGCGGCCACCGCCCAAAGTTGTGCGCATCACCATGGGGACTTTCCACGCGCCCCCGGACATGTAA
>Ga0075024_100000831_pt1 | contig 11916 bp, 12 predicted proteins | sample Str013_2_FD_71389 | JGI IMG/M metagenome (GOLD analysis project Ga0075024, IMG submission 71389) | Freshwater sediment microbial communities in response to fracking from Pennsylvania, USA - Straight Creek_MetaG_SC_2013 | ecosystem: Environmental > Aquatic > Freshwater > Creek > Sediment... | reverse complement strand
TCAATATCCTGATCCTGTGACTGCGGCGCGAAGTCCGCGCTGGTAATGGTGACGATAAGAGTTTGAAAGAAACGTTGGGAATAGTGAATTTTCCCGCGCCGTCCGTGATCGCCGTCCGCGCAAACCCGCTCACGGGATTGTGGACCTCAACTCTGGGCAATAATATACTTAGTAACTCCACCATCTAGGATAGGAATTGCCGGATTCGTTTCGCCAGCTTGATGCCATCCCTCAATTCGCACTCCCAAATCACCAAAGAGCGCCAGCCGAGACTCCGCAGTTTCCGGCGCACTTGCTTGTCTCGCTCCGCGTTGCGTAGTAGTTTCGGCATCCAATAGCTTCGGCGCGATTTCGGCGGACGACAGCGCGGGCAGTTTCGGTGCAGATGCCAGAGGCAGCCATGCACGAAAATGACCCTCATTCTGCCTCTAAAAACCAGATCGGGGCGTCCTGGCAGATTCTCGCCATGTAGCCGATAGCGATAGCCCATGCCATGAACCAGACTTCGGACGAATAGCTCTGGTTTCGTGTCGCGTGAGCGAATCAGGCCCATTCGGACGCTCCGTTCTGAGCGCGTCAAGATGTCCATAACTATTTCGGCTTGTGCTTTGCCCTCTTGCGTGCTCGGGACTTTTTCTCTTTGGCTTCTTCCTTGAGGACGGCTTCTTTGGAAACGCTGAACACCTTGCGCATCGCATTATCGAATCGCTCCCAAGGCGTGTTTCCTGGCACATCGGGCGCTGGTAGAGGTTTCATTTTTTACCCTCGTCTTTGAATAGATGCCCAGACGGCTTCCAGGTCTTTGCCTGCCGATCAATACGTTTTAACCATTCCTTAATCCGATCCGCTGGTTCTACTGGCTCACCCCAGTATTCCTCTATCAGATCATTGGGCAACTGGCGGGCTGCTTCAGCTATTTGCTTTTCAATATTCTGAAGAGAACGCAAAAGGTAATTACCGCCCCGCGCTTTTCCTGCCACGCTGCCAGCGGAATACAAATCGCGGGTTTGCGGACAGAACACGTTGTGATATTTGAGAAAGAAGAAAGCTACATCGTTGTATTTGTCTTTCACCCTGCTCCCAGCAAGTATCTGAGGGAAGAGCAATGCGCCCTGCGCTCGCAGTTTGATTTTCTCCGGCTGAGTCAGGCTCATGTAGAGTTTGATTTCTAGCGGCTTTCCGGGGCTGTCCTCATCCTCAAGCCACCATAGCCGTTCTCCCGGCTTTAGTCTGTTGCGAGAATACTGCCGGATGTGCCGCATTTTTTCTTCTGGCGGCAGGGCGTAAAACTTGTCATACGAGATATTCATCTTCGGGAACAGAGACGAGTCCCGATCCATTTCCAGCACAAATCGCGGCGCGTGCGAAATGCGAACATGCGTAATCCTGTCTTCGTATCGTCCCCATTTGACAGACGGCATCCCGCCCATCTTGCCAAAAACTACATAAATCTCCTTGACGCTGGCATCGCGCATTCCTTCAAACACGCTATTGCCCACGCTTAACCATGAATCCTTGCTTGTGGTCTTAACCTCGATGCCATAACCATTGGCTCGAATATCCGGGAACGCGTGGGGATGAAATGTAGGCTTTACCTCGATTGCCCCTTGTGTCTTCGCCAATTCCTGCAGAACATCGAACACGCGCTGCTGGAAAGCATCGGGCGCATGATAGGCCTTGTTTTGCCGGATGTCGTTACCTAATTGCTCGACAGCCCTGTCTAGCAGATTCTCGAACTCATCCCGCGTCATTGGAGCGACTCGCTCACCGCTTTAGCTATGTGCCATGCGAGAACAGGCGGAACGGCATTCCCGACCTGTCTCTCTGTTTCGCGCAGCTTCGCATCGAAAAAAAAGGTGTCAGGGAAAGACTGTATCCGGGCTGCTTCGCGCATAGAGAGCCGCCGATCAAGCGCATAGTGATATTGAATGTTACCGTGACACTCGGCGCGTATCGTGTCCGATGGCTTGTCGGCTTTTATCGTGCGATTGCCCTGTTCTTTGCTGCGCTCGGCCCGGCTCCACACATGGTTGTTAGAAAGTGATTCCTCTTGTTGCTCAAGATCGCCAATAGCTTCCTTTGATGTCATCCACTGATCTTTTTGCAGTAAGGGCCACGGCGGACGAAAAGGTTTAACGCCTTGGGCCGTACCAACAATGAACACGCGTTGCCGCATCTGCGGAACACCATAATCCGCCGCATGGTAGAGGTTGTATGAGAGGTTGTAGCCCAGTTCGCTCAAATCGGCCAACACTTTGGCGAGATTCTCTTTGTTGTAGCGTTGCAGCAGCCCTTTCACGTTCTCTGCTACAAACACGCGGGGATTGCACTGCTTAATGACTTGTACCATCGCCCGATACAGGCCACTCCGGGTATCGCCCTGTACGCCAGCGCGGTTGCCGTTGATGGATACATCCTGGCAAGGGAAGCCGCCGACTACCACATCAGCGCGTCTTGGCAGTTTATCGAACATCTGCCACACGTCACCGCATTGAATAATCTTGTCCAGATTTTTGCGATAGGTTCTACAGGCGGCCTCGTTCAGATCGTTCGCCCAGATTATCTCGAATGGAAGCGCGACATACTCTTTCCCGAAAACTGTGAAGCCACCACGAAAGCCCAGGTCCATACCGCCGCAGCCGGAAAAGAGGGACACGACTTTATGTTTCCCCCTTCCCGCGCCGTTGCCGTTGCCGTTTACGTTGTGAGTCAATTGGGCCACGCTCCCGAATTCGTCTTGCCAGTCAACTGACTGAACGTGAGCCGCTTGCCAACGACCTGGCGCACGGCGATGTCAAACCGCTGGCCATCGTTCAAGCCTTCGCGGTGATTGTAACGGAATGTTTGTTCGTCGAGATAGCGAAAAAGATGAAATGGCTCAACACTCACATACGTGCCTGAAATGCCGCGCCTCAGCAGCGACCAAAAATTCTCAAGGCCATTTGCGTGAACCTTCCCGTCAACGTATTGAACGGCGTGATCTACGACCTGATGGGCGTAATCACTGTCGAGTCCTTCATATGAGAGCACGGCGTCGGTGCAGAGAGCCGCGCCAGCTTCTACGTGCTTTCTGACTTCCGCTTGCAGGGCGGCCTTTTTCCGATTTGGAACGACAGTCGCTAAAACTTTGCCGCCGACGCTAAGAGCGAGCCGGATTCTGTGATCCATGAACCATGCTGTTTTCTGCGTCACGCCCAAGGCACGGTGGATTTCGTAAGAACTAATCCCGTTCTTGCAGTTCACAATCTGCCACATCGCGGCAAGCCATTTGTCCAAACCGATTGGTGAATCCTCGAAGATCGTCCCGGTCTTGAGCGTGAACTGCCGCAGATCATGGTGACTAGCACACTGCCAGCGGTTATGCTGCGGCTGGAATTTTACGTTGCTGCTTTCGCAACGCGGACAAGTTACGCCATCGGGCCAGCGTCGAGCCACAAGGTATTCTCGGCAACGGCCAGCATCCGAGAAGTACAGAATCGCTTCTTGCAGTGTAGTAGGTTCTTTTCTAGCGTCGATCATGAAGCAAGATTACGCTTTTATATCGGAGTTGTCAAGTATATTATTCCCCAACTTTTGCTCCAGGAACAAAGGCCCCCGTGGGATCGGTGACTGTTCCCTGAATCTTGCCGGAATTTCCTGACGTCTGCGCCTGGGCGCGAAAACCAAAAATTAATAAAAGAGCAAAGTACAGAAACGCCGTCAAAAGCAGGACGCTTCTCTGTAAGACGCTTCTCTGTAAAGAGATACGCATGACTCCTCCTGAAAATGGGTCAAAAAACTGATTTTTATTGGAACGAAGACAGAATCAGTTAGACCAACGGAGGAGGACGGCTGAAGAGCGCGAACGAGGCTGGATTGTTGTAAGAATCAGAATCGGCGGCGGCCGGCAGAAAATCCGTGGCATGAAACGAAAAACACAGCGCCGACAAAGCCGGGACTTGAATTGCAGAGTGAGCAACCTGGCAGACCGAGCAGTGTTTTGTGTCATTGACCAGGTCCGCGGGGTGAATATGCAGGGCCTGTACGCCGGCCGACATCACCACCAGGAACAGGCACAGGCCTATCACCCGCGCCTTGGCGCGCGACAACTGAACGATATGGCGGTCTTGAAATTTCACTTACATCCTACGAATGTATGGTGCACGATAGCACGAAATCGTTTCGGCCAAACCCAAAAAAATCACACTTGCAGCACGTCGCCGTCTCGTGCCACTGTCCGGTAAAGCACCGGATTAACGAAAAAACCCAGGAACAAACGCGAGATCAGGCCGGCCACAATCACAATGGCAAAAGGTTTTTGCGTATCGGAGCCAATGCCCGTGGAAAACGCTGCCGGCAACAGTCCTAGGCACGCCACCAGTGCGGTCATCATGATGGGACGCAGCCGCAGCAGTGCCGCCGACCGCGTGGCTGTGGGGATGTCCATGCCCTCGTTTCTCATTTTGTTGATATAAGAAACCAGGATCACGCCGGTTTCCACCGAAACGCCCATCAACGCCAGCAAGCCCAGCACGGACGAAACGCTGAACGGAGTATGCGTGAGCTTGAGTGCGATCAATGCTCCTACCGGTTCAGTCATTATCACGTCCAGGGCGATGATGGCCGGGAACTTGAAATTGCCGTACAGCGCAAACAGGATGAAAAAGATCAGCATCAGCGCCAGCGGTCCCACGACAGTGAGCTGCTCTTTGGCTGCGAGAAACTGGTCATATTCGCCGCCCCACTCCGTGCGGTATCCGGCGGGGATGGTGACATTCTTCTTGACCGCGCGTTGTCCTTCTTCCACGGCGCCTTGCAGGTCACGGCCTTCAATGCTGTATTGCACGCCGATGTAGCGCGAGTTGTTCTCGCGATAGATGAACGACGCGCTGTTGCCCTGGTGGATTTCCGCCAATTGGCTGATGGGAATCTGTTGTCCGTCCGGAGTGCCTACCAGCAGGTTGCCGATCTCTTGTGCGTTGCTGCGGAACTGCGGCTGCATACGGACGACCAGGTCAAACAGCTTTTCACCCTGCACGACCTGCGTGGCGGTCTGCCCTCCCACGGCCGCCTGGATTACCGCTTCCACGTCCGCCACGTTGATGCCGTAGCGCGCGATCTTTTCGCGGTCCACGTTGATCACCAGGCTGGGCTGGCCCAGTTCACGCACCACTGTGAGTCCGGTATAGCCAGGAATGTTGCCCAGGGTTTTCTTGATCTCCAGAGCCTTGTTTTCCAATACCTGGAGGTCACTGCCGTAAATCTTTACCGCCAGAGAGCTTTTCAGGCCGGTAAGCGCTTCATCCACGGCATCTTCCGCCGGCTGCGTGTAGTTGAAAATAACTCCCGGAAAAGCTTTGAGCTTCTTGTCCACGGACGCGATCAACTTTTCCTTGGTATCAATTTCGCCGCTCCAGGATTTATCGCTGTACGGCTTAAGTCCCACGTAAAACTCAGCGTTAAAGAAGCCCGTTGGATCGGTGCCATCGTCAGGGCGTCCGTGTTCTGAACCGACAACCGTGACCTGCGGATAGGAAATCAGGATATTGCGGACCTGCGGCACAATCTTGCTGGATTCCTCAAAGGAGATGGTGTACGGCATGGTGGCCCGCACCCACAGAGCGCCTTCATCCAGATGCGGCATGAACTCCCCGCCGATGAACGGCACCAACAGCAGCGTGGCCGCGAAAATCAACCCAGCCATCCCCAGCGTGAGCCAACGATGGTCCAGGCACCAGTCAAGCTGCCGCGTGTACACCTTCTTGATCCACTCAAAGGCGTGATTGGTTGATTCCTTCACGCCCTTCTTAAACCAGTAGTACGCCAGAACCGGCACCAACGTGAGCGTGAGGATCAGTGCGCCTATCAGGGCGAAGGTCATCGTCTCGGCCATCGGGTGAAATAGCTTTCCTGAAGGCCCGCTCAGCGCATAGATCGGCAGATAGCCGGCGATAATCACGGCCACGGAATAGAAAATGGGACGGTCAACGTCTTTTGCGGCGGACAAAATAACGTCTGTTAATTTGTATTCCTGGCCGTGGCGCTCCGCCAGTTCGCGATAGATGTTTTCCACCATGACCACGGTGCCGTCGATCACAATGCCGAAATCGATGGCGCCAATGGAAAGCAAATTCGCGGAAACGTCGTGCGCGTGCAGCACAATGAAGGCGAACAGCAAGCTCAGCGGGATGGTCAGCGAGACAATCACCGCCGCGCGTACGCTGAACAGGAAGAACAAGAGCACGATCACCACCAGGATCATGCCGCGAATCAGGTTGGTTTCCACCGTGTCCGTGGTCACATTTACCAGTTCGCTGCGGTCGTAGAACCGACGCACCTTAACGTCCTTGGGCAGCACGGAACTGTTGAGCTCTTCGGTTTTCTTTTCCACCGCCTTGAGTACGTTTTGGGTCTGCTCGTCGCGCCGCATCAGAATGACGCCTTCAACCGCGTCATCCTGGTTGGACTGGTGGGTCTGGAACCCGAACGATCCCAGGCGCGGCGCGTGACCAATCGTTACGTCACCAACATCGCGGATTCGTACCGGCGTTCCTTTATTGGCGGCAACTATGATGTTGCCGATGTCGCTGGTGTTTTGCACCAGGCCAAGCCCGCGCACGTAATAGGACTGCCCACCCTGGGAATAAAAACCGCCGCCGGCGTTGGCGTTGTTGTTGGCCAGCGCCTGGATCACCTGCGGCACGGTCAGGTGATAACCATACAGCCGGGCTGGATCGAGCAGCACCTGGTACTGCATCACGGTGCCGCCCAGACCGGAATCGTCCGCCACGCCGGGAACGGATTTGTAAGCGCGCGCCACCACCCAATCTTCCAGCGTCTTAAGTTCTTGCGGACTGCGGTCCGGACTCTCCAGCACGTAGCGATAAACAAGTCCGCTCGGACTGAACAGCGGCGCCATGCTGGGCAAAACGCCCGAGGGAAGTTGTGCGTCCCCAATGCGTTGGAAAATTATCTGCCGCGCAAAATAGTTGTCGGTACCATCAGTGAAGGTAAGCCGTATGTCAGACAGGCCATAGAGAGAGATGGAGCGCATTACTTCCATCTTTGGCGCACCGGAAAATTCCACTTCCAGTGGAAGAGTGATGAGCCGCTCAACCTCTTCCGCCGCGTGGCCGGGCCATTGCGTGATGATTTCCACCATGGGCGGAGACAGATCAGGGTAGGCGTCCACTGGCATGCGCTGGAAGGAAATGACTCCGGCGATGATCAGCAAAACCACCAGCATCAGCATCAGGAAACGCTGACGCAAGGCCATTTGTACGATCTTATGGATCATCTTTTTATGTCGCTCCGCTCCACACCGCTGAAAATCTTCTCTTCGGCTATCACTGCACGGCTCCTACAGCCATCCGCTCGGCGCGCGAGTCGGCCTCGCGGCTAACCGTCCTTTTCAAAAACCTTGTCGCTCCGCTCCACACCGCAGCTTAACTTCTTGGCTTCGACAGCAACCAGCTCACTGCAGCGAGTTTGCGAACTGCAAGAACAAGCTTCCGTCGCCGACCACGCGTTCTCCGGGCTTGAGTCCGCTCATGATCTGGGTCTTGCCTTCATAACTCCCATCCAGCTTCACTTGTCTTCGGGCGAACTGGCCCTGACCGGTTTCAACGTAAACAAACGGTTCGTTTTCGGCATCGCGCAGCACGGAAGAATCGGGGACCAGCATGGCGTTCGTGATTTTGCCCGCAATCACCGTAGCGGTCACGTACATGTCTTTTTTCAATTTGCCGTTGGGATTGGCGGTGTCGATTCTGGCCTGCAAAGTACGCGACGTTGGATCCAGGGCCGCTCCCATGAAGGAAATGTGGCCGTGAAAAACGTCGGGGTAGGCATCCGTCTTGATCGTTACCGGATCGCCCACATGTACATACGCCAGCTGGCCTTCATATACATTGGCCAGGACCCACACGGTTTTCATATTCGAAATCGTGAAGCATTGGGTCACGCCGGCCTGGGTCACTTGACCCGGTGAGCACAAGCGTTCAACCACTTCACCGCCCAGCGGCGAGAGCAGCGGAATCTCAGAAGATACGGCGCGCGCCACCAGCGTTTCGGGATCGGAAATTCCCAGAATCTTGATCGATTGTTCCGCCGACTGCAGGTCCGCCAGCGCTTGTATCTCCGCCGACTCCGCTGACTGAAGGTCGCGTTCCGCAATTGCGTGGTGCGCGTAGAGGTCTTGCGAGCGTGCGTAGCTCTTGTGGGCCAGCGAATGCGCGTCGCGGGCCTTCAAATAGTTCGACCGCAGTTGGGAATAATCCGGACTGCTGATGTACAGCATGGGCAGGCCCTTGGCGACTTGTTGTCCCGGAGAAACCACGATGCGGCTGACCGGTCCTCCCGCCTGCGTGATGACCGGCGTGGTAAGAAAGCCGTTGAAAGCCACGGCGCCAGTAAGCCGCAGCACGCGCGGAAAATCCGTGGGCTGCACCGTAACTACCTGCACGTGGTCCATCTGCTCTTTGGGAACGGTAAACAAGTCCGCCTTCGTGTTCGCGTCAGCGGCCTTGACGGCGCTTCCACCGGAACAAGCGCACATTCCCAGTGCTGAGAGCACGGCCAAAGCCAGCAGTTTTCTTCCGATTGCAAAATGATGTTGTTGGTTCATGGCAAACTCCTGGTGCCCACGGCTTGCCGTAGCTGCTCCAGACTAAGCATGTACGCCGCCAGGGCCTGGCGATAGGCCAGTTCCGTGGCGCGATAACTGCGCTCCGCGTCCAGAAAATCCAGCAGAGTGGCGGCGCCACCCTTGTAGGCATAAAGGCTGATGTCGCGAGAATCCTGCGCTTCCTTCAGGTAACCCGACTTATAAAGCTGCACCACTTCCTGGTTGGTTGTGGTGGATTCGTAGGCGTTGGTCACGTCCGTCATTACGGTGTCTTCGCCGGCCTTCTGCGAGAACTCCGCCTGGCCCACGCCAAATTTGGTGCGCGCGATCTCGCCCTGGTTGCGGTCAAAAATCGGAATCGGGATACTCAGAAACCATGACACTGAGCTTAAGCCCGGTGTATGCGAGTAATTCCCGGTAAGGTTTACGTCCTGCTTGCCGTTGGCTTTGGCCAAGGCCACCTGGCTTTTTGCCGCCACCACTCCTTGCTGCGCGGCGCGCAGATCAGGACGTAACCCCAGGGCCTTCACCTGCAGGTCCTCAAGCCGGGCCGTCAGAGGTTGATAGTCCAATTCTCCGGCAGCATCAAAATCGTGAGGAATCGCGCCGTATCCGATCAACTGCCGCAAGCTGCCCAGCGCCTGCACTTTGGCCACGCGCGCGGAGCTTACGTCCGTTTGAAACTGCAGCAGTTGCAGTTTGATCTTTAAATAGTCGCCTTCGCTGATGTCGCCGGCTTTGTAGCGCAGTTCGCTGATGTCCACCGTCTGCTTGAAGCTTTTTAGATCTTCTTGTGCCAATTGCAGGTTGGAGTTCGCCAGCAGTATGTTGATGAACTGTTGTGCCACGTTGAAACTGAGAGCGCGTTCCGCGTCGGCCACCTGGGCCTTGGTCACGGAGGTTGTGTCCCGTGCCGCTTGCAGCCGCTTCTGCCGTTTGCCGCCGCGTTCAAACGTGTAGCCGAGCCCGACATCGTACTGCTCCACATCCTGGGAAAACTGGCTGGGATTAAAGAACGGGATGAATTGGGAATCACCCGACAGAACCGGGTTCGGACGCAGATTGGCCGTAATCTCCTGGGCCTGGTTCTGCTGGATCTGGATTCGCGCGGCCTTCAGGCTGGGACTGTTGGCCAACGCCAGAGTAATGGCTTCGTCCAGGGTGATCAGCTTGGGTGCCACCGGCGCGTGCGGCGCGGCCGTAGACGTAGCCTGTCCACCTGGCGCCGAAGGCTGCTGGGCCCCTGCCAGGCTAGCGGCAAAAACCGAAAACGCAAATATCGAATGAAGATGTCTCAAGGGAACCCTCCTCTTGGTTTCCCCACGGAAGCACGCGGCTTCCTGCCCAAATAAACTGAATAGGGGAAATAATGCGGTGCCTGAAGGACCGGGTACGCGCGGCATTCTGTGGTGCAAATGACTCACAGCCTACAAAATCAAGAACTAGGGTGGAATGCCGGGACGCGGTCTTCCTTTAGAGGACGGGAGGGGGACGAATGAAGAGGCTTATTTCCTTGCCGATTCCCTGGACTTGCAACTGCGGCGCTACGGCCACAATCGCCACCGTCAGCAGAGTAGGCATGGCGTGCAACGTGGGCGCAACGGCGTTGTTATGCAATCCAACGCAAACCGCGCAATTGCCGGAACCGCTGGCCATCCGCGCGTGCGGATGGGAGTGCGTGGCTTCCAGTCCACTGAAAACCAGCACCAATAGAATGCAGGCCACGGCAGTGAAGCGCAGCAGCAAGCTCTTTTCGAATTGGGCGCTTTTCGTCACAAGCGGATTTTTAGAACGTTCACTCTCAGGTCCGGATATTTCACTTGGATGCATCTATTCAGGAAGACGCACGCACGACCGGGCCCAATAGAGTACGATTATTCTAGCAGAGCATTTTCTAGCTGGAACCCTATAATTTGCCTGATATTCAGCTTGGTTCGGGTTGAGGGTTTACACGTACCTTACTTTCATAGGCACCTTAGACATACTCCGGAGACGAGTCGTTGCGCGCAATACCTAAAGGACTGGACCGCAAGGAAGCTGAGCTTTACGCCCAGCTTGATCCCGACCAGTTCCCCAAACACGTAGCCATCATCATGGATGGCAACGGCCGCTGGGCCAAACGCCGCCATCTGCCGCGCATCGCCGGACACCGCCGCGGCGTGGAGTCCGTGCGTTACGTGATTGAGACCGCTTCGCGCATCGGACTGCCGGCCGTCACGCTCTATGCCTTTTCGGCGGAAAACTTTCTGCGCCGGCCTCCGGGCGAAATCGGCTTCCTCATGAAGCTGCTGCATCGTTATTTAAAGAACGAGTTGCCGCTCATGCAGCGCAACAACATCCGGCTCCAGTTCATCGGACGCATCCATGAACTCCCCCAGGAAGTGCAGGAACGCATGGCCTGGGCCAAGGAACAGACCGTCCGCAACACCGGCATGGTGCTCACCCTGGCACTGAATTACGGATCGCGGTCAGAAATTGTGGATGCCGTAAAATCCATCGTCGCGACGGCCGCAAGCAACGGCGGGCTTGACCACTTGAAGATCGACGAAGAAACCATTAGCCGTCATCTTTATACAAGCAACCTGCCGGAGTTGGACTTGGTAATCCGTACCAGCGGTGAAATGCGCTTGAGCAACTTCCTGCTGTGGCAGGTGGCCTACGCCGAAATCTACGTAACCAAGACGCTTTGGCCGGACTTTAACGGCTGGCACCTGCTGGAAGCAATCCAGGAATTCCAGAAGCGCGAACGCCGCTACGGCGGACTGAACGAACCGGCTGCGCCCGGTTCGCATCCCACTCCGCATTCCCATACAAAATGAAACGAGTCCTGACAGCCGTAGTGCTGATTCCGGTGGTATTGCTATTGGTGTTGAAAGCGCCGTTGTGGTTGTTTGCCTTGGCGGTGGCTGGAATTATTGTTCTGGCGCTGCATGAGTACCTGAACATCATGCAAGCGGACGGCATGCAACCGTTCACTTGGCTAACCTACGCATTGTCGTTGTTTCTTGTTTATCGGTTCTGGGCAGGGTTCGATCTGTCTTTGAAACCATGGTTAACGGCAGGTGCATGGTGGATGCCATTGTTGCTGACGCCAGTTCTTTTTGGAATTCCTTTGGTTTTTAGAAAAGATCTGAAGGCCGGGTTGGGTGCCGTGGCGTCTTCGGGGTTTGGCATTGTTTACATTGCCGGATCGCTTTCTCTGCTGGTTACTTTTAGGGAGACAACCCGCGGGTTAACCCTGCTGGTCTTTGTATTGTTCTCGGTGTGGGTGGGCGACATCGCCGCGTACTATGTAGGGCGGGCAATTGGAC
>Ga0075024_100000830_pt1 | contig 11920 bp, 10 predicted proteins | sample Str013_2_FD_71389 | JGI IMG/M metagenome (GOLD analysis project Ga0075024, IMG submission 71389) | Freshwater sediment microbial communities in response to fracking from Pennsylvania, USA - Straight Creek_MetaG_SC_2013 | ecosystem: Environmental > Aquatic > Freshwater > Creek > Sediment... | reverse complement strand
ATGATGCGGGTCGGGGAGGACACCGGCACCCTGGACACGCAGCTCGAGGTCACCGCCCGGTACTACGAGGGCGAACTGGACTACAAGCTGAAGAAGCTGACCGCCCTGTTCGAGCCCGCGGTCATCATCGTCATGGGGGTGGTGGTCGGCTTCGTCGCGGTCGCGCTGGTCTCGGCCATGTACGGCATCTTCAGCCAGGTGCACGTGTGATGCGGCCGCACCGCACGGCCGGTACCGGCGGCGACCGGGGCGAGACGCTTATCGAGATCCTGCTCACCGTGGTCATCATGGGCATCACCGTGACTGCGATCCTGGGCGGGGTCGGGGTCGGCGTGCTGATGTCGGACGTGCACCGCAAGCAGGCCACCGCCGGGGTGGCGGTACGGGACCTGGCCGAGGCGGTACAGGACTCGGTCGCCGGTACCGGCTACGTCCCGTGCGCCACCGCCGCGGCGTACGCGTCGCCGCCCGGGTACGCGGCGCCGGCCGGGTACACCGCGAGCGTGGTACCGACCTCGGTGCGGTACTGGACCGGCGGCGGCTGGCAGGCGGTCTGCACCGTCGACAGTGGACTGCAACGGATCACCGTACAGGTCGCCAGTACCGACGGCCGGGCCAGCGAACAGCTCGACGTGGTGCTGCGCCGGCCGTGCCCGTTCTCGGCGACGGCGTGGTGCTGACCGCCCGCTCCGGCTGCGCCGCCGGGGCTGCCCGCGCCGCCCGTGACGCGGGCTTCACGCTGATCGAGCTGCTCGTGGCGGTGGTGATCCTCGGCGTCATCATGGTGCCGCTGGGCAACGCCGTCATCGGGTACGTGCGGACCACCGACGCCACCGCCGACCGGCTGGCGCTGTCCCACGACGCGCAGCTCTCCGCCGCGTACTTCGCCCGCGACGTCGCCTCGACGGGGCTGCGCGACTACGCCGCGGCCCAGGACGCCAACGGCAACCAGCCGTTCCGGGCCTCGATCCAGCTCGACGCCGGGTACACCGCCGGCGGTACCGGCTGCGGCACCGCCGGTACCCCGACCGCGCTGCTGCGGCTGCTGTCCGACGACTGGGACACCACCGGGGCCACGCCGGTGGTACGCACCGACGTGGTCGCCTACTACCTGGCCGTCGCCGGTACCGCCGCCGAGTTGCACCGGTTGCGCTGCACCGGTTCGGCCACCCCGGTCACCGACACCGTGGTCGCGCACGACGTCGTGGTGGGCAGCGCCACCGTCGGCTGCTCCAGTACCTGTACCGCCGCCGCGGTACCGCGGCAGGTGACGCTCACCTTCACCGTGTCGCGCCCCGGCGCCGGTACCTACCAGATCGTCCTGACCGGACAACGGAGGCAGACATGACCCGCTGGTACCGGCGCCGGTACCCGGACCGGGACCGGGGCGCCTCCCTGGTGCTGGTCCTGATCCTGGTCACCGTGGTGGCGATGGGCCTGTCCGTGCTGCTGTCCTTTGTGGACTCCAGCCTGCGGGTCACCGTCCAGCTGCGCGGCCAGGCCGCCGACACGTACCGCGCGGACGGCGCGATGCAGGCCGCCGTCAACACCCTGCGTACCGGCGACTACACCGGCGCCACCGGGCAGCACTGCTTCGGCGGTACCGACACGCTGCAACTGACCCGTTTCTACGGCGACGACTCGGCCGCGGTGACCTGTGCCGCGGACCCGCAGAAGGTCCGCATCCAGTGCCCGTCGGCCAGCCAGTGCAACCGGCCCGGGGCGGCCATCCTCACCCTCGGCCGGGTGGCCGGCGAGGACGGCGTCAATGTCAAGCAGCCCGCCACGTCCACGTTCAACGTGCACGGTACGGTCTTCTCCAACTCGACCATCGACGTCGTCACCGGGACGTTGAAAACCAACGCGGCGGTGTACGCCCGCGGCGCCTGCACCGGAACCATCCAGAGCACACCCAACGCCGCCTGCAACTACGGTACGACAGCCAACACCCTGGGCAACGACCCCGGGTACCTGCCGCAGACCTCGACCGTGCCGGCGTACCGGGCGCTGCCGGCCTGTACCCGGGCCAACTCGGTGGTGACCTTCCAGCCCGGCTACTACGACGACGCGGCCGGGCTGTCGGCGATGATGGCCGGCAACAGCGGCTGCCGGCACAGCACCTGGTGGTTCACCCCGGGGGTGTACTACTTCGACTTCCACAACGCCGGTACCGGCCGCAACGCGCTGCTGCCCGCGGCCGGCGACACGTGGACCGTCAACGACGGGTACCTGGTCGCCGGTACCCCGGTCGACGCCACCGGCAAGGTCGTCTCCGCCCCGGCGAACCCGGCCGTGCTGCCCGGCGCGTGCGACAACCCGATCGACGACCCGGCCGCCAGCGGGGTGCAGTTCATCTTCGGCGGTGACAGCCAGTTCGCGGTCAAGGCCGGCCAGGTCGAGATCTGCGGCAGCTACAGCGCCACCCGGCCGCCGGTGGCCGTGTACGGGCTGACCTCCGGTACCGGGAGCACCACCGCGCTGACCGGTACCGCGGCGCTGGCGCTGTCCGCGGTCCCGGCACCGGGCGGGTTCGGCGCCAGCGCCACGGTGGCGAACCTGGCCACCGTCGACGCCACCCGGTTCGCCTCCTGGCGCACGACGAAGAAGAACGACAGCACCACGCTGACCGTGTCCGGATTCGGGGTACCGGCGGCGATCCCGGCCGGCTCGGTGCTGCGCTCGGCCGCGGTACGGGTGGTGCACCGGCACTCCGACACCGGCTCGACCGACCCGCTGACGGTGTCGGTGACGCCGACCGGCGGTACCGCGGTCACCGGTACCGCGGCCGGCGGGGCCGGCGGTACGGCCATGCGGACCGACCTGGTTGCGGCGGACACCGCGCTGACCGGGTCGCTGGCGCAGGCGGTGTACGCCGGCACGTACAGCGGCGCGCAGATCGCGGTCACGGTACGGCCCTCGGCCAACAACGACACCGAGGACGTCGACGCGGTCGCGCTCGAACTGACGTACACCCCGCCGGCGCTGCGGGCCGGCAGCGGCTGCGTCACCGCCACGCCGTACGGCAGCGGTACCGCCTGCGCGCTGGTGTCCACGGTGAACAACGCGGGCAACCAGTTCTACGTGCAGGGCACCACGTACGCGCCGGCGGCCGTGGTGGACCTGATCCTCAACAACGCCGCCGAGCAGGTCTTCCGGTTCGGTGTGGTGGTGCGCTCGCTGTGGCTGACCGAGACCGGCAGCTTCTCGTACACCGGGCCGGTCATCGAGGTACCCGACGACAGCCCGGGTTTCCTCATCAGCGTGTACCTCGAGGTGTACCTGTGCCCCGGTGCCGCCAGTTGCGCCACCACCGGTACGCCGGTGCTGCGGGCCCGGGTGGCGATGCGCGACGAGTCCGAAGTGGACAGTGGGGGTACCGGCGAACCCGAGGGCGCCGGCCATCGCCAGGTGGCCGTGCTGAGCTGGACCCGCCCGGGTTGACCCGCCGCCCGGCCGGCCGCCCTGCTGCGGGTACCCGGTGGTCTCGGTTAGCGTGGAGGCTCCACCGAAGGCGAACGATCGGGGTACCTCATGATCTTCATTACCGCCCGGTTCCGGATCCGGCCCGAGCACGCCGAGCAGTGGCCGGACGTCGCGCGCGGCTTCACCGAGGCCACCCGGGCCGAGCCGGGCTGCCTGTGGTTCGACTGGTCCCGCAGCCTGGACGACCCGTTCGAGTACGTGCTCGTGGAGGCGTTCGCCGACGGCGACGCCGGTGCGGCGCACGTGGGGTCGGCGCACTTCCGGGCGGCGCAGCAGGAACTGCCGCGCTACCTGGCCGAGACGCCGCGCATCATCAGCGTGACCGTCCCGCAGGACGGCTGGTCCTCGCTGGACGAGCTGGCCGTACGCTGAACCGCCGCGACCCGGCCGCCGCCGGCCCCGGTACGGGCTGGCGGCGGCCGGGCCGGCTGACGGCAACGACCCAGCGCTCTACGGCGCCATCCAGCTCAGCACCGAGGTGGACTGCAGGTAGACCAGCAGGCACATGCCGGCCAGCAGCACCAGGCTCCACAGGATCACCTTGCGGAACAGGTCCCCCTCCTTGCCGGCCAGGCCGACCGCGCCGGCGGCGATGGCCAGGTTCTGCGGGGAGATCATCTTTCCGAGTACGCCGCCGGAGGAGTTCGCCGCCGCCATCAGCGTCGGGTTGAGCCCGGCACCCTTGGCCGCGGCCACCTGCAGCGCGCCGAACAGCGAGTTGGACGAGGTGTCCGAACCGGTGACCGCCACCCCGAGCCAGCCCAGGATCGGGGACAGCCAGGCGAACGCGCTGCCGGCACCGGCCATCCAGCTGCCCAGGGTCGCGGTCTGGCCGCTGGCGTTCATCACGAAGGCCAGCGCCAGTACCGCCATCACGGTGAGGATGGCCCAGCGCAGCTGGCGCAGGGTACGGCCGTAGGCGCGCAGCGCCCGCCCCGGCGGCAGCTTCAGCGCGAGGATCGTCAGCAGGCCGGCGACGAGCATGAGCGTACCGGCGGCGGTGAGCACGTTGAACCGGAACACCGACACCGTGGACACCTTGCCCGCGGCGTTCTGGACGTGCAGGCCGGGCCAGTTGAACGACCGGGTCGCCTTGTCCAGCAGCCGGGTCACCGGCTTGATCTGGGCGATCACGAAGATCACGATGATGATCAGGTACGGGGCGTAGGCGCGCACCTCCTCGGCCGGCCGGTCCGGGTGGGCCAGCCGCTGCCGGAACGCGGCGTCCGGCTCGTCCAGCGAACCGCCCGCGATCCGGGGTACCGCCGGCGGTACCACCACCGGCTGCGCCGGCTGCCAGACCCGCAGCAGCAGCACCATCGCACCGGCCGAGACGAGCGCGGCGACGACGTCGGTCAGCGGTACCGAGAGGTAGTTCGAGGTGATCCACTGGGCCAGGCCGAACACCACCCCGCAGAACAGCGCGGGCAGCCAGGTCTGGCGCAGCCCGCGCCGGCCGTCCACGATCCCGACCAGGACCAGCGGTACGAACACGGCCAGTACCGGCGTCTGCCGCCCGACCATCGAGCCCAGGTCGTGCAGCGGCAGGCCGGTCACCGTGGACAGCGTGGTGATCGGGGTGGCCAGCGCGCCGAACGCGACCGGGGCGGTGTTGGCGACCAGCGCGACACTCGCCGCGCGCAGCGGCGGGAAGCCCAGCGCGATCAGCATCACGGCGCTGATCGCCACCGGGGTACCGAAGCCGGCCAGCGCCTCCATCAGCGCGCCGAAGCAGAAGCCGATGATGATGGCCTGGATCCGCTGGTCCTCGCTGACCCGGCCGAACGAGCGCCGCAGCACGTCGAAGTGGCCGGTCTCCACGGTCATGTTGTAGATCCAGATCGCATTGATGACGATCCACAGGATCGGGAAGAAGCCGAACGCCGCGCCCAGCGACGCGGCCAGGAACGCCGGGCCGGCCGGCATCGGGTACACCACGGTGGCCACGACCAGCGCCACCGCGAGGGCGATCAGCGCGGACAGCCACGCGGTCAGCCGTACCACGCCGAGCAACAGGAACAGGACAAGCAGCGGCAGCGCCGCGAAGATCGCACTCAGGGCGAGTGAGCCCGACACGGGGTCGAGCACCTGACGGTACATCGCATCACCTCGCTGTGCGGAAAGTGCCACCGGCGGTACCGGTCGACCACGGAAAGTCAACGGTCGCACGGCCCTGGCCACCCGGCGCCGACCCCGTCGCCAGGCGGTGCGTATCGATCGATGAACGGCACTGCCTGCGGCCACCGCTGCACCCGGGCGTACCGCCGGCGGTTCACCGGCCCGGGGGCGGGTACCCTCCGCGCGGTACCCGTCGCCCGGTGTGCCGGCCGGCCCGGGCCTGGGTACGGCGGGCCCGTACCAGCAGCAGCGCGCCGCCGAGCAGCACCACGCCGCCACCGAGCCCGGCGTACGGGAGCACCGCGGCGGCGGTACCCCCGGCGGCGGCCAGCGGTGTGCCGGCCGTGGCCGGGGCGGCGGTCCGGGTACCCGGGGCGGCCGATGCCGGTACCGTCGCCGGTACCGGCGCGGCGGCCGTGGCACCGGCCGTGAGCACCACGTCCGAGCAGGAGTAGTACGTGTCCGGCGTGCTGGTCGTCTGCCAGATGGTGTAGATGAGGTACCGCCCCGGCTTCGCCGCCGGCAGGGTACCCCGGGCGGTGTACGCGCCGTCGCGGATCGGCGGGTCGGTCACGGTCAGGAACGGCACCGCCGCCAGGTCCGCCCAGCGCAGCGGCCGGGTGGGGGAGTAGCCGTCCCCGGTCAGGTACAGCCGGAACGATCCCTTGTGCGGGACCGTCACCCGGTACTGGAAGGTGAACCCGGCGCCGGCCACCAGCGTGGTGGCGGGCCAGTCCGCGCGGGCCAGGTCCAGCCCGTGGAACCCGGCCAGCCCGGCGCTGCACAGCTTCCCGTCCGGGATGCGCTGGCGGTCCTGCCCGTTCACCCCGGGTACCCGCAGGTTGTCCCAGTCGGTGAACGGCATCGGACCGCCGGCCACGGCGTCGGCCGCCCGGCAGGCCGCGGAGGTCGCCGCCGCGCCGCCCAGCGGGCCGCACTCCAGCGCCCGGCTCGCCGGGGCGCTGGTCGCGCCGTGCGCGAAGGCCGGCCGGGCGCCCGGCGCCAGCACGGACAGGACCGACAGGACGGCGCCGGCGAGGGCCGCCAGGGCGGTGGTGCGGCGCGCGGACATCGAGCGTGACCTCCGTCTGCTGGGCCGGACGCGGCCCACCATAAGGCCGGAGGTACGTCGATGGCGAGCGGTACCGGCGTGGCCAGGCCGACTTTCACCGCCCGTGGACCGGCCGGTCGCGTACCGCGACGCCCGCCGGCGCGACCGCCCGGCTACGCCGCCTCGGCCGCCAGTACCCCGTTGTCCCGGACCACGGCCACCGACAGCGTCTTGTACCCGACCTCGTCGAACAGCACCGTCATCCGGTCCTGCTCGTAGCCGAGCACCGTGCCCAGCCCCCAGTGCCGGTGCCGGACCTGGCTGTGCAGCGGGTACGGCAGGTCGGCCGGTCCCGGGGCGGCCACCGTACCGGCGCCGGCCGCCGCCGTCGCGGGCCGCGGCCCGCCCGTCCCCCGGGGCCGTACGGTCCCGGGGCGCCGCGCCGCCGGTACCGCGGTGGTACCCCGCGCGCAGTTGTCGCAGTGCCCGCAGTCGTGGTCGAGCTGCTCGCCGAAGTACCCGAGCAGCGGCCGTACCCGGCAGGTGTGCGCCTCGGCGAGCTGGCGCATCATGTCGGTCCGGGAGCGCTGCACCACCTGCTGGCGCTGGGCCTGGGCCAGGGCCAGCCGGGCCGCCTGCGCCGGCGCCGGGGCGTGTGCCGGCAGCCGCAGCGCGCCGGCCCGCTCCACCGCGACCGCGCTCACCTGCTCCAGCAGGCTGAGCAGGCTGGTCACCTTCCGCGCCGGCATGCCGGTGTGCCGGGCCAGCTCCGCCCGGGTACGCACGCCGGCCCGGATGCCGGTGGCCAGGTACAGCAGGTCGTGCTCGGCCGGCGTACCGCCGCTGAAGAACCGTTGCAGCCCGACGTCCTCGGGGCGGTGCAGCAGCAGGACCCGGGCCGGCTGGCCGTCCCGCCCGGCCCGGCCGATCTCCTGCAGGTAGTTGTCCGGGGACTCGGGCAGCGCCATGTGCGCGACCCACCGGATGTCCGGCTTGTCGATGCCCATGCCGAAGGCGGAGGTCGCCACCATGACCGGTACCCGGCCGGCGGCGAACTCCTCGTGCCGGGTCTGGCGGGCGCCGGCGGCCATGCCCCCGTGGTAGTACGCGGCCGGGTGGCCGGCCTCGACCAGCCGGGCGGCCAGCTCCTCGGCGGCGCGCCGGGTCGGCACGTAGACGATGCCCGAGCCGGTACGCTCGGCCAGCAGCGCCAGCAGCCGCCGCCACCGGTGGTCCTCGGTGGGGCAGCTCGCCGCGGCCAGGAACAGGTTGGGCCGGTCCAGCCCGCCGACGACCACCACCGGCCTACGCATGCCCAGGCTGGCGACGATGTCCTCGCGTACCGGCGGCGACGCGGTCGCGGTCAGCGCCAGCACCGGCGGGCTGCCCAGGGTACGGATGGCGGGCCCGAGGGTCAGGTAGTCCGGCCGGAAGTCGTACCCCCACGCCGAGATGCAGTGCGCCTCGTCCACGGCGACCAGGGCGATCCCCAGCGCCGCGATCTCGGCCAGCCGCTGCGGCGAGGCGAGCTGCTCCGGGGTACTGAACAGCAGCCGGGCCTGCCCGTCGCGGACCTGTGCCAGCGCCTGCGCCTGCTGCTTCGGGGTCTGCGCCGAGCTGATCCGTACCGCGCGCAGGGCCGGTACGTCGCGCTCGTTGAGCGCCGCCATCTGGTCGTGCTGCAGGGCGAGCAGCGGCGAGACGACCAGCGTCGGGCCGGGTACCAGCGTCGCCGGTACCTGGTAGACCGCCGACTTGCCCGCCCCGGTGGGCAGTACCACCATCGTGTCGCGCCCCTTCACCAGCGCGCGCATCGCGGTGAGCTGCCCCGGTCGCAGCGTGCGCCAGCCGAAGTGGGTCCGTGCCGCGCGGCGCAGCCGCAGCGAGGTGAAGAGTCTCATCGCGGCCATTGTTGCCCAGCGGCCCGCCGGTCCCCAACGCGACACGGCCGCTCGGGCGGCCGGTCAGGGTAGCCGGACGTGACCCGGTCCCAGCCCGGCGACGTCGTTCACGCCCAGCAGGGTCAGCGTCCGGACCAGCTCGCGGGTCAGGATCTCGGCGGCGCGGTCGACCCCGCGCTCGCCGCCGGCCATCAGCCCGTACAGGTAGGCCCGCCCCACCAGCACGGTACGCGCACCCAGCGCCAGCCCGGCGGCGATGTCCGCGCCGGACATGACGCCCGTGTCCAGCCACACCTCGGCCCGGTCGCCGACGGCCGCGACGACCTCGGGCAGCAGGCGCAGCGGTACCGGCGCCCGGTCGAGCTGGCGCCCGCCGTGGTTGGACACCACCAGCGCGTCGGCGCCGGCGTCGACCACCCGGCGCGCGTCCTGGACCGTCTGGATGCCCTTGACCACCAGCGGCCCGGACCAGATCGAGCGCAGCCAGGCCAGGTCGTCGATGGTCAGCGTCGGGTCGAAGATCGTGTCGGCCAGGTCCGCCGCGGTACCCGGCCAGTGCGCGAACGTGGCGAACCGCAGCGGCTCGGTGGTCAGCAGGTTGGCCCACCACGCCGGCCGGCGAGCCAGGTCCAGCAGGGTACCCGGGGTCAGTGCGGGCGGCAGGGTGAACCCGTTGCGCACGTCGCGCAGCCGGGCCCCGCCCACGGGTACGTCCACGGTCAGGATCAGCGCCTCGACCCCGGCGGCGCGGGCCCGGCCGACGAGGTCCGCGGCGGCCTGCCGGTCCCGCCACACGTAGAGCTGGAACCACAGCCGGCCGTCGCCGGTCGCGGCCGCGACGTCCTCGACGGTGGTGGTACCCATCGTCGACAGCGCGTACGGGATCCCGCGCCGCGCCGCGACCCGGGCCACCGCGGCCTCCCCCTGGTGGTGCATGAGCCGGGTGAACCCGGTGGGAGCGAACGCGAACGGTACCGCGGCGGGCCGGCCCAGCACGCTGGACGCGAGTGACACGGTACCGACGTCGCGCAGTACCGAGGGCTGGAACTCCAGCTCCGCGAACAGCCGGCGGCTGCGCCCGAGGCTGATCTCGGCCTCGGCCGCGCCGTCGGTGTAGTCGAACACCGACCGCGGTACCCGCCGGCGGGCGGCCCGGCGCAGGTCCCCGATGGTCAGCGCCCGGCCCAGCCGGCGTGCGGTGGGGCTGAGCTGGGGCGCCCGCAGCCGTACCAGCGGCCGTACGTCGGCCAGCCGCGGGACCTGCCGCCGCACCATCGGTGGACCCTCCGCAGTCGGGTACCGCAGCATACCCGCCGGTCCGCCGGTGGCGCCTGGTTACGCGGCGACGGCGCCGGGGGTGTCGAGGTCGGCGTCGGCCACGGCGCGGGCCGCCACGTACGCGGCCGGTACCGTGTCCACGCCGGTACCGCGCCCGGGCGCGAACCGGTACGTGGCCAGCACCGCCCGGCCCGAGGCGCCCTCGACCACGCCCGGGCGCCAGCAGCCGTCCCGGTACACCCAGATGCGGTCGTGCCGGCGGTACGTGGCGGCCGGCGCGACCTCGGCGCTGTCGCGCCGGTGCGGGGCGCAGGTCGGCGCGGCGCCCTCGTCGGCGCACCCGGCGGGGTCGGACAGGGTGAACTCCAGCGCGACCGGGTCGCCCGGGTACGGCGCCGCGCAGCCGGGCTGCCACAGCGCGTAGCAGTGCCGGCCCACCTTCGCCTGGTACATCGCCAGGTCGGCCCGGCGCAGCAGCTCGGCCCAGCTCGCGTCGCCGTACGCCGGTGCGACGCCGATCGACGCGGTGACCCGCAGCCGCCGGTCGAGCAGGGTGATCGGTTCGGCGATGGTACCGGCCAGGTCGGCGGCGGCCGGTTCCCAGTCCCAGCCGGCCGGACCCGGGTCGCCGCCGGTCAGCACGGCCGCGAACTCGTCCCCGCCGAACCGGGCCACCAGGTCGCCGCCGCCCCAGGCGACCAGCCGGCGGGCGACCACCCGCAGCACCTCGTCGCCGGCGTCGTGACCGAACGTGTCGTTGATCGGCTTGAACCCGTTGAGGTCGAGGACCAGCACGGCGGTGGCCCCACGCCGGGCCAGGATCCGCGGGGCGAGGGTGGTGAACAGCCGCCGGTTGGCCAGCCCGGTCAGGTCGTCGTGGCCGACCGCCCAGGTCAGCGCCTCCCGCTCGGCCCGCAGCCGGGCCACCTCGGCCCGCAGCCGGTCGAGTTCGGCCTGCGCGGCCGGGTCGGGCCGGCCGGTCTCCGCGCGCTCCACCGGGGCGGGCGGGCCGGCGGCACACCCTCCGACGGCGGAACTGAGGAGATCCATGTCGTCCTTACGGTCGCGTACCCGGTACGGATGGGGGTGGCCGGACACCTGTGTAACGGTGTGGCTGCGCTCAGCATGACAGTGGATCTGGACGCCGTGCAAGATTTCATGACGGAAAACTGTCACGGTGATCCCCGCGCTCAGGTGATTTCGACTACGCTACGTTCTCAGAGTGCCTTGGCGAGAGAAGGACGGCGCCATACGAAAGGGAACAAAGTGCCTGTCGTGACTGCTGTGGCGAGGACGGAACCGGGCTCCGGTGACCGTGGCGACTACACAACGCGATGGTGCGCGTACGAGGGCGGGCCGCACCGTGGGTCCGTCCGCGCGCCCGGGGGCGCCGGCCGACCCCACCCCGTTACACACAACCGAGGAGTACCGATGAACACCGAGAGCACCGGCTGGATCATGTCCAGCAGGTCCACCGGCAATGGTGGCAGCTGTGTCGAGGCCCGGCGGCACGCCGGCCTGATCGAGGTGCGAAACAGCACCGACCCGGGCGCCGGTACCGTGCGCTTCACCACCGAGGAGTGGGACTCGTTCCTCGACGGCGCCAAGAAGGGCGAGTTCGACCGACTGCTGGCGGGCTGACGGTACCCGGTCGTGCCGGTACCGGGTCGTGCCGGTACCGGCATGGGCGGTGCTACGGCTTGCGCGCTACCCCGACCCAGCCGCCGGGGCCGTGCGTGTCCTGAGCCGGCGGCTGCTCGTCCTGCTCGACGTGCCACTCGTGCAGGCCGACGACGCCTGGCTCCAGCAGCTCCAGCCCGGCGAAGAAACGGGTCACACCGGCACGGGTGCGGCTCGCGGCGGGCGTGGCGGTGGGCTGCCGGTACGCCCGCTGCGTGGGTGGGTCGAAGCTCTCTGCCGCCGCGTGCGACACCACCAGGTAGCTGCCCGGGCGCAGCGCACCGACGAACTGCTCCACGACGGCGTATGCCTGGTTGTCGTCCGGGACGAAGTGCAGCACCGCCGCCATGAGCAGGCCGGTCGGCGCGTCGGGGTCGAGCAGCCGGCGTACCTCGGGGTGGTCCAGCAC
>Ga0075024_100000828_pt1 | contig 11924 bp, 9 predicted proteins | sample Str013_2_FD_71389 | JGI IMG/M metagenome (GOLD analysis project Ga0075024, IMG submission 71389) | Freshwater sediment microbial communities in response to fracking from Pennsylvania, USA - Straight Creek_MetaG_SC_2013 | ecosystem: Environmental > Aquatic > Freshwater > Creek > Sediment... | reverse complement strand
TTATTGGGTTTGGCTGCCATGGCCTTGGCTGGTTGTGCCCATGATGATCAGAAATATTCTGACAATCGCGCCCACACACCAAACCGCAACGGTCATCACGGCTTTGCTTCGGCAGCAGCAGACCCCTTTGCCGGCAAGGGCAGCCCCGTTTACAATGGCCGCGAAATTCCATTTGGTGGCGGCAGCACACAATTGGGCAAACCCTATCAAGTCGCAGGCCATTGGTTCCGCCCTATGGAGCAACCAAACTATGACCGCACTGGCATGGCCTCTTGGTATGGCGATGCCTTCCACCGCCGCAAGACCGCCAATGGCGAATGGTTTGACATGGCCACATTGACGGCGGCGCATCCCACACTGCCGCTGCCATCCTATGTTGTGGTCACCAATCTTGAGAACGGACGCAATGTGATTGTGCGCGTCAATGATCGTGGGCCATTTGTTGGCACCCGCGTGATAGATCTTTCCAAACGCGCCGCCGATGTTCTGGGCTACCGCCAAAAAGGCAAGGCCAAGGTGCGTGTGCGCATGTTGGGCCCGGCACCACAACAAGATTCCATGTCACATATGGTGGCCATGAATCAGGCCATGGGCTCTGGCGCTTCGATGAGCCAATTGGCGGCCATGGGCGGCAACAACAGTATCCAGGCCTCAACCCAAGTCGCAGAGAACCGTCCAACCACCATGCCTTTGAACCATAACCTGGTCAAACAGGCCAGCCTCACACCACCTGAGCAAGTGGCCAGCGCATTCGTCGTGCGTGTTGCGGTATTCCATGACATGGAAAATGCCAACAACGCCTATCAACGCCTCTCCAGCTTTGGGCCAACGCGCATTGTGCGCGCGGTAGGTTCCAACGGCCCGCTTTACCGTGTTGAGATTGGCCCAATCGATAATAAATCCGATGCCGACTCTGCGCTTACAACCGCAATCGGCTCTGGGTATGAAGATGCCAAGTTGTTGCAGGCCGACATAACCCAAGTCTCGATGCGCTGACGCCACGCGAAATTTGCAAATGGCCCCGACTTGCGCTTAACCACTGCGCATGTTCAAGTCTGTCACCCTGTTGCTCGCACTCACCCTTGCCGCATCGCCTTCGCGCGCTGAGGTCTTGCTGGAAAATCTGACTTGGATGGAGCTGCGCGATCAAATCGGGCAGGGCAGCACGATCGCCATCGTGCCTATCGGTGGCACTGAACAAAGCGGCCCACACATCGCACTCGGCAAACACAACGCACGCGTAAAATTTTTGGCCCAGCGCATCGCCGAACAAATGGGCCACACCATCGTGGCACCAACACTGGCTTATGTGCCTGAAGGTGAGGTTGAGCCGCCAACCGCCCATATGAAATTCCCCGGCACACTCACCGTCAAGGATTCTACTTTCATTGCTGTGTTGCGAGACACGGGCCGCTCATTGCAACATGCAGGTTTCAAATCCATCGTCTTCATTGGCGATCATGGCAGCTATCAAAAAGATCTGACCATTGCCGCTGATGCCCTGAACAAAGAATGGGCGGGCAAAGCCAAGGCGCTGGGCCTCATCCAATACTATGCCCTGGCGCAAGAGCCCTATAACGACACGCTGCGCGCAGCGGGTCTGTCTGATGCCGAAATCGGCAGCCATGCAGCTGCCGCTGATACCAGCCTGGAACTGGCCACCGCGCCAGACATGGTGCGCACGGACAAAATGAAAGATGCCAAACTGACCACAGCGGCCAATGGTGTTTACGGCGGGCCACCAGCGCGCGCCTCTGCCGCATTGGGCCAACGCGGGGTTGATATTATAGTGGCGGGCACGATAGCGGCCATTAAGTCAGGAATTGGGGTTCAGTAGCGTCATGAAGTTATTTTCAAATTTGATTTTGGTGGCGTTGAGTGCGGTGACGGGAGGCAGTGATATTGATTTCTCTACGGGTCGCACTTGCCTGCAAATCACCCAGCAAGAATCCATTGACCCACAGGGTTATGTGAACCCAAAAGCTGTGAAGGCGGATTTGCCAGATGTGGCCCCACCAGTTGCAGCAGCCGATAACGCCACCAATGTCTACAGTGAAATTGGCGCAGACAAAATGTCTCCGGCTTTTGCCAATGTGCCCACACGCATTTATGTGCCCAATCATTCTTCAAACACTGTGACGGTGATTGATGCAGCCAGCCACAAGATTGTTGAAACCATCAAGGTGGGCATGGGCCCCGAACACATCATCCCAAGCTGGGATATGAAAACCCTGTGGGTGGCCAACAACGCCAATCAAACCAAATTTGGTTCGATGACACCGCTGGATTCAATCACCGGCAAGGCAGGCAAACAGCTTCCGGTGAATGATCCTTACAACATGTATTTCGCAGCAGATGGATCATCCGCCATCATCGTGGCAGAAGCCTATGCACGCCTGGAATTGCGTGACCCGCAAACCATGCAGCTCAGATCCATGATCGAAGCCCCCAATTGCAAAGGCATCAATCACGCTGATTATACCGCTGATTATTCCGCCATGTTGTTCACCTGTGAGTTCAGCGGCAAGCTGATGAAGGTGGATATGAAAGAGGGCAAGGTGGTGGATGAGATCACTTTGTCGCGCCCCGGTTCCATGCCGCAAGATGCACGCCTCACACCTGATGGTGCGTTGTTCATGGTGACCGACATGGCCAGCGACGGTGTTTATTTCATCGATGCTGCAACCTTCAAAGAGGTGGGTTTTTTGCACACAGGCATTGGCGCACATGGCCTCACCACCAGCCGCGATGGCAAGAAAATGTATGTCTCCAATCGTGGCTCAAATCGCATGCCCGATGGCGCGCGCAAGGCCGGCAGTGTTTCGGTGATTGATCTGGCCACCCGCACGGTGGAGCGCACCTGGTTGATCCCCGGCGGCGGCAGCCCAGACATGGGCAATGTCACCCCAGACGGCAAAGAGCTTTGGCTTTCTGGCCGTTTTGACGGGCAGGTCTATGCCATCGACACAGAGAATGGCGCGGTCACCAAAATCAATGTTGGCATTGAACCGCATGGCCTGACAGTGTGGCCGCAACCAGGCAGATATTCGCTGGGCCACACAGGCAATATGCGCTGACAAAAAAACGGCCCGCCGAAGCGAGCCGTTGTTTGAATTTTCAGTGTTTAACTTAGAACGTGACGGCAGAAACAATGCCTGCGCCGAATGAACCGTCGCCATTTGCAGCACCCAGCGCATTCATCACATAGCTGCCCTCTAAACCAACGGTGAATTGGCGCAGCGGTGTGTAATACATGCCAGCGCCAATGACTGTGTTATTGCCCGCCGCCGTAAAGTCACGCGTCATGCCCGCTTCAATGCGCGCGGAGTCAAACAGGTTGACCTTGCCAAACACGCTGGCAGGCGTGGTGGTGATGCCCATGCCAGCGCCACCGCCTGTGCCCACTGCGGCGCCTGCAGAAAACGCGCTGGATGTATAACCAAGCCCGGTGAAAACTGACCAATTTGCCGGAGCCGCTGGGTTGGCGCTGATTCCCGCACCCACATCTGCGCCGAATTCATCCATCTTGAATGAGGCCTTGGCCATGCCGCCAAAGGCGCTGACGTTATTGGCATTGGCACCATCATAAACCTGGGCAGAAACGCCAAAGGGGCCGTCCGCATAGGCAAAGCGCAGGCCGACAGGATCATCCGGTGAAGATTTGAAACCGAGAATCCCGCCGCCAGTGCTGGCAAAGAACCAATTGCTGGCGTTGGAATCCCATGAATAGCCCGTGCCGATCAAGGCCACCTGGCCGCCTGTGACCGACAGATAGGGTGCCATTTTCCAATAAGCGAAAATGCCGTCTGTGCCGACCGAGAAGTTCTCTCCATTGGCTGCGGCAATCAAGTTCGAACCAACCGCACTTTGTACGGCAAAATTCACCCCAAACTCTCCCAGCGGGGTTTGGGTTTTGCCCAGCGCACCAAGATGCGCCACGCTGCGAATATCAACGGCATGGGTTTGCCCAGCCGATCCACCCGTGGTGCCGATCTGCACACCGCCCGCATCAAAAACCGGAGTTGATGCAACAGCGCCGATGCTGCCCGTCGAATCATGCACAATGCCAAAGCCGAGGCGCAAGCGGCCTTCCCAAACCACACTGGCAGATGCCGCCTGTTGTTGGGCCTGCATGCCACCGCCGCCATAAGGTGCGTCACCTGCTGCATTGATGTTCATGTCATAGAGAGATTTGCGAAGTGGTGCCAAATTGTCAGCCTTGGCGCTGGTGGCGGCGACAGCCATGGCGGCAACGCCGATGACAGCAAGTTTACGAAGCAACATACGAACTCTCCCAATTGACGAGGCCCTGAAATGTCTGCCGAACGGGCAAGACAAAAACGCCTCAGGTAATGGGAAGCACTTTCACATATTAGGGTTAATTATGCGTAAGCTCAGGCAAGCAAAGCGGCAAGGCCCCCTTCCGCCACAAGGGGAAGGGTCATTAAATTTGCCTCACGCCAGCGTCACGTTTCACCCTTCCCCCTCAGGGGGAAGGTGCCCGAAGGGCGGATGGGGGCCTCCAGACGGGGTATGACCCTGCAATGCAAGTAGGATGGCATCCAGAACCGCATCAATGGAGTGGTAGATATCGGCATTCCAAAACCGCAAGACCCTGAATCCTTCACCGTTCAAGTGGACAGTTCGCGCCTCGTCATATTGTAGTTCGTGCAAGTCACCGTGAGTGGCCCCGTCAACTTCAACAATCAGCTTGTGACTGAAACATATGAAATCAACAATGTAAGGCGGCACGGGGCTCTGGCGGCGAAATCTAAATCCACCAAGGCTTTGCTTGCGCAGATAACCCCAAAGCTTGCGCTCTGCCTCAGTCGGCGCGCGGCGCATTGCTCTGGCTCTGGCCACGGTTTTGGGGGATTGGTCCATCCCACCATCATGTGAAGAATTGGGGCGCGCGGCAAGGCCCCCTTCCGCCCTTCGGGCACCTTCCCCCCGTGGGGGAAGGGTGAAATACGGCTTTCGATCACGGGTTAGCCCACAAAGAAAAACGACCCGCGTGAGCGGCGGCATGGCCTGCGTTAGCAGGGCCAAGCCCACAAAGAAAAACGACCCGCGTGAGCGGCGGCATGGCCTGCGTTAGCAGGGCCAAGCCCACAAAGAAAAACGACCTGCGTGAGCGGCGGCATGGCCTGCGCTAGCAGGGCCAAGCCCACAAAGAAAAACGGCCCGCGTGAGCGGGCCGTCTCTTTAAATCAAACTTACGTTTGAATTAGAACGTGAAGGCAGAGATCAGAGCTGCGCTGTATGAACCATCGGCAGCGCCGTTGGCAACGTAGCCAGCTTCTGCACCGAGGGTGATCTGCTTAGCTGGCGAGTAGTAGATGCCGCCACCGAAGGTGGTGACGTTCGCGCCAGTTGCGAAATCGCGGGTTACGCCCATTTCGATGCGAGCAGAGTCAGACAGACCGAGCTTGGCATAAGCCGAACCTGGTGTGTAGGTGGTGGTTGAACCGATCTTCACGCCGGTGCCGATAGCAGCGCCAACGCTGAATGGGCCAGCTGAGTAGCCGAGGCCACCGTTAACCGACCAGCCTGGCATAGACGACCAAGCATCGCCCCAATAGCCGCCGCTCAGATCGAAGCCAATGGCATCCATCTTGTAGCTAGCCTTGGCAGTTACGCCGAAAGCAGAGTTGTTGCCAAGCGAACCAAGTGCAGCACCGCCGCCATTGTTGCTGTCTTCAACTTGAACAGCAAAGCCCAATGGGCCGTCTGCATAAGCGATTTGAACAGCTGCTGGGTCGCCATTGAGCGAGGAAGCAGTTACGCCGCCGCCGGTCTTAGCTGCATACCAGTTGGTTGCAGCAGCATCCCATGAATAGCTGCTCTTCGACAGGTTGCCGAGAACGCCGCCACGCAGGGTCAGGTTCGGGGTCATTTTCCACCAGCCCGAGAAACCGTCGGTGGTTACCGTGGCGTTGCCGCCGAGGTAGCCGTTGTTGATGCCAGCAAGGCCAGCACCAGCTACGCCAACTTGTGAGTTAGCGCCGCCAACGATGCCGCCGCCAACGCCAACTTCACCAACTGCGGTTTGGGTTGTAGCAGCCCAATACAGACCGGTGTTAGCAACGATGTCGGTACGATACGAACCAACGCCAGCAGTGGCGTTGTTCTGAGCAACAACACCAGCGCGAACGCGGCCAGACCAAGCAATTACGGTGGCTGGAGCAGCGGCAGCTGGAGCATCGGCAACAGCGCCGATGGTGAGGTCGTTCATCGAAGACTTGAGGGCTTCGAGGCTGTCAGCGCGAGCGCCAACTGAAGCGGCTACGAGAGCTGCTGAGCCGAGAAGAGCAATTTTAAATACGTTCATTAGTTATTCTCCCAAAAGAGTTTGGAGTTTTCATTATATCCCCCCGGTCCCCTGCAAATGAGTGGGAAGGACACTGCACGAGTCACCCGTGCAATGAGGCCCTTGTCGTCCAATGGAGGTTAATGGTCAACGAACATTCCACCGCCACATTTACAAAATCCAATTCTGTGGCAAATGTGACACAGTGGTGACGGGGTGGCGATGCCATCCATGATTGCGCCTTACATAATCGTAAATGAGACCCATAGAGATTCGTCTAGCCAATACGACAATCAAATGTTATCAATTCGTTAAGACGGGGGAACCGTCTCACAATTTGGTTTAGCAGGGACGGTGAATATGTATTATTGGCAACCAGGTAAATGGGTTCAATATGCAGGCTTCGTAGTTGTACCTTTTATCGGCGCAAGCTTTCTCACAACCAACGGTTTGCAGACAGACGTATCCAAGGCCGCACTCACCGCAGCTGGCGGTGATTGGGCCAAGATTAATCTTGATGGCCGCGATGCCACAATAATCGGCATAGCCCCAAGTGAGTCGGCCAAAGACGCCGCTGTCAAAGCCGTCGGCAGCGTGCCGGGCATTCGCCTTGTGGACAATGTTGATGGCATTAAAGTGGCAATGGCCAAAGCGCCAGAACCAACAAAAGTTGAGCCAGCAAAGGTTGAGCCGCCAAAAGCAGAACCGCTCGCCGCGCCAACGGTAACGGCCGCCAAAGTCGATGCCAATGGCGCGCTGATCACAGGAACTTGGCCAGAGGGCAAAGCCAAGACGCTTGATGTTATCGTAAACAACAATGACTACAGCCTGGGCAAGAGCCCAGAGCTCACGTCTTCGGCTGGCAACTGGGCGTTGAAGCTGGGGGCGGGCGCATTGGCCGCTGGCAGCTATGCCATTTCTGCCAAAGTGGGTGACGGCGACCAGCAATCTGTTGCCGCCGCCGCTGATCAAATTGCACCATTGGTGATACCTGCTGCCGAGCCACCAAAGCCAGAGCCGCTGGCTGCGCCAACGGTGACGGAAGCAAAATCAGATGCTACCGGAACCACAATCACCGGAACCTGGCCAGAAGGCAAAGCCAAGACGCTGGATGTGATCGTCAATGACATTGATTACAGCCTTGGCAAAAGCTCAGAGCTGACATCATCGGCCGGAAACTGGGTTTTGAAATTGGCCGCAGGCGTGTTGCCCGCTGGCGCATACAGCATTGCCGCCAAAGTGGGTGATGGCGCCAGCCAATCCGTCTCCGCCGCCGCAGATAAAATGCCCCAGCTCACGGTTGCTGCTCCAGAAGCGCCAAAGCCAACACCATTGGCAGCGCCAACCGTCACTTCTGCCAAGGGCGATGACAAAGGAACTGTCATCACCGGAACTTGGGCCGAAGGCATCGCAAAATCGCTGGACGTTGGCGTGGACAACAAAGTCTACACACTGGGCGAGGCCAAAGAGCTGACATCTGACAAGGGTGTGTGGACGCTGACCCTGCCACCCTTGCCGCCCGGCCCACATAACGCTGGTGCAATAAACAGTGATGGCAGCCAGAATGTTGCCACGGGCAAGAGTTTTGAGATAGCCGCTGCTGCCCCGCCACCTCCGCCGCCGGCAGCCAAAGCACCCGCTGCGGCCACTGCACAAAGCGTCACTGCAACAGTGGACAAACCCACTGTTACGGGCACATGGCCAGTAGGCAGCGGCAACACCTATCAGGTGGAACTTGATGGTGTGACCCACACTTTGGGCAAAGACACTGATCTGCTTACCGGAACGGACGGCAAGTGGACACTCAAGCCCGCCAAGCCATTGGTCAACGGCAGCTATGATGTGATCATGAAGGTCACAGGCGCTGATGGCCAAGTGACCAGTTCAGTCAGCAAAGGCGCTGTGGTTATCAATGTGCCACCACCAGCACCGCCGCCACCAAAGGAAGCGCCTTATGATTGCGCAGGCGCGTTGAGCAAAACCGCAGCCACCAACCCCATTCGGTTTGAGTTTGATCACGCTGACTTGGGCGAGGATTATGTGAAGTCTCTCAGCAGCTACGCAAGTGTGCTGAATGATGAGCGGTGCAAGGCCATTCATGTACAGATTGTTGGTCATGCTGATTCAATTGGCTCTGATGACTACAACAAGGCATTGAGCGAGCGCCGCGCTGCCACGGTTTCCGGATTGCTCGGCAAAGCCGGCATTGATGCCACGCGCCTTTCATCTGAAGGTGTGGGCAGCAGTAAGCCGCTTGATCCCGACAATTCCGCTGATGCGCGCGCCAAAAATCGCCGTGCAGAACTCAGCGTCAAGTAACCGAGGGGAGAGATATCATGAGTGATCTATTCAATTGGCACGATACGATGATCCTGTGGCAATACCATTGGCTCTGGCTTCTGGTGGCCTTCGTCATTGGCCTCGTCGTCGGCTACCGCTTCAACACCTGGAAAATTTCATAAGGACGCGCCACCATGTTACATTATTGGATTGAAATCGCGTTCTGGCTTTTGGCGGCTTACTTCTTGGGCTGCTTGGTTGGCTGGTTCTTGCGCAACTTGGGAGGTGGTCCAGCACCCGCTGCCACCATGGCTGCCGCAACCACTGCCGCCGCCGTTGCGCCAACTGTTATTGCGCCAAAGCTTGCCCCCTCACCTGCGGCAGCGGTTGAGCCAACCGTGGTTCACACACCAGCAGCGCCAGGATCAATGGAGCGCCCCAAGGGCATTGCCGCAGCACGTGGCGGCAAGCCTGATGACTTGCAGCGCATTTCAGGCATCGGCCCAAAGAATGAGTCGATCCTGCACACGCTGGGCTTTTTCCACTTTGACCAGATCGCCGCTTGGACCGCGAAAGAACAAGCCTGGGTGGATGATCATCTGCGCTTCCATGGCCGCATCATTCGTGAAGAATGGGTGCGTCAAGCCTCACTCTTGGCCTTGGGCAAAGAAGATGAATTCATGAAAGAATTCGGCACCGGTGGCCTGAAGGGCAAGGATGGCAAAACCCATTCGGGCACCGAAACCCGCCGCAGCTGATTGCACAAAATCAAATAAAAAGGCCCGGATTTCCGGGCCTTTCTTTATGTATACAAGTTCAATTTCAATTCGGCTGGCCGCCATACATCACACTGCTGGCCATGTTTATCGTATCGGCTTGGCCGCGTGCCAAATCTGCAGTCATGGGCCCCACGGTTGATGGTGCCAAACGTGAGCGATAGACGTGCAAATTCTGCATCACCTTCTGCACATATTGCCGCGTCTCGTTAAACGGAATGCATTCCACAAAATCAACGGGGTTTACATGCCCGCCGCGTGGATCACCAAAGGCCGCCAACCATTCGGTTGCGCGCCTTGGTCCCGCATTATAGGCCACCAATGACAAAATATATGAGCCATTGAAACTATCCACCAAACTGCCAAGGAAAGCAGACCCAAGTTTCACATTATAGTCAGCATTCTTCAAACGCCGCACATCAAAAGACACGCCATTTTTCTGTGCCACAAGCCGCGCGGTGGCAGGCATCAGTTGCATCAGGCCCTGCGCACCAACACTTGAACCAGCATCAGGGTCAAATTCGCTTTCTTGGCGCGAAAGTGCAAACACCAAAGGCTTCTCCACGGGCTTGCCCACTTGGCTCCAATTTGGCAATCCGTAAACAGGGTAAGACCACGCATCTAAATCGTGCCCCCGCAAACTGGCAGCTTTGGCAAAGCGCACAGCCCAAGCTGTGCCGCCAATCTGGCTCACCACATTGGCAACCGCATTGAGATGATCCGCGTCATCATATTGGCCAACCAAAGGCATCAGGAAAATATTGATCTGGTTCTTGTTGCCTGCCTGCGCCACCAAGCGCATGGCGCGCACCAATTCATTCTTTTCGATTTCCGCTTTCGCATTTGCCGATGAGTCAGCACTTGAAATTTCCTCAGGCACTGCGCCACGGCCAATTTCTTCGCGCGCCAATTGGCCATAATAAACTGAGCTATGCTTGGCCGCGGCGGCATAAGACAAGCGCGCCGCTGCTTTTTCTTTTACCGCCAAGGCGCGGCCAATCCAGTAATGCGCCCGCGCCTTGTCTGTGCCAGTCAACGCCAGCGCCAAAACTTTATGGAAATGGGGCAGGGCCATTTGCGCATCGTTGAGATAGCGCAGCGCCACCCAACCCGCGAGGAATTCACCCTCCAAAGCCATGTCACCTGAAGCGAGGCCGTGGTTCTTTGCTATATTGTATGCAGTTTTGTAATTCGCACTTTGCAGCGGCCCAACAGACCGCCGCACGATTGTGCGGCGTTCTTCAAACCAGGCGGTGGCATTTCCCGCTGCATTGGCATCGGCTGGCACTGCTGAAATAATCGCCCGCACTTTATCATAATTGGCATATTTGCGGTGCCAGCGCGCAAGTGCATATTGCATCGCCATCTCACCACGCAAACCAGCGGGCAGGGCATCAAATTTGCGAACTGCACCACCATCAAATGAAACCAACCCCCGCGCCGCCTTGGCTGCGTTGCGGTAGTCACCAGAGAGATAACTCGCCGCATGGCGATCAAGCGCGCCCAACTGCTGCGCAAAAACCAATTGCCACAAACGAGTCTTGTGATGATCAGCCGTCAAGCGTGTCGCAAACTCTGCTCCCGCACGGCGCTCAAGATCCGCCGTCATCCCAGCGTCTACCCAGCCTTGCCTGAGCCACTTTTGGCCGTTGGCGGCGTCACCTGTTGCAAAGCAGGCCCGCGCCATCGCCAAGGCGCCGTGGGCCGTGGTTGGCGGTGCAGTCGTAAAATGTTGCAAGATCACGCTGGCAGGCTCAGTGGTTTCATAAAGTGCCTGTTCCGCGCGGCGCTGCAAGGTCTCATGCAGGGGCCAATGGGGGGCGGCATTCAAAAATGTCATCACCCGACCGTAACCAGCCTCGGCCGGATGATCGCGCAGATAAAGCATTTCAACCAATTTAATGGCGGCAGAATCGCCCGTCTGTTGCGCCATTGGGCCGGCATTGGCAAAATCACCAGACAGTGCAAGTCGCACAGCATCAACGGCAGTGGCGGAAGCCACAGCCGCGTGAGCGGTAAGCGTGGTCATGGTGGCAACAGATGCCAATAGGCCAATATGCTTCAAGACACTGCGACGCGAAACTGGAAGATTCATTGAAATCCTAATCTAATCTGATGATCCGCCATTTGCAGGTGAATTGTGCCGGATCTATGAAACCGAATCTTGCTGTTATGGCTGTGGCAGACTATCGTGTCCGCGTTACCATGGGCTGAGAGTTATTCTCAGCATGGTTACTGATCTATTAATTTTTGAGGTTTGACGTGAAGTTCCAAGGTTCCATTCCAGCGCTGATCACCCCTTTCAAGAACGGTTCATTTGATGAATCGGCTTTCCGCAAATTTGTCGCTTGGCAATTGAAAGAGGGAACGCATGGTCTGGTGCCCGTGGGCACAACCGGCGAAAGCCCAACGCTCACGCCTGAAGAACACAAGGCCGTGGTGCGCATTTGCGTGGAGGAAGCCAAGGGCAAGGGTTTTGTAATTGCCGGGGCTGGTTCAAACAACACTGCTGAAGCCGTAGAATACACCAAGCATGCCAAGGCGGCCGGTGCTGATGC
>Ga0075024_100000827_pt1 | contig 11926 bp, 6 predicted proteins | sample Str013_2_FD_71389 | JGI IMG/M metagenome (GOLD analysis project Ga0075024, IMG submission 71389) | Freshwater sediment microbial communities in response to fracking from Pennsylvania, USA - Straight Creek_MetaG_SC_2013 | ecosystem: Environmental > Aquatic > Freshwater > Creek > Sediment... | reverse complement strand
GGACTGTCGTCCGATTAGTTGCTGAGCGCCCGGGGAAGATCGACTCTTCGTCGCACCCGGAGCTTGCGGAACACTCTGCTCAGGTGACCCTCGACGGTCTTCCCGCTCACGTTCAGCTGCGCCGCGATCTCGCTGTTCGTCAGCCCATCAGCAGCAAGCTGAGCCACTCTGCGTTCGGTCGCAGTCAACGCATGCGGGTCGACTCTTGCGCCGACGGTGCGATCGAGATCGGCTTGCGTGCGGGCGGCGAGCTCGTCGTACCGCGCCCCCTTGAAGAACGCCAACGCCTGCTCGAGCTCGGCCGCCGCGGCTCGACGCATTCGTTTTCGCCGATGCAGTAGCCCCAGGAGCAGTCGTGATCGTGCGACCTCGAACGGATTGGGCGGATCGTTGAGCAGCACGATCGACGCGTTGGCCAGTTCAATCGCGAGATCGATCTCGCCGCGGGCGGCGGCGATGTGCGATCGGCCGCGGGCGACGAGGCCTCGAACCCAGGTCCGTTCGAGCGTGTCGGCCTTGTGTCCGAGCCAGTCGAGCGCAGCGTCGGCTTCGTCGATCCGGCCGAGCTCGACAAGCGCCACGGCCCAGTCCGCAACCCACGCCACGACGCCCGGTTCGGGATAATCGACCGCCATCGCGAACGAGGCAAGCGGTCCGATCTGAGCATCGAGCTCGGCGAACCTCCCGGCGAGGTTCAGCACCAAGGCAAGGGGTCGCGCCGTGACCATCGGCATCTGCGGCATCCGCATGCCGGTCGCCTCTGAAGACGCGCGTAGCTCGGCCATCGCTGCGACCGCGCCATCAGCGTCACCGCTGAACGCTGCCGAATAGGCGGTCGCCAGATGGCTGGAGGTCTTGAAGAAGCCCGAACCGGCGCGCGAGCTCGAGCTCACCCGACGGTGAAACGCGTCGGCGATGTCGGTCCTACCGAGCGCACACGACGACGCGATGCCGGCGCCAAGCGTGAACGCATCGAGCATCGTCGTTTCACGGAGCTCGAGATGCTCGGCGAGCGCAAGGGCGGCCTGGAGCGCAGCTTCATGTTCCCCGGCCCACAACCGGCACGTCGCCTCAACCAGTAGCGGGTCGGCGATCGGATGCCACGGCCGGGCCGGGTCGCGCATCCGAAGCGCGCCTTCGAGCGTCACACGATCGAACCCGCGACCGGCCATCATCGCGACGACGACACCAACGGCAGTCGCTTCCGCCACGAGCCCTGCGTCGCCGACGAGCACGGCGCTTGCGTGAGCAGCCGCAGCGGCGGCCTCTGCATCGGCCATGCGCATCTCGCCGGTGAGCACTTGGGCATGCCACATGTGCAGATCGGCCAGCTCGGGTCCTGGCGCAGTGACTGCGATCGCTTGTTCGAGGTACGAACCGGCCCGCGTGAAGTCTCGTTCGAAGATCACACGGAACAACGCGATTCTCGCCGCGCCGCTGATAGCTGGCGGCAGCGCTTCCACCGCCTCGCTGAGCACCCGCTCCGCTTCGATCAAGTCACCGCGCAGGAACGCCACTTCGCCGAGGATCGTTGCCGCCAGCGCTCTGATCGGGCTTGTCGCCTCGGCGCGTTCGATAGCGGAGTTGGCGAGCGTCTCGGCTCTCGACGCCGCCCCGCGATGGAGCACCGATCGCGCCGCGGTCAACAGCGCCTCGGCGACCAGTTCGTTAGGGCCGATCGTCGACGCGTCCAAGTGAACAGCGATCTGCTCCGGGTCGGTGACGATGCCGGCGAGTGAGCCGTGCGCGAGTCGGGTTGCCGCGCCTCCGGCGATCGCTACCGCGGCCGTCGCGTACAGGGGATGCCTGAACCGCACGTGTTCGCCGGAGACCTCGATCACACCGGCATCGATCGCTTCGACCGTCGCAGCATCGAACGCCTCCGATGGGCCGCACTGCGATGCCGCCGCCAGCAGTGCGAGCGTGGGTTGGGCGGCGAGCGCCGCACAGAGCACGACCTCTCGCGACGTCGACGACAGATCGCGAACGCGCGCCTCCGGCGCAGCCGTGAGCGTTGAGGGAACGTCTGGCCGCTCGGTGGGACTCTTACGTCGGTTGGCACGCACAAGTTCATCGGCGACGAGCGGGTTGCCCGCCGACAACTCAGCGATGCTGTTGGCCATCGGGCTCCCAACGAACACTGGCCAGCGTGCCGAGACCAGAGCAACGATCGCTTCGCGCTTGAGCGCTGACACCGAGAGCGGTTCGATCCAGGGAGGCAGTTCGATCAACGCCGGTGAGCCCCGATCAGCGTCGTCGATGTCCGCGGCCCCCGTACGACGGGACAACAACAGCGACTCCGCACCAACCGGCCGACGCAAGATGTGCGACAACACCGTCGCCGATGCAGCATCGAGCCATTGCACGTCGTCGATCGCGATGACCACCGGACCGGCGAGCAACAACGCCGTCAGCGCGCCGCGCAGCCCGGCGGCCACTGTCAAGGCATCGATCGGCATCTCGATCGGTGGGGCGATGCGCGCTGCCGTCAGGACGGCGGCGCAGATGTGGGGGGCGAGTCGCACGAACGCACTCGCGTCGCATTCGATGATGCCCGTGACGAGATCGCGCAGACCGCTGTAACTGAGCTGCCGTTCGGCACGTGACGGCGTGGCTTGAACGACCCTCGCACCAAGGTCGCTCGCTCGCTGTACCGCAACGCGCCACAAGGTCGTCTTGCCGATGCCGGCGCCGCCCTCGATGATCACGCCAGCGCGACCGGTTCGCGCCGCCTCGACGAAGTCGCTCAACGCGGCCAGCTCGTCGTCGCGACCGACTACCGGGAAACCACCCGGTTGACCGTCATCACGGGGCACCTAGGTTCTCCGTACCGCTAGCCCCATCGGCGGCACTTCCTCGCAGCGTCAGCGGTGACTGATCCGAACGATCCCGATGCCGACCACTACGTCCGCCGATGCCACCCCGACCACCATGTCCGCCCATGCCCCGAAGCTAACCCCCGGACATGACTGTCGTCGGCGAATTCGTTGGGGGCGTTGCTGGCGGTGAGATTTAGGCCGACGACGATCCCGTTGTTCCGGTAGGTGACGCGATGGCGGGGACGTCTCGGAGCTGAGCGTGCACGCGACCTCATCGGTGCGAGTGATCGGTTTCGTTGCGACCACTCACACCGATGCGATCAGTTGCTACTCGGACGTGTCGAGAGCACCAGTACGGGCTGCGGCGAGCGCTCCCGCCGCTGCCGGCGACGCCGCACCACACGTTCCGCTGAAGCGGCCGCTGTTCAACTGGGCGCCACCAACCCCTGGAAGACCACTCGGAACTGGCGTGAGTGCGACGCCATCCACGGTCATGGTCCCGGCGGTGGTCGCTGGATCGCTGAACACTCCCGAGCGGTGCCCGGTGGCGAACCCCTGTGGGCACAGCACGCTGAACGCCGTGTCGAACGCGAACGGCTGGACAACGCCGCCCACCACCCGAACATCAAGCTTCGCCCTGTGGACACTTCCGTCGGCGCCGCGAAGTGTCACGTTGGCGCGGACCCGGCCACTCGTCGCACCATCGATGTGGACGCGGGCCGGCACGCCGCCGAACCGAGGTGGATCGTTGTCGGTTCGAGACGTGATCAGGGGATCAGGCGAGATGTGGATGCCGGTCGCATCGATGGTCACAGCGAACGCATCAACCCACACGATGTCATCGTGATACTCGCGCCGACCGACTTCCTCACTGAAGCTGCGAGCGTTCACGCCGTAGCCGATGCACGACGCCGGTCGCGGTGGGACCGGGCAGTCGGTGAAGAGCGCGGTCAGTCCCTTGAACGTCGATTCGACCTCCAATCGCTCGGGCCGCGGTGCAGCGCCTGCCGGTGCTGCACCAGTCGTTGCAAATGCAATAGCCAATGCCATCGCCCCGAAACCGAGGCGCGACAACTGAGACCTGTTCATGTTCCCCGTCCTTTGTGAGTAAACGCGGACCCCGTGTTCGCGCCGCCGACCGGCTCGCCGCCGGCATGGGTCAACTTGTAGGGCTCCGACCGCGATCGGTCAACCCTTTCGCCGAAGAAATAGGGAAACCCCTTGCACGCGATCGCCGCTCGCGCTCCCGGCTCACGTTGGCATCGCGGACTTCGTGTATCACGGCTCGTTCTCGTCGCTCCTTGCGTTCGAGCGAGGAGGAACAACCATGTCCACCACAAAGAAGCGGGCGGCGGGAACGACGAGCACCGTAGGGGAGGCCAGCTTGTCGAAGGTCTCGGCACGCGCCGCGGCGTCGACGGTGATCGAGGCCAGTCACCGAGGCATCGTCCGCAAGGTCGATCCGTCGATCGAAGCAAAGGGCGCCGATCTCACGTTCAGCCCGGACTACACGGTGACGAGCACCGACGACAAGGGCGGGCGCGTGCTCACCGACGTCGAGGTCATCTTGGTGTTCTGGGGGAGCTTCTGGAGCGCGACCCCAGCGCCGTCACCGTCTCGCGATCAGTACGAGCAGGCGATCCGCGGCATCGTGACCGGACCGTACATGAGTGAGCTAACGCAGTACCGCGGCGTCGGCCAGGGCAGCGTGATCTTCAGCGAGATCTTCGACGGCACCAGCCCGGTCAACGGCTACACCGACAGCGACGTCGTCACGATGCTCAAAGGACGCTTCGCCAACAACGCCTCGATGCCGCAACCAGCGAGCGGCCACAACCGCTTCTACGCGGTGATCGCGCCGCAGGGAATCAACAACAGCCTCACGCAGTTCGCGGGTCAGCATCAGAGCTTCACGTTCAACGGTTCGACGGCGTACTACGCCTGGGTCGACAACACCGGTTCGCTCACCGGTCATGACTGCGTCACCAAGGTCTTCTCGCACGAACTGGTCGAAGCGTGCACCAATCCCGATGTCGACACCTCCAACAACAGCATCCTCGTCCAGGGCACGAAGTCCGACGGGAGCGCCGTCAAGAACGACGAGATCGGCGACACTTGCAACAACGAGTTCGCCAACGTCGACATGAACGGGATCACCTGCTCGGTCCAGAGCTACTGGAGCAATTCGGCTAACACGTGTGTCTTACCGCTGGGCTCGGTGACGTTCTGGGTCGACAAGGACACGTTCGGCAAGGACGAGGTGCAGGACATCATCGCCACCAGCGGTGGCAAGATCGAGAACGCGTTCTGGCTCGTCGTCGAGGGGTTCAGCAAGACCACGTTCGGCACCTTGCACGTGAGCACGCCCACGCCGACCGGGCCATTCGCCAACATCGCGGGCGTCACGATCGCGCCGAACGGCGCAGTCGACTTCGAGAACGCCGCGCAACCCGACGAGCAGCAGCGGATCCGCGTCGCCTTCGACATCACGTTCTCGTCGGCGGCGTTGTCACAGTTCCCCACCACTGGAAGCCAGACGTACGCGCTCGATGCGTTCCTCGCAACCGACGGCAACAAGGTGGCGTCGACCGACACCTCGACGTTGTTCGAACTGGTCGCCGGCGCCGATCCCTACTTCACCAACATCGACCCGTCGCAGGGCAACGTGTTCTACCTCAGCCAAGACTTGCGCGTCTTCACCGCCACGCCCTCGATGAACGGGACACCGGTGCCCGGTGGTCCGGCGTTCATGAGCGACGACCCGGCCGGCGCCTACGACTACGTCCAGAAGCTGCTCACCTTCCTCAACGCAAACTACTCCGACCCGTCCGGCACCGATCCGATGGCGTCGGTCCTGCCCGGACAGTCGAGCGCGCTGACGGGCGACTCGTCGGTGACCCCGTTCACCTTCGACTTCAGCAACTTCCTGCCGGTGGTTCGGAGCAACTACCAGTTCGCGATCGCCCGCGTCCGCCTACGGGGCTCGGCCGGGCCTACGGGTGCCGCCAACAACACGCGTGTCTTCTTCCGCCTGTGGTCGTCGGAGACCGCGGACACCGACTACCAGACGACGTCGACCTTTCCCAGCACGAACGACACGGCAGGGCTACCGGCTTCGCCGCTCGTCGGCGCCGGCCACACGACGCTGCCGTTCTTCGCCTCTGGCGACCTGAACGCGAACACCGACTACGGCACCAACGGCGCCAACACTCGCGACATCGAGATCCCGACCGGCCATGACACCGTGTGGGCCTACTTCGGATGCTTCCTGAACATCTACGACGGTTCGTACATGATCGACGGGAAGACCGTCCAGGCGTGGCTGAACGGCACCCATCATTGCCTCGTCGCCCAAGTCGCGTTCGATGGCGCGCCGATCTTCACGGGGGCAACACCGGAAGCGTCCGACAAACTCGCGCAACGCAACCTGCAGATCACCCACTCCGACAACCCGGGACCGGCATCGGCGCACCGCGTCCCGCAAACCTTCGACATCCGCCCAAGCCAGCTCGGTGCGATCGACGGAGTCGACGAGCTGATGATCGATTGGGGCCGAATCCCCGCCCGTAGCGTCGCCTCGATCTTCTGGCCACAAGTCGACGCCAGCGAAGTCCTCGACCTCGCTCGCGCGATGCATGGCGCGCACGGGTTGTCGGCCGCCGATCCGCACACCGTGCGTTGCGAGGTGACCGGTGGGGTGACGTACGTCCCGATCCCGGCCAAGGCCGCCGAGAACTTCGCCGGCCTGCTCACCGTCGACCTGCCCACCACCGTGCACGTAGGAGAAGAGTTCGAGGTAGTGGTGCGACGCCTCGGCCACAAGGCCAACCGGATCCTCGAGTTCGGTGATGTCGAAGCTCGTAACGGCATGCGACGCAGCACGCGAGGCGGCGAGACGTGGCGTTACGTGGTGGGCACCTTCGCCGTGAAGATCCCCGTGGCAACTGCGGAGACGATGCTGCTTCCCGAGGAGAACACGCTCGCGATCATGCGCTGGCGGCTGTCCCAGCGGTCGCCGACAGACCGGTGGTATCCGGTCCTGAAGCGCTACGTCGACTACATCGCTGGTCGCGTCGCCGGCCTCGGCGGCGATCCCGACTCGATCTTGCCGTCCCCGCAAGGCGTGCCGTTGCGCGCCAAGGATCCGTGTGGCGATCTGGTTGAGCACGCTGGCCGCGTCGGAGAGATCGTGTTCGACTGCCATGGACGCATCGAAGGCTTCGTCACGGCCGGCTGCTGTGAGCGGCACGTGTACAAGGCGCGCGAGCCCGGACTAGCCGATCTCATCCTGCGCGCGTGCCGAGATCGGCTGGAGCTCGTCGTCGCCTCGCCGCGCCATCGCCCCGCCGACGTCGTCCACATCATCGTGAAGGCGTGACCAGCGAGACGGTAGAGCGACGCCGGCAGCCTGTCGTTCCGGCGTCAGACTGTCAGCTCTCGGAAGAAGTAGAACGCTCGCTGATCCGGGCCCGGCTCGGTTGACGAGAAACCGTGACGAACGTAGAAGCGCTGCGCGTCGACATCTGGTTCGTCGACGTTGATCTCGATCAGGTCAACCCCGGCGGCGTGCGCCATCGACAACAGCTTGCCAACGATGGCCGTGCCGATCCCGCGCCCGCGGAGCTCGGGTACGACATCGCCCGCACTCTACGTTCAGCCGTGAACGCAGGGAGCCCGACGCGCTAGCGGTACCAACCGACGACGTCGAAGATGACGTGCGTCGTGCCCGACTGGTTGTAGACGTCGACGGTCCCGTCGGGCGCGAGGGGGACGACGACCAAGTTGGGCACGGTCTTGCCGGGCACCATGTTGAGGTTCGATGCCGTCGGCCGATCGAGATCGCTCGGCCAGACGATGAGGTAGCCCTCGGCCGTCGGATCGGTGGCGGTCACGTTCATCACCACCGACGACGCGTGGACAGGCACGCCGCCGACGCCGCCGACCGCGACGGTGATCTTGCTCGCAGCGCCAATCGGGACGCCGCCGAAGCCACCGAGGTTCGTGCGCGTGTCCAAGATCCGCTTTGGAACAGTTCCTTCGAACTGCCCGCCGAGCAAACCGATCGCATCGTTGCGGAACACGCCGAGCAGATCGACGACGATGTGAGCGTTGCCGCTGTGGTTGTAGATCTTGACGGCGCCGTCGGTGCCGAGGCGGACGATGACCATGTTCGGGATCGTTTGACCGTTCTCGACGTTCAGGTTCGACGCCACAGGACGAGCGCTATCCGACGGCCAGACGGTGATGTACGTCGCCGCGCTCGGCTGCGTCGCCGTCACGTTGAACGCCGCGGCGACGGCAGTACCGGGCGTGGTGACCTTGAGCGACAACGACTCGTCGGGACCGAGCGGCACCTTCGTCCCGTCGATGCGCGTGTCGATCAGGCGGATCGGTGCCGGTGACGGCACGAACGCCGCGCCCGGTTCGGCCGCGGGGGTGCCGTACCAGCCCGACACGTCGACGATGAGCTGGACCTGGCCGCTGTGGTTGTACAACGCCACTTGGCCGTTCGTGCCAACGGCGACGGTGACCAAGTTCGGGCTGGTCTCATCGCGCCCGACGTTGAGGTTCGACGCCTCGGGCTTGGCGGCGCCGTTGGGGAAGACCGTCACGTACGTCGATGCCGTCGCATCCGTGGCGGTGACGTTGAGCACGACGGCGGCGACGCCTGTTGCCGGCACGCCACCGACGCCGGTGACGGTGAGCGGACGGGATTCGTCGGCGCCGACGGAGGTCTCACCGGCGAGACGGGTGTCGAGCAGGCGATCGGGCGTCAGCGGATGGAATTCGCCGACGGGCGAGCGAACGGCGATGGCGTCGGTCAACGTCGACACCGGTCCCGGCGGATCTTGGACCGCGACGTCTCTCGTACCGGCCGCCGCGCCCGTCGCGAACTGGACGACGACGTCGAGCGCCGTCGCCGACACCAACGTCACCTTCGTTACGGTCGTGCCGGGCCCGAACGAGACCGTTGTCGTCGCCGTGAAGTCGGAGCCGGTGAGACGGAAGGTGGAGGTCTGGCCGGGCCGGCCGACTCCTGGTGTCACGTCGACGACGGCAGGAGGAACTGCGCCAGCCGCGGCTGTTGCGCTCGGCACGTTGGCACCGATCGCGCCCGCGACGCCGCCGACGACCAGCAGCGCGGTTGCCGCCAACCGCACCGGCGCCAGGGAACGCCAGCTCATCGTGCCGGCCGAACCAGATCGCAGCGAATGTCGCGCGCGCATCATCACCACAAGTACCACCAACCTGTCTGCGCCCGCACGAACGTCGACGAGCTTAGCGTCGATCGCACGAACGGTTGGCCGGGGCCGGTGTCGACCGCCGAGGGCTCAGTGTGGGGCAGGATCGACGGCGCCGATGAGGATCGGCGAACCCGGCCGGTACGTGTTGCCGCGGACGTCGACGTTGGCGCTGGGCTCGACCTCGACGTGCGCCGTCGCGTACCACGTGCAGTCGTTGCGGCAGTTGGTGTTCTCCGACTGGACGATCGTGTTGCCGACCACGGCGACGCCGGTGACGCCGGCGGCGATGTGTACTCCCTGGCGTCCGTTCTCATCGAAGGTGTTGCCGGTGATCGTGACGTTGCGGACGTGGCCGCTGACGACGACGCCGAGGTGGCTGTTCGCCGCGAACGTGTTTCCTCGCACGATGACGCCATCGATGATGTTGCCGGCGCCGCCTTCGTCGTTCATGGCGATGATCAGACCGGAGCGTTCGGTCGAGCCGCGCAGCACGTTGCCCTCGATCAACATGTTGCCGATGACGCGACGGAAGTCTTGCGCCGAACGCTGCTGATCGAAGACGTGGATGCCGTAGCCGGGCGCGCCGGACCCGGTGTTGTAGCGGAGTTGCGTGCCGACGCCGTAGGACACGTAGTAGCAGTGGCCTTGCGTGCCGACCGTCGAGCCGGTCACCTCGCAGACGTTGCCGGCGAGGAGATGTCCGTCGCCGTGGGTGTCGAGCGCCGACCAGGCGATCAGGCCGGCAAAGGTGTTGTCGACGAACTGGTCGCCGTGGTGACCGGGGAGACCGACGTCAGGCACACCGATCGACTTGCCGTTGCGGAACACGAGTCCGGCCACGGTGACGTTGTCGGCGTCGATGATGAACGGACGGTCGGCGTTCGTCAGCACGACCTCCTCCGCGGGCGCCGCCTTGATCACCTTCTGACGACCGGGCGCGCCGGACATGCCCTGATCGCCACGCACCCAGATCTCCGACTCGGCGTACTGGCCGGCACGGACGAGGATGATGTCGCCCGGGCCGCTGACGCCGGCGGCGCGCAGGATCGTCGCGCAGGCCTGGCCCCAGCGACAGCTGTTCGCGTCCGATCCGCCCAGCGCGACCTCGAAGATGTGCGCGGCGGCGTCGACGGCGAACGAAGCGCCGCCCGAAGTGCTGACGCCGTCAACTGTCATGACGACGGCGCCGCCTTGGACACTGGGGCCAGGTTGGACGACGATCATGTCGAGGTCGTGGTTGTGGGCGTTGCCATGACCCCACGACAGGTAGCGCGCCACCTCGACGCCGCCGATCGTCACCGTGGAGGCGCCGCGCGACGAACCGAAGCCCTTGCCGAAGATGGCGATCGGCACGCCGAGTCCGTCCGGCCCGCCGGTCGTCGGTCCGGAGGCGACGTCGCTGAACAACAGTTGGACCGGACCCGACGGCGGTGGCGGCACGGTCGTCGTCGTTGTCGGCGCGTTCGTTGTCGTTGTCGTCGCGGACGCGACAGTGGTTGAGGCTGCTGGCGTCGTTGAGGAGGTCGTCGTCGCGCCGATCGTCGTCGATGTTGCCGCCGTTGTCGCAGTCGTCGTCGCGGTGGCTGTCGTCGTCGGACCCGTCGTTGCCGGCACCGTCGTTGCGATGGCGGCAGTGGTCGGCGCCGTCGTCGGATCCGGCGGCGGTACGGGAGTGACGGGAGTGACGGCGCGCTTGGTCGGGAACGTGATCACCGCGGCAACGACGTTGCGCCGATCGGCGGGCAGTCGCGTCCCGCTCGCGGTGTACATCCCGGCGCGCGTCACGGTCCGATCTTCAAGGAACACGCCGCGGGCGGTGGCGCGGGCCGTGAACGCCTGGCCGGGCGAGAACGTCGCCGGCTCGGCCGCGGCGTAGACATCGAACGCGCATCCGACGACGAGCTCGCCGGAACGACGCGTCAACGTCGTCGGCCCCGACGACCACGCCGCGCCGGTGTCGTAGCCCGCATCGCGTCCGGTGGCGCGGTCGTGACCGGAACGCAAACCGGCGTACTCGCTGACGGCGACGTCGACGTTGCCCCACCCATGTTGGAGGGAGATCGTCCGCACGCTCTTCGACAGCAGCGGCGCCTCGTAGACCGACAGCGTCCCGGCGCGGCTCGAGTTCGAGACGGCCTGCACGAGCGTGTAGGTCGAGCCGGCGTCGTCGGTGATGGCGTCGATAGCGACGTCGGCGCCGACGCATACGACGAGGGTCGCACCGCGCGCCGTCGGTGCCATGGCGACCGTCGTCACCGTGTTCTGTCCGGACGCCGTGACCGCCTGGCGATGCTGCGTTCCGGCGACGGCGGGATCGGCGCCGTGGTACACGGCGACGCCAACGGCGAGCAACGAACCAACGCCGAGCGTCATCGCGGCCCGAACGAACAGCTTGCGTGAGATCGACATGAATGGCACCCATCCTCACCCGCTGCCCGCTGACCTACCGTCGACCATACGGAAGCGCGGATGAAGCGACGATGAAGGCGTGCCAGCACTCGGTCAGCAACGGGCAAAAGCTTCGGCCGGCGGCGCTGGCGAGAACGATCGGGCCGGCCCCGTCAGGTCAGCGCGGCGAGGACCTCGTCGTGAAGCATGCCGTTCGAAGAGACGGCGCTGCCGCCGTCGGAGCGTGCCTCACCGGCGAGGTTCGTGAACCGCCCGCCTGCTTCTTCGACGATCACTTGCAGCGCGGCGAGATCCCACAAGCTGACGATCGGTTCCATCGCCGCGTCGAACGCGCCTTCGGCAACCAACACGTGCATCCAGAAGTCACCGAGCCCGCGCGCCCGCCACGCCCGCGCCGTCAGTGCCGAGAGCTGCGGGCCGCGTCCATGACGGGCGAACGAGCCGATGTCGGAG
>Ga0075024_100000824_pt1 | contig 11945 bp, 6 predicted proteins | sample Str013_2_FD_71389 | JGI IMG/M metagenome (GOLD analysis project Ga0075024, IMG submission 71389) | Freshwater sediment microbial communities in response to fracking from Pennsylvania, USA - Straight Creek_MetaG_SC_2013 | ecosystem: Environmental > Aquatic > Freshwater > Creek > Sediment... | reverse complement strand
ATTACGGACTGGGGTTCGTAGTTATCATAGTGGCATTAATTGTAATAGGTTTCCTTAGCTCAAATTTCCTTACAAGTCGTTTTTTCAGCCTGTTTGATGCATGGTTGGAAAGAACACCCGGCATCAAATTCATTTATTCGTCTATAAGGGATCTTTTTGAGGCATTTGCAGGGAATAAAAGAAAATTCAAGAAGGCAGTCCTGGTTAGTATTTTCCAGCCGGATGTCTTCCAGGTGGGGTTTATTACAGACGATGATGCAAGTGAATTCGGGCTGAAAGATTATATTTCTGTTTACGTTCCAAACGCTTATGCTTTTGCGGGACAATTGTATATACTGCCAAAGGATAAGGTAAAGGTACTGGAAGATGTAAGCGCATCTGATGCCTTAAAATACGCCATCAGCGGAGGTGTGGCCGAGGTAGAGGAACATGATGACACTCATGTCGTAAAATAATAAATAAATACCCTGTGAAAAAAATACTGCTTACCCTTGTATTAATCTCCGGTTATTATCATAGTTTCTGCTGGGGCTTTTTTGGTCACCAGAAAATAAATTACTTCGCGGTATTCCTTTTACCCCCGGAGATGATGGTTTTGTACAAACCAAATATCGGTTTCCTGAGTGAACATGCTGTAGATCCCGACAAAAGACGCTACCTGGTTGCAGCAGAAGGCAGCAGGCATTTTATTGATATTGACCGTTATGGCAAATATCCTTACAATAATTTACCCCACCGCTGGGATAGCGCAGTGGCAAAGTTTACTGAAGACACGATTCAAAAACATGGTATTGTTCCCTGGTGGACAGTCATTATGCTGCAAAGACTTACAAAAGCTTTCAAAGAGAAGAATCAAACTGCTATATTGAAACTCTCTGCCGAATTGGGTCATTACATCGCTGATGCGCATGTCCCTCTTCACGCCAGCAGCAACCATAACGGTCAATTAACCAACCAGGTTGGCATTCATGGATTTTGGGAAAGCAGGGTTCCGGAATTACTGGCAGACAGGGAATGGGACTTCTTTATAGGTAAAGCTGAATATATTCAAAACCCTTCCGCATTTATCTGGAACCGTGTATTGGAAAGTGCGTTGGCAGCTGACAGTGTTTTAAAAATGGAAAAGGAACTATCCAATCAATTTGGAACAGACAGGCGCTATGCATTTGAAGAAAAAAATGGCAAAATGATCAGGCAATACGCTCCCGAATATACGCGTGCTTATGACAAAGTCCTGAGAGGTATGGTGGAAAGACGAATGCGACAATCTATTTTTGCGGTTGCTTCATTTTGGTTTACCGCGTGGGTAAATGCAGGGCAACCCGATTTAAAAAGCCTTTCTAATCAACATTTTTCCGAAGAGGATCTAAAAGCTTTTGAAACCCTTGACAAGCAATGGAAAACCGGTACTATTAAGGGAAGATCCTGCGATTAGAGCCATTTTATGCATTTAAAGTACATTTGCAACTCACCGGATTATTCATTCAATAAATTAAAGGGCAAGTGGTACATAATTTTAATTCAGGTCCAAGTGTATTACCAAAGGAGGTTTTTGAGCAGGCCAGCCAGGGCATTTTGAATTTCAACAACTCCGGTTTGTCAATTCTTGAAATAGGCCATCGCACAGAATTGTTCCAGGCCGTCCTGGATGAAGCAATTGCATTGGCCAGGGAGCTTATGAGTCTTGATAGTGAGCACGAAGTGTTGTTTCTTCATGGCGGAGCTTCCACACAATTCTTCCAGGTACCCATGAACCTGCTTGATGATAAAGAAACTGCTGCCTATCTTGATTGTGGTACCTGGGGAACAAAAGCCATTAAGGAAGCAAAGTTGTTTGGTAATGTAAATATGGTAGCCTCTTCAAAGGATAAGGACTATACATATATTCCGAAGGGATATACCATTCCGGAAGATTCAAAATATTTTCATTACACTACCAATAACACCATTGAAGGCACGCAAATGCACGCAATCCCGGTTACAAATGTACCATTGGTAGCGGACATGAGTAGTGATATACTGAGCCGCAAAATAGATTATAACCGATTTGCATTAATCTATGCCGGCGCACAAAAAAATGTAGGTGCTGCAGGGGTAAATCTGGTTATTGTAAAAAAGGATATTCTGGGTAAGGTAAGTCGCAAATTACCCAGTATGATGGATTACCGAACCCATATTGAGAATGGCTCCATGCTGAATACGCCGCCTGTTTTCGCTGTATTTGTTTGTATGCTAACACTGCGCTGGCTGAAAAAGCATGGAGGGGTGCCCGTTGTTGAAAAAGAGAATGAAGCAAAAGCTGCCTTATTGTACAATACCCTGGAGTCATTGCCCATGTTTATACCAAAAGTGGCCAGGGAAGACAGGAGCCTGATGAATGTGGTATGGATAATGAAAGACGCCGATTTGGAAAAACAATTCCTGGCAGAATGCAAGGCCAATGGAATGGTAGGCGTAAAAGGTCACCGTACGGTGGGAGGGTTCAGGGCTTCATTGTATAATGCGCTTACCATTGACAGCGTAAAAGCGCTAACCGACCTGATGAAAGATTTCGCGAACAGGAAAGGATAAATTCAAATAATCAAGAATTCATGGCAATTATTACTGCTTTCAAAGCGCTTAGACCCAAAGCCGAACTAGCCTCTAAAGTTGCGTCAAGGCCATACGATGTTTTAAATTCAGCTGAAGCAAGAGAAGAAGTAAAAGACAACGCGTACTCATTCCTGCATATTACCAAATCGGAAGTTGATTTACCGGATAATATAGATACACACTCCCAACAGGTTTATGACAAGGCCAAACAAAACCTTGATGCGTTTATCAGAAAGGAAATATTATTCCGTGAAACAAAGGCCTGTTACTATATCTACCAATTGGTCATGAATGGTCGCAGTCAAACTGGACTGGTTTGTGGCAGTTCAATAGACGACTATGATAATGATATAATCAAGAAGCACGAATTTACCAGGCCGGAAAAAGAAAAGGATCGCATCAATCATATTAAAACAAGCGGTGCCCAAACAGGGAATGTATTTCTCGCTTACCGTCACGTAGATGCCGTTGACCATTTAATCAATAACTGGAAAAACACGCACCAGCCTGTTTATGATTTCACTTCAGAAGATAATATTACACATACCATTTGGGTAGTGAACGATGATACTGCCATCACTTCAATTTCCGGTTTATTTGCTACCCATGTCCCCTATACCTATATAGCTGATGGACATCACCGCGCAGCATCAGCGGCGAAAGTAAGGTTGGCACTTGGCGTAACCAGAACAGATGGTTCGGATTACTTTCTAACCACATTATTCCCATCTAACCAGCTATATATCATGGATTATAACCGGGTGGTGAAAGATTTAAACAGTATGTCGCCGGAAGCATTTTTAAAAAACATAATGCTTGATTTTGATTGCGAGCTAGTTGGTAAAACTGTCTTTCAACCAAAAAAATTGCACACATTTGGAATGTACCTCGATGGCAACTGGTATAAATTGACGGCTAAAGCGGGAACATTTACAATTGATCCCATTGGGATTTTGGATGTAACCATCCTTTCAAATAATATCCTGGATAAAATTCTTGGGATTAAAGATCAGCGCACCGACAAGCGGATTGATTTTGTAGGGGGGATACGTGGATTGAATGAACTGGAAAAAAGAGTAAACAGCGGGGAAATGAAAGTAGCTTTTAGCTTGTACCCGGTAAGTATTCAGCAATTATTTGATATTGCAGATAGTGGAAATGTAATGCCTCCGAAAAGTACCTGGTTCGAGCCAAAACTTCGGGATGGTTTACTTACCCATCTCATTTATGAGTAAGTTTATTAACAAGCTCTTCGCTTGGGGTGTATGGTAAAACTTTATCTTTGAATGATATGAAAATAATTGTGAGTCTTTTGTTTGGTTCATTGCTTCAATTGGGCGTATACGCCCAAACGCCGGACGCAAAATCATTGCATGAAACTGCGGGCAATTTCATGAAACAGGGTGATTTCAACAATGCTATCCTCGTTTTAAACAAAGCGCTGGAACTGGAACCAAATAATATAGAGTTAAGCAAGGATCTTGCCCTGGCTTACTTTCAAAAAAATGATTTACCCAAAACCCAAACAGTTATAAAGCCCCTGCTGGAAAGAGCGGATGCAGATGCATCAGTATATCAGCTGGCAGGTATGCTTTACAAGGCAACCAACGACCTAAAAGAATGCGAACGCATCTATAAAAAAGGATTGAAAAATTTCCCCACCAGCGGCCCTTTATACAATGATTACGGCGAATTACTTTGGGGAAAGGATGATTATAACGCCATTAAATTATGGGAGAAGGGAATCGAAACAGATCCTAATTGCAGCAGCAATTATTATAATGCTTCCCGTTATTACTATTTTACACAGGACAAAGTCTGGAACCTTATTTACGGGGAAATATTTGTAAATATGGAAAGCTACAGCAGGCGTACGGTAGAAATAAAAACACTGCTGCTTGAAAGTTATAAGAAATTATTTACTGAATCAGATATGTTTAAGAGCCAGGATACCAAGAATGGATTTGTAGTTGCATTCCTGAATAGCATGACGCGTCAGTCAGGCGTTGCTTCAGGTGGCATTACTCCTGACGCATTGACGATGATTCGCACCAGGTTTATTCTCGACTGGTTTGAAAAAGAAGCTTCAAAATTTCCTTATCGTCTTTTCGATTATCAGCGCCAGCTTATAAAAGAAGGCACATTTGGCGCATATAACCAATGGTTGTTTGGAAGTGTACAAAACCTGGATGCCTTTCAGACCTGGACCACCACCCATACTGATGAATATAGCCAGTTCATCAATTCGCAAAAAAGCCGGTTGTTTAAAACATCAAATACTCAATATTATCAAACTGCTTCGAAGTAAGATTCCTTAAATACCTTGTTAAAGCCGGTAATAGCTATTACTGGCTTTTTTGTTCGTAGTTTTTTCACTAATTTCAGAACAAGAAGGGCGCTTCTTTTTGCAGACTAATTTTCTGAGAACTTGCCAAAACTTAAAAAATACAATATTTCCAGAAAGGATCAGCTAAGTTTAACTACCTAACGATTTGCACATGGAACCAAAAAGATTGTTTGATTGCATACAGTACCACCTGGATAATTCTCCACTACCCGATATGCTGGCGGGAAAAGAAGGAGGCAAATGGCGTAGCTATAGCACACAGGAAGTAAAGGATCTGGTGGATAGAATCGGCGGGGGACTTTTGAATATGGGTATTGGTTGTGGTGACATGTCAGCTGAAGGAAGAGATAAGGTTGCCATATTGTGCAAAAACAGGCCTGAATGGCTGATGCTTGACATGGCAGTACAGCAGATTGGCGCTATTCTAACACCAGTTTATCCAACCATCAACGTAAACGAACTGGAATTTGTATTGAATGATGCGCAGGTAAAAATAGTTTTTGTAAATGATGAAGACACTTTCAATAAAGTCTATTCCATTAAAGAAAGGGTACCATCTCTGAAAGAAATTTTCACCTTTGAATATGTACCCAATGCTAAGCATTGGAAAGACGTAACAGCAGCTTCTACGCCGGAAGCTGTAAAGCGAATACAATCAATTGCCGAAAAAATAGGATACGAAGATTTAGCCACCATCATTTATACTTCGGGAACGACCGGCACACCCAAAGGAGTAATGCTGAGTCACAAAAATATTCTCAGCAATGTAATGGCCTCCATTCCTTGTTTTCCCCCTGGCGAAAGAACACGTTCATTAAGCTTCCTTCCTTTGAATCATATTTTCGAACGGATGGTTTCTTACCTGTACTTGTTTAAAGGAACTTCTATCTATTATGCTGAAAGCCTTGATACCATTGGTGAAAACCTGAAAGAAGTAAAGCCGCAAATGTTTACCACCGTTCCCCGCTTGCTGGAAAAAGTATATGATAGGATCATGCTGAAAGGAAATGAACTGACAGGAACAAAGAAAAAATTATTCTTTTGGGCGCATTCACTGGCCGAAAAATTTGAAATCAATAAGAGCCAGGGGATGTGGTACAATATGCAACTTGCCCTGGCCAATAAATTAATCTTTAGTAAATGGAGAGAAGGTTTGGGTAATAGTCTGAGTTGCATTGTTACAGGAGGCGCTGCTTGCCAGGTGAGATTGATTCGGATTTTTACAGCAGCCGGTATCCCGATAATGGAAGGCTATGGCTTAACAGAAACATCCCCGGTTATCAGTGTAAACCGTATCAAGGTGGCCGACAGAAAGTTTGGAACGGTAGGACCCTTAATAAACGGTGTAGAGGTAAAAATTGCTGAGGATGGTGAAATACTTTGTAAAGGTCCCAATGTAATGATGGGTTACTATAAACGCCCTGATTTAACAAAAGAAGCAATGACAGATGGTTGGTACCATACAGGAGATATTGGTTTAATGGATGATCGTTTTCTAAAAATTACAGACAGGAAGAAAGAGTTGTTCAAAACAAGTGGTGGCAAATATGTTGCCCCGCTACCCATTGAAAACAAGTTGAAAGAATCAATGTATGTGGAACAAATAATGGTGGTGGGCTCTGAACGGAAATTTGTAGGCGCACTCATAGTCCCTTCATTTCAGAACCTTAAAGAATGGTGCCGGTTAAACAATGTTACTTTTACCAATAATGAAGATATCATTCACAATAGCAAAGTACTTGATATGTTCACGGATACTATTGATAGCTTCAATAAATTCTTCAACCACGTAGAACAAATTAAAAAGTTTGAATTGCTTCCTTACGAATGGAGTGTTGAAACAGGTGAAATGACACCAAAACTTTCCCTGAAGCGAAAAGTAGTAATGGAAAAATACCGTGACGCCATCGAAAGGATTTATAAATAAAAAAACCGCCGTTTTACCGGCGGAATTAAGCAACCCTCACATAGAAAACTTTATCGGAAGAATAATTTAATCACTTCTTTTTCATCTGTAGTCATATTTCTTACCAACAGGTAATAGACACCGGATACTATCCCGGAAGGACGATTCATTGTTTTTGTTTCACCTGCATGAATTGAATAGACTGTATTCAATACAAATTTGCCATCGGCGCCTACCAGGCATATATTGTAATTTCCTGCAACTACTTTTTGAAAATTAATGCTGAAGGTTTCCGCCACGGGGTTTGGCATTACCGAAACAGAAATGTTGCTACCCGCTTTTTTAATCTCAACTATTCTTGTAAACGCTGTATTTCGGCCTTGTTTTATAATGCGCAACCTGTAAAAATTACTACCTGCAGGCGCATTTACGTCTGAATAATAATACTGGCTGGAAGCAGCAAGATTGTTTGAAGAAACCAATACGGTACCTATATCAGTGAAATTCCTGCCATCATTACTTCTTTCAATGATAAATTTATCCGCTTCAAATGCTTTAATGGTTGTCCAGTTTAACTGCACATTATCCTTGTCAGGTTTAGCATCAAATGTTATCCCTTCTGCTGCAAGCAAAGCGCCACCGCAACTTCCTGTAATATTAAAAGTAGATACTTTGGTTAAACACCCGCTGTTTACAGATATTACACTTACATAGGTCCCTGTGTCGGAAGGCAATAAATAATTGATAGTATGGGTTTGGTTGTTGCTAATAAGGACGCTGTCTACCGGGCTCGTCTTTTTGTACCAGGCATAAGTTGCGTTTGGAATGGTATCTACCGTAAGATTTATACTATTATAAAAACAATTGGAAGACGCCGACACAACTGTATTGCCCAGTGGCAGAATACTGGCGTCGTTAATGGTGGCATTACCACAGGCATCCAGAACCCTTAAGCGCACAAGTGAATACGTTACGCCATTGCTGATGCTAAACGTAGGTGAAGCCTGTGGCGCCTGGTTAATACTTGGAGCTGATGGGAAACTTCCAATGATTTCATAAGAATAAGATGCAATACCACCGCTTACAGCTGCACTCACACTGAAGTTGTTATTGTTACACTGGTATACAGCTGATTGATCCAAACTTGGATATGCATATTGTGCCAGGGTAAAAGTATCGTATACTAAGGTTGAGCAGCCTCCGCCTAAAGAATATTGTATAATGTATACAGCAGGTTGCATATTAAAGAATGTATATGACGACCCACTTTGATTGTTGAAATTAATGTTTACTGCGTTGCCATCTCTTTTAATAATTTTCGGAGTTACAGTACCACCACTATAAGAAGCCGCCACCACCAAATCACCCGATCCGTTTTGCCATTGGCCACCCGGGCATTTTGAATTAGCATTGATACTTCTGTTCAACCATGATGCTACAGGTATTACAGTAGTTGAATCAAGCGTATTGCATCCACCTGCCACTACAATTTTATAAGAATTACCTGCAGGCAAAGAAGGTAACCCGGTAATATTTGAAACAGTATTATTGGTCGTAATGGTACTTACCAGTACGCCACCTGGGTTATATATATTTATAGTATAAGGGGCCGACCCATTGCTTAATGTAATTTTTAAATCGGTAGTTCCGATGGTACAGGAAGCTGTTGAATTTATATTTATTCCCAAGGGAACAGCCGCTACAGTAAAACATCTCTTAATAGTAGTATCATAACAGGTGTTTACCATATTAATGCAGTATGAACCATAAGGCACATTATTAAACACACCCGTGGAATTGCAGGCAACTACTGTATTGCTGTTATCATAAAGACAAAATTGGGGGTTGGTAAGGTTGGTCTGTCCTGAAATAGTAGCCGTAAAGGTGCCGCAGGCTTTGTTGCTTATTGAGACAGAATTACCAATAGAAGGTATTGGTTGGGTTACAGTAAAGCAACGTTGTATCAGCGTATCAAAACAACTTGCATCATTTTGAATATGGATGCAATACGAACCATATAACAAGTTGTCAAACTGACCCGTCGTATTGCAGGTAACCAGGTTATTGTTATTGTCGTACAGGCAATACTGTGGATTGGTAAGGTTTGTTTGACCGGAAATCTTTGCAGTAAAACCTGTACAGGTTTTGTTACTGATAGAAACGGAATTGTTAACGGAAGGTATTGGTTGTGTAACCGTGAAACAACGAATTATAGTAGTATCATAACAGGTAGGATCGTTTGCCACATTGACACAATAGCTTCCATAAGGCAGGTTATTAAAGACACCAGTGCTGTTGCACGCAATCAACACGCCATTGCCGTCATAAATACAATACTGACCATTGTTTAAGTTGGATTGTCCGGTTACTGTTACAGTAAAGGAAGTACAATTTTTATTTGAAATAGATACTGCCGCACCAATCGCAGGTACAGGTCTTTTCTGCGTAAAGCACCTTGTAAGAACAGCACCCGAACAACCATCGGTTATGTTTATACAATAACTTCCATATGGGAGATTGTTAAAGACTCCGGTTGTATTGCAGGCTATCAAATTATTGGCAGAATCGTAAATACAATATTGAGGGTTTGTTAAATTTTGTTGTCCTGTAACCGTTGCCGTAAATCCACTACAAACCAGGTTGCTGGTAGTTACAGTAGCAGCAATGGCAGGTACTGGAGCAGTTACGTTAAAACAACGGTTAAAAGTTGTATCATAGCAATTATCAGTAATCGCAATACAATAAGAGCCATATGGCACAGCGTTAAAAATGCCTGTCGCATTGCAGGATACCAGCACGTTTGCATTATTATACAAACAGTATTGTGGATTGGTTAGATTTTGCTGACCGGTAATAGTCGCTGTAAAACCAGCACACTGATTATTTGAGATGCTTACAGATGCAGCCACATTTGGATGGTTGGAATCAAACCAGGTAGTTGTTTTTGTATTTCCACATGCATCTCTAATGACAAAAACGACTGCCCTTACTATCCCTTTATAAAAACGGAAAGTTCTGTTGGAAGACCAAACTGTATCTCCAGGGGCAATAATTGCACCATAGGTAAACCCACTAAAAGCAGTTCCCGATGAATTGCTATTTCCCTTGTTATCCGAAAGTGATATCGTTACGTCAGCGCTGTCACAACCTACTTTTGTGACAGTTGTTCCGTTAAACGACCAGTTATAATTAGCAAGGGTTATAATCCGGGTTTGTATACCACCACAGGAGTCACTTAATTGAATGGAATAATTACCGGCTATAAGATTTGTAAATATCCCTGATGCATTACTTGTTCCAACACCTGATGCAGATGGTGCTACAATGGAATAAAAAAAAGGAGCTTTACCAAATTGTTGATTAATTACAGTAATAGTTCCATTATTGCCATTTATACAAGTAACGTCGGTTCCAGACAATTGAAAACGGGGATCCTGGTAATTACCATCAACTATTACATTGGCCTGCTGAACAGTGCAGCCGCTCACAATATCTTTTACTTTAACCGTATATATTCCAGCCTGTAAGCCATTGATGATATTGGAAGATGTTGTATTAGTAAAGCTGCTGTTTGAAACAGTATAATTATAATTCCCCGATCCATTTGTAACATTAATGGAAATGCTTCCCGTTGCCTTACAAATCGATGCTGAGGTAGAAGTAGTCAATGCAAGTGAACAGCTTTGTGCTACTATATTGCCAGCTTGAAGGACTGTCAATAATAGAAATGCCAGATTTAACAGGGTAGATTTCAATTTCATGGTACGGTAATTGGGCAGAACGGGTTAAGTAAAATAACCGATGGGAGTTTCAGGGGAATTGGATGGGTTATAGAAAAAATACGAGTGGTTTAATTCACCGTATTTTATGCAGCAAAACTAGTATTACTCCTGTTCATTCACAATAGCATGTACTTATCTATAGGTGCTTCTACCTACTGATTATTATTCTAATATATTGATGATTAAAGCGTTGAATGAAATTTTCAGGCTGCTGTTTTCGATGAATAGTCGCTTATTTTCGATAAGGATGCACTTCTCAATAGGAATTAGACGAGATATTTAGTCTGCAACACTATTAAATAATTAAACAAACTGTAAAGTGTTAATAGAGAGGCTCACACTTTTTCAGCGAAAACATCGGGTTCTTTGCGAATAAGGAGTTCTACATCCGGAATTGAAGTGTCAGTTAATTTGACCTTACCTCTTTCCTTTCTTACAATTCTTGAATAAAGTGAAATCTCTTTATCAAACAGGAAACGAAAAAACAATTTTGTCCAGGAAGTATGATAGGAAAGTGTATCGTAAAAGATGGGTGCATTCTTTCTTATTTGAGGCAACCTGTTCCATGGTACGGAAGGAAAATCGTGGTGTTCATTGTGATATCCAACATTAAAAGCCACTTTGTTTAAAACACCATAATAACTATAGGTTTCCTGGTTCTCGGAATCGGTGAGATAATGTTCCTGTATCCAGCGGGCACCAAGCGGATGGAGACCAACGGAAAAAAAGAAACTAAGTAAAAGGAAAATGATTCCTTTTACACCAAATAACAATGAAATCGCTACAACAAATATTGCCTGCAATCCAAAATTTAGTGCTACCCATTTATCGAATGGCTTAATTTCCTTTAAGCGGGAAATCCGGAATAGCTGAAAAAAAGGATAAAAAAGAAGCCAAATTATCTTTCCTATAAAGTAATTATTAATCAATCGTGCTTCCCAATGATTGGGCAAATCCGCATCCAGTTCGTGAATGCCCTGGAAAGAATGATGTTTAATATGGTAACGTTCAAAAGAAACTGAACTGGGAAATAATTGCGGAAGATTTGCCAGTATCCCTGCAAGCCTGTTGGCAGCCCTGTTCCTGAATAATAAATGATGCGCACATTCATGTATCATCACAAATAAGGCATGATCTGCAAAAGCTCCAATGAAGTATGCAGCAGGTACCACCAACCACCATGATTGCTGTGAAACCAGCCATGCCAATAATACCTGGAAAGCCACCAGTCCAATTATTGCAAATAAGGTATTCGGGTTTTTTCCGATTAGTTTTCTCATTTCCGGGTGGGCCTGTAATATCTGCTTTGTTCTGATAC
>Ga0075024_100000823_pt1 | contig 11954 bp, 6 predicted proteins | sample Str013_2_FD_71389 | JGI IMG/M metagenome (GOLD analysis project Ga0075024, IMG submission 71389) | Freshwater sediment microbial communities in response to fracking from Pennsylvania, USA - Straight Creek_MetaG_SC_2013 | ecosystem: Environmental > Aquatic > Freshwater > Creek > Sediment... | reverse complement strand
TAGTGATATATTCCATCAATCGTATCGCTACCATTTTGCAAGGACATTTTACCCGATTTCATCATGACGATGTAATCGAACATCTTTTATTAGATAGCAGGCGATTGATCTTTCCGGAAACCTCTCTATTTTTCGCATTGCCAGGACCTAGAAGAGGTGGGCACCTGTTTATAAAAGAATTGTATGAAAGAGGCGTAAGAAATTTTGTAGTATATGAAGAAATTTCAGGTTCGGCCTATAAAGACGCGAATATTATCCTGGTTCCTGATACCATGCGGGCTTTGCAACAATTGGCTTCTTTTCATCGGCAGCAATTTGTTATACCAATAATTGGTATTACCGGAAGTAACGGAAAAACAATTGTCAAGGAATGGCTGAATCAGCTGCTGGAAGATGACTACAATATCGTACGCAGCCCGAAAAGCTATAATTCGCAAATCGGAGTACCGTTGAGTGTTTGGCAGATGAATGAAAAACATGAATTGGGAATTTTTGAGGCGGGAATCTCCCAAACAGGTGAAATGGATAAGCTGGAAGATATTATCCGACCAGGTATCGGAATTTTTACCAATATCGGCGAGGCCCATAATGAAGGCTTTGAAAACAAACAACAAAAGATATCCGAAAAATTAAAATTATTCAAGCACTCCAGCATACTTATCTATTGCAGGAATGATAAAGATGTAGATAAAGCTGTTTCAAACTGGCAGGAAAGTTTTTTAGTAGAAAACACGCAGCAGGAATTAAAATTATTTTCATGGGGAAAAGAGAATAATGCCACGCTGCAGATTGTTTCTGTTCAAAAAAATATCGCAGATACATCTGTGAAAGCGATATATAACAATGACCCCTTTTCATTCAATGTATCATTTACAGATGATGCGGCCATTGAAAACACCATTACCTGCGTTTGCATACTGCTTTATCTTGGTATTGATGCAATATCTGTTCAAAACAGACTGCAACGGCTGACACCGATTGCTATGCGGCTCGAATTAAAACATGGCATCAATAATTGTTCGGTTATCAATGACAGCTACAGCGCTGATATGAGTTCATTGAAAATTGCATTGGATTTCCTGTCGCAGCAGCATCAGCATCCAACACACACTGTTATTTTATCCGATATTTTAGAAAGTGGAAAAGGAGAGAAAAAATTATACAGGGAAATGGCCCGGCTGTTGAGGGAAAAAAAGATTACCCGGTTAATTGCAATTGGTGAAAGCATTACGGCCAATAAAGATGCATTTGAGCAATTGATGGCAAATGAGATTCTGTTCTATACTTCCACGGAAAACTTCATCAGTGATTTTAACCATATCCAATTCCGTGATGAAACCATTTTGATCAAAGGCGCAAGAATATTTCAGTTTGAAAAGATCGATCGATTGTTGTCTAAGCAGGCGCACCAAACAGTTTTGGAGATTAGCCTGGATGCAATGGCGCATAACCTGAAGCAATACCAGCAGCTATTGCAGCCAGCAACAAAATTAATGGCCATGGTCAAAGCTTTCGCTTACGGAACAGGAAGTTATGAGGTAGCAAGACTTCTGCAGTTTCATAAAGTGGATTACCTGGCTGTTGCCTATGTAGACGAAGGCGTAGCGTTGCGTAAGGCAGGCATCAGCTTGCCCATTATGGTGATGAATACGGAGGAAAACGGCCTGGATGCATTGTTGCAATACAGCCTGGAACCGGTTATTTATTCTTTTCGGTTATTGGATGCCGTGGGTATTTTTTTAAAAAAAGAAGGCATTCGTGAAATACCCGTGCATATTGAAATAGAAACCGGCATGAACAGGCTGGGGTTTTCTGTAAATGATGTACCCGAATTAATCGAGAAGCTGAGATCTTCTTCTTTTAAAATACAAAGTGTATTCAGCCACCTCGCTGCCAGCGAAGAACAACAGCAGGATGCGTTTACACAGCAACAGGCCGCATTGTTTTTGGATGCTGCAGGTCAGTTGCAGGAATCATTCAATTATTTTTTCCTAAAGCATATTGCCAATACGGCGGCGATTATCCGCCATCCAAAATTACAACTTGATATGGTCAGGCTGGGAATAGGGTTGTATGGCATCGACAGTGCATCATCGCAACGCTTGGAACTAAGACAGGTGGCAACATTGAAATCAACCATTGCGCAAATCAAAAATCTGAAGGAGAATGAGACGGTAGGATACAACAGAAAAGGCCTGGCAACAGGAAATATTAAGATGGCAACCATTCGTATCGGATACGCCGACGGATATCCAAGAAGCATGGGTAATGGAGTTGGCAAAATATGGGTGAAAGGACAACTGGCGAATACGATCGGAAGCATATGCATGGATATGACCATGATCGATATAACAAACATTCCTGGCGTAAAGGAAGGAGATGAAGTCATCGTTTTCGGAAATGAGCTGCCCATTCAACATCTAGCGCACTGGGCCGGAATTATTCCGTATGAAATTTTAACAGGCATATCGCAGCGTGTAAAAAGGATATATTTTGAAGGAGAATAAGCAACGAATTTTACCAGGAACCGTACATCTTGTATCCTGAATTGTAAATGGAGTATATTTGATCCTTAATTTTAAAATGAGTAATGTGAAGGCAAGAAATATTTTTTTGATTGTATTACTGATCATTATAGCCGATCAAGCAATGAAGCTATGGGTAAAAACACATATGCCGCTTAGTCATTCCTGGGATATGTATTATCATACACCTGTTTCTTCGTATGATAATGGTATAAAAATATTTGGAAATAAATTTCAGATTTTTTTTGTGGAAAATGAAGGGATGGCATGGGGTTGGAAATTTGGCGGAGGTTTTGGGAAAATGGCACTTACGCTTTTTCGCCTGGCAGCTGTGATATTCGGTGTATTTTATATTCGCAACATTATCCAGAAGAAATATCATAGAGGATTTATCATTTGTGCAGCTTTGATTTTTGCGGGAGCGCTAGGCAATCTGATAGACAGCATGTTTTATGGATTGATTTTCGAAGAAAGTACTTTTGATCACGTAGCGAAAATTTTTCCAGCGAAAGGATATGCGAGTTTTTTGCATGGGCGCGTTGTAGATATGCTGTATTTCCCGATTGTACGCACACATTACCCTCATTGGTTACCCTTTGTAGGCGGCGATGATTTTGAATTCTTTAGCCCTGTATTTAATATCGCCGATGCTTCTATATCAATTGGCGTCATTACAATTTTATTATTCCAAAAAAGATTTTTTAAAAGGCACTCCGAAAATCACCATGTAACTGTAGAGACCAATTCTACCGTTGATGATAAAGTCCAGGTATTGTAAATACCTGAATTTTGAATGTGATGGATGGGTTGTATATAAAAACGACGTTGTATTTTTTAGAACTTCACGCAATACGCAAAGAATGGTTTATTCTTTGCGCCTTTGCGTGAGTTAAAATGTTACTTAATTCGTGATATCCCCTACCATCTTTTTCGGATCCACCCATTCGTCAAATTGCTCTGAAGTCACATATCCCAATTTCACGGCCATTTCTTTTAAGGTGGTATTTTCCTTGTGTGCCTTTTGTGCAATCTCCGCGGCTTTATAATAGCCGATTTTATTATTCAAAGCAGTTACCAGCATCAGGGAATTGTCAACATGTTTTTTAATATTTGATTCGATCGGAGCAAGACCGGTGGCACATTTATTATTAAAGCTTATACAACCATCACCGATCAATCTCGCACTGTGCAGAAAATTATAAATGATAACCGGTTTGAATACGTTCAATTCGAAATGCCCGGATGCGCCGCCAATGTTGATGGCAACATCGTTGCCCATCACCTGAGCAGCAATCATAGTAAGGGCCTCACACTGTGTTGGGTTTACTTTTCCAGGCATAATGGAAGAACCTGGCTCATTATCGGGAATGAAAATTTCACCGATGCCACTTCGGGGCCCTGAAGACAACATGCGTATGTCGTTGGCGATTTTCATGATGCTCACTGCAATTGTTTTCAGTGCGCCATGTGCTTCTACAATGGCATCATGTGCGGCGAGCGCTTCAAATTTATTTTCGGCTGTTATAAACGGCAGGCCTGTGAGCAGGGCAATGTTTTTTGCCACATTTTCTGAATAACCTGGCGGAGTATTGATGCCCGTTCCGACTGCAGTACCTCCGAGCGCGAGCTCTGCCAGATGAGGTAACGTATTTTTAATCGCCCTCAATCCATGATCTAACTGTGAAACATAACCGCTGAATTCCTGGCCCACAGTAAGCGGGGTTGCGTCCATAAAATGCGTGCGGCCGATTTTTACCACCTGCATAAACTGTTTGCTCTTGGCCGATAAAGTATTTCTCAGGGTTTCGATACCTGGTATTGTTGTTTCCACCAGTATCTTATATGCAGCAATATGCATAGCCGTTGGAAAAGTATCATTGGAAGACTGCGATTTATTGACATCATCATTGGGATGAAGAAATTTTTCCTTATCCGTCAATTTACCTCCCCGCATAACATGCCCCCGGTAAGCAATCACTTCATTCACATTCATATTGCTTTGTGTGCCGCTGCCGGTTTGCCATACTACCAAGGGGAAATATTCGTCGAGCCGGCCTTCCAGTATTTCCTGGCAAACCTTGCCGATCAGGTCAGATTTTTCTTTTGGCAGTACGCCCGCATCCACATTGGTTAAAGCTGCTGCCTTTTTCAGATATGCAAAGGCCCTGATGATTTCTTTTGGCATTCTGTTGATATCTTCCGCTATGCGGAAATTGTCAATGCTGCGCTGGGTTTGTGCCCCATAATACGTATCAACAGGCACTTTTACTTCACCCATCGTATCTTTTTCTATTCTGTATTCCATATAATTTATTTTGAAAGAAAATTTTTTGCCCTTTTGATGACGCAAATTACGCAGATAATGAGATGATTTATTTTGAAGAGATCAGCGTTATCGGCGATACCTCGGACTAAAAGAACCAAAATTAAGCGATAAGTGCCAAGGAATATTTATTTTACTGAAGAAAGGGCTTGTATAAGGAAATGCATATTTCTTCTTTTAATTTTGGCAATAACCTCGAAAACGATGCATGGATCAATATCTAAATAATAGAAAATGGGGAAAATAATAATTATATCATTATTTGCGGCATGTTTGCCGTTCATGCTCTTTGCTCAAAGCAATGATGTCATAGGGCCCATTCCATCGAAACGGCAATTGCATTGGAATGAGGTGGAGTATTATGTCTTTTTTCATTTTGGCCCCAATACATTCACTGATCTGGAGTGGGGTAAGGGAACAGAGCATGAGGAAGTGTTTGACCCTTCGCAATTGGATTGCCGGCAATGGTGCCGCATTGCAAAAGCTGCAGGCGCCCAGGGCATCATCATTACTGCCAAACACCATGATGGATTTTGTTTATGGCCCAGTAGGTATTCCACCCATACGGTTCGGGAAAGCAAATGGCAGAATGGGAAAGGCGATGTGTTAAAAGAATTGTCGCAAGCTTGCAAGGAATATGGTTTAAGATTTGGCGTTTACCTGTCACCGTGGGATAGAAATCATCCTAAGTACGGCACGCCGGCATATAATGAGGTTTTTGTGAATATGATGAAAGAAATCATAACAAACTACGGACCCTTGTCTGAATTTTGGTGGGATGGGGCCAATGGCGAGGGGCCCAATGGAAAGAAGCAGGTATATGACTGGAAGCGGTTTGAAAAAACCATGCGTGATCTTTCTCCCCAAACCGTTGTTTTCAGTGATATCGGTCCGGATATTCGCTGGGTGGGAAATGAAAATGGCATTGCAGGAGATCCGAATTGGAATTTGTTGGATACAGCGGGATTTACACGCGGGGAAGGCGCGCCGCCAACGGATACATTGAATCACGGGAATGCATATGGGAAAAACTGGATACCTGCAGAATGTGATGTAAGCATACGCCCGGGATGGTTTTATCATCAACAGGAAGACGATAAAGTAAAGACACCAGCACAGCTTTTTGATCTTTACCTGAAATCCGTTGGCCGTGGAGCGCATTTATTATTAAATGTACCGCCTGACCGTAGAGGCCTGATTAACGAACATGATAGCATAAGCCTGGTTGGTTTTAAAAAACTAAGAGATGAGAATTTTGGGAAGAATCTTGCAAAACAGGCCAAAACTTATTTAATACTTCATAACAGAACGCGCCCTGCTCCCGGTTTACATGATGATGATACAAATACTTTTGAACCCCTTGCATGGGTAAATTCCCCGGTTGCCGGAGTGGATTTTGAAAACTCGCATACAATCAATTGTGTGGTACTGAAAGAATATTTAGCAAGGGGCCAGCATTGTGAAAAATTCAGGTTATTGTTGAAGAATAAAAAGCAAGGAGTATTAAAAGAGATAACAGGAACAACCATTGGTAGAAAAAGAATCATAACATTTCCCGCTGCAGACGTCAACAATATTACCTTAATTATTGATGCACAAAAATCGCCGACATCTCTTGCGGAAATAGAAATTTATCTGGTAGATGAACAACTGGTAGAACAGCATCCTTAATATTAAGCCAGCTTTAAATTATTATTATTTTTCGTCAGACGTATAACGTCAGGCGATCGAAGTCAGCTTGTTCATAGTTAATGTCTCACGATTGATAAGACTCGAGTAAATCAACGGTAATTCACCGTATTTTCCCTATCATTTGTATCAGGTATTTTCCTGTACCGACAAAATTATTTTGCACTCCCGGCGTTTTTTCTAACTACTAAGAGGCAATTTGGAACACTAATTGCAATTGTAGAAAGCAAATCCATTCCCACAAAAACAACCAGATCTATGGAAAAACACGCTCTGAACAGGCCTTCTGGCAACTCAGTCAGAAAAATATTTTTTGATGGCAATGGGCTGAATGAATATACCGGCTCTTGGGATACAGCCGACGTAGTGCATCTTTTAAAAAGAACCATGTTTGGCGCTACGATTGAGAACGTGAATTACTTCAAATCCCTCACGATGTCGCAAGCAGTCGATGAGTTGCTCGTCGGAACGCCTGCGCCTATCACTGTTCCTCTTAATAATTACAGTTCGGATGGATATACTGATCCTACAGGCGTTGCTGCATGGGATACATGGATCAATACGGGTATCGATTATCAGGACGATGAGATGAACAGGAGAAGAATAGACTCATTGCGCTGCTGGTGGATAGGACAAATGCTGAACGAGGGCAGAAGCATCCACGAAAAAATGACCTTGTTCTGGCATAATCATTTTGCAGTCGACGGACTCGCGCATGTGAGTGATATTCCTGCCAAACCCTGGTTCGACCATTACCTTACTTTGCGGGCAAATGCATTGGGTAATTTTAAGCAGCTTGTTAAAGCCATTACACTCGATCCGGGCATGTTATGTTACCTCAATGGCAATACAAATAAGAAAACATCTCCCAATGAAAATTATGGCCGCGAGTTACAGGAACTGTACACCATTGGTAAAGGACCAGGCTCACATTACACAGAAGATGACGTACGCGCCGCTGCCAGAGTCTTAACGGGCCATACTGTTGATTCCAATTTTGCATATTATTTTAACGCAGGCGAACACGATGATCAGAATAAACCTTTTTCCGCATTTTATGGCGGCACTATCATCACCGGCCGCTCCGGAACTGCAGGGGCCAACGAATTGGATGACTTACTCGCCATGATTTTTGCCACTACCGAATCTGCAAAACTCATCTGCAGAAAACTATATAGTTTTTTTGTGTATTATAAAATTGATGATACGATCGAAAACAATATCATCACACCCCTCGCACAGATATTCCGCGACAGTGGATACGATATCAAAACAGTGCTTGCCGCTCTTTTTAAAAGCGAACATTTTTATAATCTTCCTTATTCGAGCGCATGTATCATTAAAAGCCCGATTGACTTTTTGATTGGATTGATGAGAGAATATGAAGTGAAATTGCCCGATCCTGCTGATATACCTGCTAATTATACAGCATGGGAAATGTTATTGCAACGTTCATCAACGCTGCAACAAGAAATCTTAGGCATACCTGAAGTGGCAGGATGGTACGCATATTATGAGGGACCGGCTTTTCATGAATTGTGGATCAACTCCGTTACATATACAGAGCGGAATGCATTCACTGATCTCATGATCACTACCGGCGATATGATGAATATGGTAACACTAAGTATTGATCCGATAGCTTTCGCTCAGAAATTACCAAATCCACAGGACCCCGTGTTGCTGATAGAGGATTCATTAAGCATACTCTACAGGGTGCCTTTATCTGACGAATCAAAAACTTATCTCAAACAAACAATATTGCTTACTGGTCAGACTACTGATTATTACTGGACGCAGGCATGGAATGATTATATAGCCAACCCAACTGATATGGTTGCCAAAGAAACGGTGCTTACCCGTTTACAGAGTTTGTATAAATATTTGATGAATTTACCCGAATATCATTTATCATAACCAACCAACTGACACCCATGGAAAGAAGAAAATTTTTAAAAAACCTACTCCCGGCATCAGCTATTTTTCCTTCCTTGTTGAATGGATTTACCATTAAAGCTTATGGCGCTACGGGCTTCTTTGAAGCATTGGCAGGCGCTGCAGACAATGATCATGTGTTGGTGCTGATACAATTGTCAGGTGGCAACGATGGTTTAAATACAGTGGTGCCGATTGTCAATTACGGTGATTATAATAATATCCGTACCAATATCGCTATCCCTTTAGATAAAGTACTTAAACTGGATGGATATGCGAAAGCAGGGCTTCATCCTTCCATGACAGGAATACAAAAATTGTATAACGAAGAGAAAGTGGGAATTCTGTATTCTGTCGGATATCCTTCACCCAACCAATCGCATTTCCGGTCAACTGATATTTGGTTAACAGGCGCTGATTCTGATCAATATTTGTCAACAGGTTGGACCGGAAGATTTTTGAGTAGCACCTACTCTAACTTTCCGGTTGGATATCCAAATTCAGAAATGCCAGATCCACTGGCTATACAAATTGGTTCTATTTTATCGCCTGTGTTTATGGGCCCTGGAGGTTTCACTGCCATGGCAGTACCAAGCGACACTGATTTTTATAATCTTATCAATGGCGTATTGGATCCAGCGCCGGATACACCGATGGGCACTGAGTTGACTTATTTGCGCACGATTGCCAGGCAAACAAATAAATATGCGGATGCAATTGTAAACGCAGCCAAAAAAGTAACCAATCAAAGTGCATATCCTGATAACAATTACCTGGCAGCGCAATTGAAAACAGTTGCAAGGCTGGTAGCAGGTGGTTTAAAAACAAGAGTGTACATGGTAAATATGGGTGGTTTTGATACTCATGGTGGGCAAGTGCAGGTAGGCAATACTGTTACAGGCAATCATGCTGCTCTGCTCAAACAGGTTTCTGATGCCATTGCAGCATTTCAGCAAGACCTTACTTACTTGGGCGCGAGTAAAAGAGTAATGGGAATGACGTTTTCAGAATTCGGAAGGCGTATTAAATCAAACGGCAGCGCCGGAACTGATCATGGTGCTGCACAACCGGTGTTTGTTTTTGGGGATTATATAAAAGGCGGCGTATTGGGCAACCCGCCCGATCTTCCTGCTACGCTTGATGTAAGTGATAGTTTGCCGATGCAATATGATTTCCGCTCTGTATACTCTTCGATTCTGCGCGATTGGTTTTGTGTTGATCCCAACAATATCACTACAATGCTGTTCAAGAATTATCAATATCTTCCTTTTATTCAATCTACGGCTTGTAAAATTGTTAACCCGGATATATTGGGATTGAACCTGATTACCAATTATCCCAATCCTTTCGATGCATCCACAACAATTACATTTAAAACCAATGGCGGGCATACGCTTGTGCAGATATTTGATACAGCCGGCAGATTAATAGCTGTGCCGGTTGATAAAAATTATGATACGGCAGGGGAATACAATATTACTTTCTATGCTGGGCAACTTGCAGGAGGCGTTTATTATGCACGCCTGCAAAATGGATCCATCCAACAGGTAAGAACCATGTTAAAGATAAAGTCAGGGCATTAATTTATGATTCGATATCGGCATATTCATTTTTTACAGAGATGTATAACAGGGATGATCATACTCTTCCTGAGTCATGCTGCGCATGCTCAAAAAGATAGCATTACCTATAATTCTACTTGCGCTAAATATAAAATTCAATTCGGCTCTTCTATATTTGATAATATCGAATTTCCGGAAAAAGTGATTTGGAACTTTGGCGACACTGCATCAGGATTTTATAATATTGCCGGCACAAAATTTCCTGCACATGCTTATGCAAGTCCTGGTACTTATTATGTAATGTTGACCATTGTGAATGGGGGCGACACTACAAAACTTCAGGATAGTATTAAAGTGGTTACCCCACTTGCTTATAATTTCGGCCCTGACATTTTTTTATGTGAAAAAGGCGATACAACTATTAGTGTTCCCGTAGTTGCTGGCGTTACATATACATGGAATGACGACAGTGCAACCAAAACGCCTTCATTGCATATAACCAAAACTGGTGTATATACAGTGAAGATAGATGGTTGTGCCGTAACCGACAGTATTGGCGTATATTTTAGTGATCGACCTAAAATTAAACTGGGTGATGATCATGTGCTATGCGCGGGCGAAATACTTACACTGAATGCAATCAGCCAGAATGGAAAATATACCTGGAAACTGAACGGAACAATATTGAGCGATACATTGGGCCAATTACCTGTTGTGGCTCCAGGGGGTCAGTATATTGCCATCGTAACCGTTCCGGGATGTGGCACTTTTTCTGATACGGCCAATATTACTTTTGGTTCTTTGCCCGCTCCGCCTTTTTCTTTGGGGCCGGACACATTATTATGTCCCAAACAAATATATTCTTTGACCGCTTCTGTTGCTGGTGCCACTGCTTACAACTGGAGTACCGGTGCAAGAGACAGTACCATACAAATCAGTGACCCGGATGTATATTGGGCATTCGTTACCGTTAGTGGACAATGCGAGGTAGTGGATTCGGTAGAAGTCAAATATCGGGGTGATAAGAACCTGGATTTTCATGATACCGCAGTATGCAAAGGCAGTACTTTAATTCTCAATGCCGATTTTGGTACGGGAACATATAATTGGGTAGCCGATCCTCCGCAAAGAAACGATCAGAACCAGACGGGCCAATCTACTTATTATGTATATGAACCGGGGCTGTATAAAGTGGTGGCCTCTGTTGGGAATTGTGTGTATACAGACAGTCTCCATGTTGCCTTCAATGATAGTCTTAAAGTAGATATTGGGAGAGACACCTCATTATGTATCGGTGAAGAATTCATACTGCATGCAAAAACAAATGCCAACACATATGCTTGGCAGAACGGCGATACATTGGCATATTATACTGTAACCACTGCAGGTATCTACAGCTTGGTTGCAGAGAATGGTTGCGGGAAAGACACCGCAAGCGTAAAAATTGAACTCCGCCATTGCGAATGTGAATTGACTTTGCCCAATGCGTTTACACCTAATGGTGATGGCCGCAATGAAATCTTCAGACCCCTGCATCCATGCAAAATGAGTAATTTCATATTCAAAGTGTTTGACCGTTATGGAGAACTTGTCTTCCAAACTTCGGATCTTTCAAAAGGATGGGATGGTATGTTTAAAGGATTAAAGGCAGACAATGGCACGTATGTATGGATGGCCAGCTATATCAATACAGATACAAAGCAGAAAAAATTTAATAAAGGATTTGTGGTGCTGATAAGATAAATAATAATGATATTGCCCGAGGGCAATGACATTTAGTTAGTAAACCGATATTGGGAAATGCTCCGTAGGAGCAAAATGTCGGTAGAAAAATACAAATATTCGCACTACGTGCCATAGGCACGTCACTCTTTTGTATTGCTCCTACGGAGCAAAAAAATAATTATAATTATTTGCTAC
>Ga0075024_100000822_pt1 | contig 11955 bp, 11 predicted proteins | sample Str013_2_FD_71389 | JGI IMG/M metagenome (GOLD analysis project Ga0075024, IMG submission 71389) | Freshwater sediment microbial communities in response to fracking from Pennsylvania, USA - Straight Creek_MetaG_SC_2013 | ecosystem: Environmental > Aquatic > Freshwater > Creek > Sediment... | reverse complement strand
CATATCGATCAGGCCGTCTCAAAAGGCAGCCCAGTGGCGCTCCATTCTAGCAATCTGCTCAGAGCTGGGCCGGGTCCATGCCCAAAAGCTTCCATGCTTCTGTTACAGCCTTTACCGAAGCGTCATGATTTCCTGCGGCGTGTTCTTTCTTTGCCAGTGCGACAAATTCTTCATATTTCTTCATGTCGTCGGCCTTGGCTGGCATGGCTTTGGCCATGTCTTCGGTCTTCTGGATCAGATTTGGGCAGTTGTTGGCAAAAGTGGGCGACGAAAACGCGGCAAGTACGGCAGCGACGGACAAAAGTTTCTTCATGGTTTTCCTCTGTGTGATGCCAAGATTGGCGGTTAAAATTGTGAGTTATGATACGGACTACCTCATATTTTGGTTTAGGTCAGCGTCGTTTGGCGCAAGCGCAGCGCATTGCCGATCACGCTCACGGAACTCAGTGCCATCGCTGCCGCTGCGATCATCGGTGACAGCAATAGGCCGAATACGGGATAGAGAACACCTGCTGCAATTGGAACGCCCGCTGCGTTATAGATGAAGGCAAAGAACAGGTTTTGCCGAATATTGCCCATCACCGCTTTTGAGAGCGCGCGGGCCTGCACAATGCCCATGAGATCACCGCGCAGTAAAGCGATACCAGCGCTTTCCATGGCCACATCCGTGCCTGTGCCCATGGCTATGCCCACATCGGCAGCAGCCAGCGCTGGTGCATCATTCACGCCATCGCCTGCCATCGCAACAACGCGGCCTTGTGCTTTTAACTTGGCGACAACATCTGCCTTTTTGTCAGGCAATACATCCGCCTCCACTTCAGTGATGCCCAAGCGCTTCGCAATGGCTTGGGCGGTAATACGGTTGTCACCGGTCAACATCACAATGCGAATGCCAGCATCACGCAGTGCCGCGAGTGCCTGTGGCGTTGTTGACTTCACCGTATCGGCAATGCCAATGATACCCGCAAGCTTGCCATTGATCGCAACAAACACTGTTGTGGCGCCATTGCTCCGTAAGGCATCTGATTTGTCAGACAGGCTATCGATGGCGATGTTCAACTCGCCCATAAACTTAGCATTGCCAATCGCCAAACGCTTGCGTTCAACCATGCCTATGGCACCTTTGCCCGACGGTGCATCAAAGCCCATAACTTTGGCCAGTTCAATTTTGCGTTCTTTCGCTGCTTTCACAATTGCTGCCGCTAGAGGATGTTCACTGGGCTGTTCAACTGAGGCAGCCAAGCGCAATAACTCAGTTTCGTCCTGACCTTCGATCGTGATGATTGATGTGACGGAGGGTTTACCTTCCGTCAGAGTGCCGGTTTTATCGACGATAATTGTATCAACTTTCTCCATGCGTTCTAAGGCTTCGGCATCACGGATGAGAACACCAGCCTGTGCACCACGTCCGACGCCAACCATAATCGACATAGGCGTTGCAAGGCCGAGCGCGCAGGGGCATGCGATGATCAGAACGGCAACGGCAGCTACCAGTCCATATGCCGGGCGATGTTCTGGTCCCCAGATGGACCATGCAGCGAAAGCCAATACTGCTGCCAAAATCACCGCAGGCACAAACCAGCCGGAAACCTTGTCCGCCATGCGCTGAATGGGGGCACCGCTTCTTTGGGCATTGGCAACCATTTGCACAATGCGCGCTAGCATGGTGTCGCTGCCAATTTTCTCGGCACGCATGACAAAGCTACCGCTTGCATTGAGAGTGCTGCCAATGACTTTTTCAGTGACCGTTTTATTGACGGGCAAAGACTCTCCGGTGACCATTGACTCATCGAGCGACGATTGACCGTCGGTGATCGTCCCATCAACGGGGACTTTTTCGCCGGGCCGAACCCGCAAGAAGTCGCCCACCGCAATGCTTTCCAGCTCTACATCCTCTTCTGTTCCATCGGACTCGATACGCCGTGCGGTTTTTGGTGCGAGACTGAGCAGCGCCTTGATGGCACCTGATGTTTGGTCGCGGGCACGGAGTTCAAGCACCTGACCCAATAAAACCAGCACTGTGATGACAGCAGCGGCTTCGAAATAAACCGCGACAGCACCTCCCATTTGACGAAAGGCGGCAGGGAAAATATCAGGGGCAAATGTAGCAATGACACTGTATATCCAAGATACGCCAGTACCCATGGCAATCAAAGTGAACATGTTGAGATTGCGAGTTAGCAAGGATTGCCAACCGCGCACAAAGAACGGCCAGCCTGCCCATAACACGACAGGCGTGGCTAGCAACAGTTGCAGCCAGTTGGACAGTTGTTGGCCCAGCATCATCGTCAAGCCGGTTAGATGTCCTCCCATTTCAAGGATGAACACCGGGAGGGTGAGCGCCAAGCCAATCCAGAAGCGACGCGTCATATCGGCAAGTTCATGATTTGGGCCGCTATCTGCGGTCACAGTCAGAGGTTCCAGCGCCATACCGCAAATTGGACAGGTGCCGGGGCCAACCTGCTTGATCTCAGGATGCATTGGGCAAGTATAGATCGCACCCGCCACAATGGGTTTGGCAACTTTCGCAGCTGCATCGAGATATTTGGACGGATTTGCTGCAAACTTGGTTTTGCAGCCAGCGCCACAGAAATAATAATCATGGCCGTGATGCGTGGTCTTGTGCGGCGTCTTTGCCATATCAACTGTCATGCCGCAGACAGGGTCGATAGCCATTTCGTTTATCGCAGACTGTTCCAGATGCTTGATTTCAAACTTGTGATCCATATAGGAAATCTCCTGCCTTGACACTTATACCCCCTATAGGTATTTATCAAGTATGCAAAAAGAAGCCAAAACCGCCGTGCTCAAACGGTTCAAACGCATCGAAGGTCAAGTTGGTGGTTTGATCCGCATGGTCGAAGTCGGTCGCTATTGTATTGATATCGTCACGCAGATTTCAGCGGTGCGGGCAGCCCTACGACGCGCCGAAGAGGAAATTTTGCGCGACCATGTTGGACATTGCGTGGAACATGCCATTGCCAGTGGCGACAAAAAAGAGCAGCGCAAAAAGATCTCCGAGATCATCGACGTTCTTCAGCGCAGCGACAGATAGGATCAGGCGATGAATTGTCGCAAAATGCCAAATTGATGGGCGATCACTTTCGGAATTCACATTCACATCTTAACTTGGAGAAACACCTTGAATAGAAATTCAAAAATTATTGCAGCACTGGTTGGCGTCGCGGTTATTGGCGCATTGGCAATCTCGCAACTGCCCAAAGGCGGTTCGGGTTCAATGGCTGGCATGAAAATGGCAACGGCTGATGCTTCGCCTTCCACCAAGGCATTTTCAGATGCCATGGCTGGCATGATGAAGGGCATGATGGCACCTGCCTCTGGAAAGCCCGATCTTGACTTTGTGCAAGGCATGATTCCACATCACCAAGGTGCGATCGATATGGCCAAAGTCGTGCTGCAATATGGCAAAGACCCAGAAATTAAAAAGCTCGCTGAAGGTGTCGTTAAAGCGCAGGAAGGCGAAATATCAGGTATGAACCAATGGCTGTCCAAGGCCGATAAAGCCGCTCTCCCCGCGTCGCCTGATTTTGCCAAAGCCAACGATCAGGCAATGGCAACAATGATGAAAAACATGATGGTGCCTTACGGTGGTAATGCTGATGTTGATTTTGTCAAAGGCATGATCCCGCATCATCAAGGTGCCATCGACATGGCCAAAGTCGCGCTTCAATATGCCAAAGACCCTGTACTCTTGAAGCTCGCAAATGATATTGTCACCGCTCAGGAAGGCGAGATTGGCTTTATGACGAATTGGCTGAAAAAGAATGGCCAATAGTGCGGGCCCGACTGTGATAACATCGTACTATAATCGAAGCGCCCGCGCATTGCACTGGTTGATGGCTATCGTGTTTATTCCGATGCTGCTTCTGGGACAACAAACCATGGGTAGCCATGATGCGCGTTGGTTGCCAACGCTCCATGCCAGTCTAGGGGTGGTTTTATTTCTTCTCGTTGTTGTGCGGATGTTCTGGCGATGGAAACATAGGCCACCCGTGAATGACAATGGAACAGTTTGGGAAAAATTAACGGCCAAAGCGGCACACGCAATGCTTTATGGTGCGATGCTGCTTATCCCCCTCACGGGATGGCTCGCCTATACCGAACATGTGCGCCGTTCGCTTGGCGTGCGGCCTGCAAGCTGGTTCGGTTTCAAAATTCCTTTGCTCCCCGACTACGGCATCAATTGGCATCGCATCCACAATTGGGGTGGCAAACTGGTCTTGGTGCTCATTGCTTTACATGTCGCCGCAGCCCTGAAACATCATTTCTGGGACAAGGACGATACGCTTAGGCGCATGCTGCCTTAGGTGCAGTTACGCATGTGGATGCATTCCATTTGCAATCATCCAGTGATGTTCCTGATGGTGCGTACCGCGTGCCATCATCCCCATGAAACCTAACGCCCGAAGTTTGATCATTGAATTTGAATCAGGTAGTGTTACCGTTAATGAAGCACCGTTGAGCGTTTTGGTCGCAATAAGTTTCCAACCATCAACACCATCCATGGTTTGGACATGCCCCGTCACCATGCGTTGGATTGAAGCGATCACATCACCTTTTCCGGAAACTTCAAAAGTCATGTCTTTCTGAGTTTGCGTTTTGTGAATGGTGGCTTCAAGAGTTACGTTGTTCATGTCAATCAGGTGTTCACGCAAGGCTTCGATATTTACTTTTGACCAATCCGTGTTTGGATTAGCCTCGAGCAAAACAACAATTTCCTGAATGGCTGCAAATGCCGACTGGCCACCTTCCTTGGGCGCAGTCTTAATCGTCATTTCCGCAGCGTGCTTCATGCCTGGCTTAGGCGTCATGGGCTGGTCTTGCGCGTGGGCGGCACCAGATAGGAGACAAGCCATGAACAGATATTTCCAAAACTTCATTTGAACAATCCTTTCAAATATTCAGTTCCACTTTGCCATGTTGAAGAAACTTGCTACATGATAGAGATCATGTTGGACTATTTGCGAAGCTTGCCGCATTCGATGCGCACCTTTAGGAAAGGGCAATATCTTTTCCATCAGGGCGACCCCGTTGATTTGATGTTCCTTGTCGAAAACGGCGAGGCCCTGCTGTTGCGGCGACATCGCGATGGAAGTTTGGTCGTGCTGCAACGCGCAACATCCGGCGCAGTCCTCGCAGAAGCTTCTTTGTTCTCGTCCGTCTATCATTGCGACGCCATAGCCAATACACGAGTGGTTGTGCGATTGATCCTGCGTATCAAAATGAAGGAACTCTTTGAAACTAACGTTACGTTCGCGAGCAATTGGGCCTCTCACCTTGCCGATGAAGTGCGCCATGCAAGACTTCGTGCCGAAATATTGTCACTTAAAACTGTATCCGAACGATTGAATGCATGGATAGCCAATGCAGGCTGCCTTCCCACGAAGGGCAGCTGGAAGGCTACAGCACAAGAAATCGGAACAAGTGCAGAGGCACTGTACCGTGAAATGGCACGACGCAAACGATTTAGCCGTGGCTTGAAAACTCAATCCACGTCCCGTCAGCTTTGAAAGCCAGCACTTTGAAGGCTTCCGGCTGGCCACCATTTTCCATTCCGGGCGATTCAGCGGGCATGCCAGGAACCGCGAGGCCGCGTGCGGTTTGTTTATCTGCCAAGAAACGCTTGATGTCTTCGACTGGAACATGGCCTTCGATAATGAAGTCTCCCATGAAGGCCGTGTGACATCCGGCAATTTCAGCGGGAACGCCTGCTGCATTGCGTCGTGCCTCGAGGTTTGGATCATCTTCCATCGTGATCTCAAATCCTGCCTTCTGCAACTGTGCTGCCCATTTCTCGCAGCAGCCGCAGCCGGGATTACGGTAGGCTTTGATCGGTGGGTAAGTTGCAGCCCAAGCGTTCATGCTTGGTGGAGCCAAAACAGAAATCGCAGTCGCGAGTAAGTTCCGACGATTGATTGTAAATCTGGACATGATGTTTCCTTTCTGTTGGTCAAGCATTAACTTCAACAAGTTTGGTTTCTGTTTTTTTCTTAAACCGCATTCTCGCGCCCTCAACGAGCGCAAAGATTGCGGGGATAACAACGAGTGTTAGAATGGTTGATGATACCATTCCGCCGATCATCGGAACGGCAATGCGTTGCATGACTTCAGAGCCCGTACCTGTGCTCCAGAGGATTGGCAGAAGCCCCGCCATGATCGCTGCCACCGTCATCATCTTGGGGCGCACGCGGTCTACGGCCCCTTCCATGATGGCACCATAGAGATCAGCCTTGGTGAAGGCGCGGCCTTCTGCTGTTGCGCGCTGCTTCCATTCCTCAAGTGCATTCTGCAAATAGATCAGCATTACCACGCCGGTTTCTGCGGCAACACCTGCAAGCGCAATAAAGCCCACGGCAACCGCAACAGACAAGTTGAACCCCATCCACCACATCAGCCACAGCCCGCCCACCAGTGAGAATGGCAGAGACAGCATCACGATCAGCGTTTCCGTCAATTTGCCGAAGTTCAGGTAGAGCAGCAGGAAAATGATAAGCAGTGTGAATGGCACAACCAATTTCAGTTTGGCCTTGGCGCGTTCCAGATATTCAAACTGCCCACTCCACGTCACATAGTAACCTTGTGGGAACTTCACATGATCAGCCACGGCCTTTTGCGCCTTGGCTACATAACCGCCAATGTCACTGTCGCGCGTATCAACAAATACATAAGCTGCAAGCTGTGCATTCTCGGTGCGCAGTGTTGAAGGCCCTGTAGTGAGTTTTATGTCGGCAACTTCACCCAAGGGCACTGACACACCAATTGTTCCACTCACCCGCACGTTGCGCGCAATGGTTTCAGGATCACTGCGCAGCTCACGCGGCAGGCGCAGATTGACGGCGTAACGCTCTCGGCCCTCAACCGCCGTGGTAATTGATTCCGCACCCAAAGCCATCGCAATGGTGTCCTGCACATCCTGCACCATCAAACCATAACGTGCGAGACGTTCTCGGTCAGGCGTGATTTCCAGATAATAGCCGCCAATCACCCGCTCAGAGAAAGCGCTCGATGTTTCTGGCAGTTGCCGCAACGCTTTTTCAATCTCACGGCCAAGACGTTCAATTTCTTTCAAATCTGGCCCAAACACTTTTATGCCAACAGGGGTACGGATGCCCGTAGAGAGCATATCGATGCGGGCTTTGATTGGCATGGTCCAGGCATTGGACACGCCGGGAAACTGCAAAGCCTTGTCCATGTCGTTGATCAAACTATCAACTGTTACACCCTTGCGCCATTCGGATTTATCTTTGAGATTGATAATGGTTTCGATCATTTCGGTTGGTGCCGGATCTGTGGCACTTGCCGCACGGCCCGATTTACCAAATACTGTTTCGACCTCAGGGAATGATTTGATGATCTTGTTTTGGGTTTGCAGAAGCTCCGCCGCTTTGGTCACAGAAAGGCCGGGCAAAGTCGTCGGCATATAGAACAGCGTTCCCTCGTTGAGGGTGGGCATGAACTCAGAACCAAGTTTGGATGCGGGCCAGTAGCTCGCGGCCAAAACTATCAGCGCCAATAGAATGGTAAAGGTCTTGGCTTTGAGCACACCTTTGATGATGGGACGATAGAGCCAGATCAAAAGTCGATTGATGGGGTTCTTGTGCTCCGCAATGATGCGCCCGCGAATGAACAGGAACATCAGGGCTGGCACAAGGGTGATCGACAAAAATGCCGCCGCTGCCATCGAGAATGTTTTGGTGTAGGCCAGCGGTTTGAACAGCCGCCCTTCCTGCGCCTCCAGCGTGAAGATTGGCAGGAAAGAGACGGTGATAATCAGCAAACCAAAGAACAACGCTGGGCCAACTTCTTTTGCGGCATCAACAATAATGTCAATACGCGGTTTCTCAAGCGGTGCTCGCTCCATATGCTTGTGGGCATTTTCAATCATCACAATGGCCGCATCCACCATGGCCCCTATGGCAATGGCAATGCCGCCAAGACTCATGATGTTGGATGAAAGCCCCAAAAGTCTGATAAAGATAAAGGCGATCAAAATGCCGACGGGCAACATTAAGATGGCAACCAGCGCACTTCTTATGTGCAACAGGAAGATCACACAGACCGCAGCCACAATCAAACTTTCCTCAGTCAAGGTTCCCTTCAGAGTTTCGATGGCCCGCTTGATCAAATCAGAGCGATCATAAACGGCTTTGATTTCGGTGCCTGCGGGCAGGCTAGCTTTCACATCTTCAAGCCGTGCCTTCACATTGTCGATCACTGACAGAGCGTTTTCACCATAGCGTTGAACGGCAATGCCACCCACCACTTCACCTTCGCCATTGAGTTCAGTTATGCCGCGCCGTTCATCTGGTGCAAATTCCACACGCGCCACATCTCTCAATAAGACGGGCACACCTGCATTCGCTTTAAGGACGATGGATTCAATATCTTTGGTGTTACGGAAAAGGCCGCGCCCACGCACCGCATATTCAGTTTCAGAGATTTCTACTGTGCGCCCACCCGTATCCATATTGCTGGCGCGAATGGCATCGCGCACCGTATTCAAAGACAGGCCAAAACTTTGCAGCAATCGCGGATCAACGATGACGCTATATTGTTTGACGAAGCCGCCAACACTGGCAACCTCAGCCACACCTTCGGCTTTCGCTAGTGCGTAGCGCAATTGCCAATCTTGCGTCGTGCGGAGATGCGCAAGGTCAAGGCCTTTGCCCGTCAACGCATATTCATAGACCCAGCCCACGCCTGTGGCATCAGGCCCGAGAGAAGGTGTCACGCCTTGTGGCAATCGTTTGGCAGCAGCATTCAGGTATTCAAGCACACGCGACCGCGCCCAATAAGGATCGGTGCCATCTTCAAAAATGATATAAATGAATGACACACCAAAGAATGAAAAGCCGCGCACCACTTTGGATTTTGGCACACTGAGAAGAGACGTTGTCAGGGGATAAGTCACCTGATCTTCGACCACCTGCGGGGCCTGGCCAGAAAACTCGGTATAAACAATCACCTGTGTATCAGATAGATCAGGAATAGCGTCCAAAGGCGTTGATCTTACCGAATAAAGGCCAGCCAGAGCCAGAAACACGGTGCCAATGAACACCAGCACCATATTGCGGGCCGACCATTCAATGATTTTGCCGATCATTGCGCTGCTCCGTCGGCAGCGGCTAAGCCTGTCAATGCAGCTTGCAGATTGCTTTCGGCGTCAATCAGGAAGTTGGCACGAACCACAATTTTTTCGCCTTGGTTCAGACCTTTCAAAACTTCGACATAGCCATCCCCCTTGCGGCCCAATTGAACTTCTGTGGGGCGAAAGCGGCCTTCGGCGACTTCAACAATCGCTACCTGGCGCTTTCCGCTATCAATGATCGCAGAAACAGGTATTGCCAAAACACTGGCCGCTTCGCCTGTATCAATCACCACATCGGCATACATACGGTGCAGAATTTTTTGATCTGGATTGGGAAGTTCAATGCGCACCTGTGCTGTCCGTGTCTCCGGCTTCAGTTCAGGCAATACGAAGGCGACTTTGCCTTTGAAGCTTTCTCCCGGAAATGCTCGCATGGTGATCGTAGCGGGGTCGCCAATCTTGATGCGCCCAACATCCAGTTCAGCAACATCAGCAATCACCCACACAGATGTAACGTCTGCCAATCTGTAGAGTTCATCTCCTGGCATGACGCGCGCACCCACCACAACATTCTTACTCATCAACACGCCGTCGGTCGGTGAAGGCCAATCTAGAGAAAGCGGAATGTCTCCGCTCCCCCGTATTGATTTTATGAAATCATCGGATACGCCCAAATTGCGCAGTTTGCGTGAGCCTATTTCAGCTTGGCCACTGACCAAAGCTAAACGGTAGTCCACTGCTGCTTGGGTGATCGCTGGGCTATAGAAACGGAACAAGGCTTCTCCGGCTTTTACATGTTGCCCTGTGGCCCCCGCATACACTTTCTCAACAAATCCCTCGGCCCGCAGTGTGACTGACTGCTGCCTGCGTTCATCGAGTTGAACGGTACCTGGCGCCCTGATCGGCTGTGAAAGTGTTCGCATTTCGAGGGGCGCTGTTTGAACGCCTGCCCGCTGCACCTTCTCAGTGCTGACCTTCACAATGGATGGGTCGCTGGCTTCCTCATCTTCGTAAACGGGGATGTAATCCATGTTCATGCCATCTTTTTTTGGGACAGGTGACGTGTCGGGCAGGCCCATCGGATTGCGGTAGAATTTGATTTTCTTTGCCGTTGTCAGTTCTGACTTCTTTTCCGGTGCGGCGGGTTGAGCAGGAGCTATGTCCTTCTCAAAAACCGGCAAATATTCCATGCCCATCGAATCCTTCTTAGGCATCGCAGAAATGTCAGGCTCTCCCATCGGATTGCGATAATAAATGATCCTTTGGCCATCCGATCCCATCGTTCCATTTTTGGGAAGCTCATCGGAATAGACGGGCAGATAGTCCATTCCCATGGAATCTTTTTTTGGTTTTGCCGAAATGTCTGGCTCTCCCATCGGGTTTTTATAGAAGACAACACGACGCTGCGTTGGAGCAGCGCTGTCGGCAACCATGATCTGTGAAGTCATGGCGTCAAATTGAGAGCGGTATTTAGTGGCAGCAAAGAAGCCGCTCACACTGCCGAAGGTAATGAGTATCAAACTCAAACCGAGTTTTGCGAAAATGCGCATAATAAAATCCTCTGAACAAATGAAAATAGCGGACAACGCCAAGCGCTGCCCGTTCGGTCAGTTTCAGTGGATCAAATGCGTGGTGGTCGTCGTAAGGGTGGCGGGGCCGTCGAGTCGGGCCGTATCGTCGTTGGATTTAACAACACAATTGCCATGAAAGACACCAATCGGTCTTCCACCGTATTAAGTATTGCAAGGCTGGCACCGCATTGAACCACGCAAGATTGAGGCGACGGGCATCCTGATTTTTCATCGCCACAGCAGTCTTTCTTCTGCGGGCAATGCGTCTTGGCCGTGCCTGTCATTTTTGCCATCGCCATATCGGCCATAGCAACATGAGCTTTATCGGGAACCGCCGCTTGAACGGGAGCAAGCACCATTGCTAATGCAATCATTCCCAAAAGAATGCGCTTACAAGTCGCAATGATAAAGCGTTCAAACATGAGCGTGATGTAGCTGCACGATACTCAAGCCGTCAAGTCACGAGATTGTTGACGATTAAAATCCAGTAATAACTTGTCTTTCATCTGATACATGAAAATTACATGGCTTTCGAAACGATAAAAAGTGTGAAAACTACATCTAGCGGCCGAAACAGTTTTTCAATTATATCAATCGTGCGGATCTGTACCCCAGCGCGATTCAATTCTTGATAAATTCTCTGAAGTGTTTTGAACCTATAGTCTAAACCAAAACCTAGGATCATCTTTGTCCAGAGTTTTCAGCCGTTGGCTCCAGAATTACAAATTCGAGCTTTCACGCTGCTGACTGGAACAGCAAGTTCAGATGCGGGCTGACCGCCGCAAGTATCCTAAATTGCGCTACAGTGTTACCTAGGCCGACTATCCCAACCAGGCGGCTATTTCTTGTCCGCAAGTTCTGATGGTTGCAGGCTCCTGATTTGAACTGCCACCATTGGCTCGCTGCAACGCGACACAGCTGCTTAAAGCACGAATTTTTACGTGTGGTTGCAGGAGCTTGATTTGAACTTACGGATTTGGAAGTGGCGCACCCGACAGGATTCGAACCTGTGACCTTCGGCTTCGGAGGCCGACGCTCTAATCCAGCTGAGCTACGGGTGCCTGTGCGATTGATTACCCAACGTTGAGGGTAAGAGCAATGGACATTTCGTTGCACACTTTTAGCCTAATGAGATAGGATTTGAACGGTCTTTGATATTGCGTGGCACGATTGAGTCACTTGCGCTGCGATCATGATGGCCGGACATCATATCAAAAATTGTCAGCGCTACTTTGTCTGCCGCTGCGACAAGAACAGAGTCGAGGTGGTGTATAT
>Ga0075024_100000813_pt1 | contig 12032 bp, 10 predicted proteins | sample Str013_2_FD_71389 | JGI IMG/M metagenome (GOLD analysis project Ga0075024, IMG submission 71389) | Freshwater sediment microbial communities in response to fracking from Pennsylvania, USA - Straight Creek_MetaG_SC_2013 | ecosystem: Environmental > Aquatic > Freshwater > Creek > Sediment... | reverse complement strand
TCAGCCATTTTCAAAGGCGACATCGCCGCCAATGTGAAGGCGCTGCGTTCTGCAGTTTTGCCTACGGTCTAGTTGCAGGGCGCAGGGCAATTCGGCATAAGCTTACGCATGTCCAAAAAGCCAGTGCCCAAATCAATAAAACCTTCCCACATCTCAATCAAACTTAGCGACGGCATGCGGCTTTCGGCGCAGCTGTGGCTGCCCAGTGTTCGGCCTGCACCTGTGCTGGTGGAATTGGCCGGGCTTGAGGATGTGCGTGATGCGGCCCTTCACCCCGCAATGGCCAAAGATGGTTATGCGGTGGTGCGCCTTGCACAGCGCGGGCTTGGCAACAGCGAGGGTGTTTATTCCGGCGGGTTTGACAGACAGGATGAAACCGATGCGCTTCAAGCGCTGAATTTTATCGCTGAGCAAAAGTGGTGTGACGGCAAGCTGGGCCTGTTTGGTTTTGCCTCAGGCGGCACAGCGGCCCTGCAAGTGGCGCGGCGTCAACCCGTGGGCCTTGGCGCGTTGATGGCGGTGGAAGCCACCGACGATCCTTATGTGGATGGTGCGGCCTATCAAGGCGGCGTGGTGACTTCTGAATTGCTGATGGCGGCGGCAAAGCAATTGGCCAAATCTGCTTTGCCATCGCTGACTAAAAAGAACTGGCCTGCGCGCTTGAAGACACAGAAGTTTATGGCCGCACAAGCCTTGCAACATCCAGCGCGTGATGATGAATGGAAAGCCATTGCCGCGGGCGAAGATATTGGACTTATCACTGCGCCCACATTGTTGGTGGCGGATTGGGCCAAGGCCGCAGCCGTGCCGCGCATGATGATGGGGCTGCGCGCGCCGTGCAAAGCTGTCATCGGGCCATGGGATACAGCCATTGATTTCAGCGTGGAAATGCTGCGCTGGTTTGACCAGCATCTGCGCGGCAAAGCCACGGGCATTATGCAGGAACAGACGTTCCGTTATTTCATGCGCGACGCGGGCCATGAGTCTGGCCGCTGGCTGGGCGATATGATGTGGGGGGCTGGGGCTTTTGCCGAACAGCGGCTTTATCTCACCGGCGCTGGCCTTGCTGATGGACGCGGCGAAAACAAAGAACTCACTTTCACATCGCCGCTCACTTGTGGCTTTGGGGCGGCTTCCGGTCTTGCTGATGGCGCGGCGCGTGATGACAGCGCGTCGCTGACTTTCGACAGCCCTGCCCTTGCGGCGGATTTGGATGTTGTGGGTGCGCCTTCGGTGGCGTTGGATGTTTCCACCGATGCCGAAGTGGCGCAAATATTTGCACGGCTTTCAGCGGTGGGGCCGGCGGGTGAGATCGCACTGCTCAGCCAACACATGTTGAACCTGACGCAACGGGTTTCACGCGGGCAGCCTTCCCTGCTGGAAGCCGGGCGGCGTTATACTGTGACTATCATATTGGCAGACATGGCCGCGCGCGTGCCCAAGGGCCACAAGCTGCGTGTGGCGATTTCAACTTCGAACTTTCCACTGGCTTGGCCAGCGGCTTCCAAACTTGCGCTGACGGTTCACACGGGAAACAGTTCATTGGCCCTGCCCATCCGCAAAGAGCGCGGCATGGAAAAACTGATTACATTTGCCCCCATCACAAAAGCGCCAGTTGTTGCGGCGGCTAAGCGCCTGTTCACAGTCGATCCGGTTTCAAGTGAAGCCAAGCTGGCGCATGGCGGCAATGTATTTTCGGTGAAGCCCGATGATCCGCTGTCAGCCAAGCAATCCGTGGAAGTGATCCAAGTGGACGGCACCATCAAAACTGTGGTGCAGGCCAAGCTTTCGGCCACTGCCAAGCACTGGGTGCTCTCGGCCAAGCTCGACGCTTTTGATGGCAAGAAAAAAGTGCTGACCAAAAGCTTTGACGAAAAGATTTTGCGCAAGCTGGTATGAGGCCCGATGTATCAGCCTGAGCATTTCAAGGAAGACCGCATTGAAGTTCTGCATGGTCTGATCCGATCCCACCCCTTTGGCCTGTTGATTTCAAACGGTGCCGAAGGGCTTTTGGCCAATGGCCTGCCATTTTATCTCGATGCCGCAACGGGTAATCTCAAAGCGCATTTTGCCCGCGCCAATGATCACTGGCGTAATCTTGATGGGCAGCAAGTGTTGATCGTGTTTCAGGGCCCGCAAACCTATATCAGCCCCAGCCTTTATGTGACCAAGCAAGAGACAGGCAAAGTTGTGCCCACTTGGAATTATGTGATGGTGCAGGCGCGCGGGATTGCCCGCGTGCATGATGATGCACAGTGGCTGGTGCAGCAAATCCAGGAACTCACCCATTCAAATGAAGCGCGGCGCTCGCAGCCTTGGGCCGTCACCGATGCACCAGCGCCTTACATTCAAAGCCAGTTGCGCGGCATTGTTGGTGTTGAGATTGCGATCTCCAGCATCGAAGGCAAATGGAAGTTGAGCCAGAACCGATCCGAAGCCGATAAGCGCAGCGTGGCCGACGGGCTGGAAAATGAAGAAGTGGCGAGGCTGGTGCGGGAGCGAATGGCTCAAGCTAGTGTGGAATGACTCTTAGGGGAATAACCCCAACGCGTCGTCGTCCCCAGCGAAGACGGGGACCCAGCTTCTTATCACTGGTTCCAATTCGAAAAGCTGGGCCCCTGCCTTCGCAGGGGTGACGGTTCGATTCTGATTCCGATATAATTCATTCGGCACCAGATCACCGCCACGAGGGCGGTGAAAGAGAGGGGAAAACTACCCCGCCCGGCGCATCCGGCTTTGAGGTGGCTGATAGGCGATCCTTGCGTGATATTCGCAATAGGGCGATCCGTCCCTTGGGCCGTGGCCGCAGAAGCAGAAATCTTCCTTCATCGGATCACCGATGGGCCATTTGCAGGTTTTTTCGCTGAGATGAAGAATAGTGATACGGCCATCCTTGGCATTGTCCACCAAACGCAAGGGCTTGGGTTCAGGCAATGGCATGGGGCGCGGCGCGTGATACATGTTGGGCTTCAACGCGTTTGCACCAGCGGTTGGCATGGATGGCGAGCGGCCCGGAATGGAAGGCTCACGGGTTTTGCGCGCATTGCGTGGTGCCGTGCTGCGCGGTTGGGTGGCGCGGCCAGCGAGGCGCAGGCGGTGAACTTTTCCGATCACCGCATTGCGGGTGACACCCAAGGCCAGCTGGGTGGCGATTTGGCTGGCACTTAAACCTTGTTCCCAAAGCTTCTTGAGCAACTCTACGCGTTCTTCACTCCAGATTGCTTTTTCGGGGGCAACTGCAACGTCCGACATTTCAGAATCCTTCCGTGTTCACTGGAATCTTTCAAGAAGACCCGTGTTTTCAACTCAACGCTTCACTGATGATTGGCACCGCCTACCCACAATGGGTCGGGGGCCGTTGGATTTTTACTACTATGGGCTGTGGATTTGAAACAAGGAGAACAGTTTGTTTTCCCCAGATTTCGGCCCCGCAACGTGGTTAACAATGACTTAAGACTCGTTTCTGTGGATGAACCATGTGCTATTTTGACTCACCTGTTCATAAGCGGCCATTGACCCCGCCAGGTGGCTTGACTAACATTGCGTTTTAGCTGCGCTGACCTTTGGTCGGCGCTTTTGGTTTTTGGAGCAATGCCATGATCAGCCCAGTGTTACCCACCTATGCCAGAGCGCCTGTTGCTTTTGTGCGTGGTGAGGGCTGCCGATCATTCACTGAAGATGGCACGGCTTACCTGGATTTCGGCGCTGGTGTTGCTGTGAATTCCTGCGGCCATGCCCATCCGCATTTGATTGCCGCTCTCACTGAACAGGCCGGCAAGCTGTGGCACACGTCCAACCTCTATCAGATGCCGGGGCAGGAAAAGCTGGCCAAGCGGTTGATTGAGAAAACTTTTGCTGACACTGTGTTCTTCTGCAACTCTGGTGCTGAAGCCAATGAACTGGCCATTAAAATGGCGCGCAAGCATTACGCGGCTTTGGGCCAGCCGGAGAAATTCCACATCATCACTTTTGACGGTGCCTTCCATGGCCGCACGCTGGCAACCCTTGCCGCGGGTGGCCAGCAGAAATATCTCGATGGCTTTGGCCCCAAGGCGCAAGGCTTTGACCAAGTGGCCTTTGGGGACCATGCAGCGCTTGAGGCCGCCATCGGCCCGCAGACTGCCGCATTAATGATTGAGCCTGTGCAAGGTGAAGGTGGCCTGCGCACCGTGCCGCCAGAAGAGCTGCGTTATCTTCGCGGGCTGTGTGATGCCCATGATCTGTTATTGATCTTTGATGAAATTCAATGCGGCGTGGGCCGCACCGGCAAATTCTTTGCCCACGAGTGGGCGGGCGTTACACCTGATATCATGTCGATCGCCAAGGGCATCGGCGGTGGCTTTCCGCTGGGTGCTTGCCTTGCCACGGAAAAAGCTGCCAGCGGCATGGTGGCTGGCACGCATGGTTCAACCTTTGGCGGCAACCCACTGGCCACCGCTGTGGGCAATGCTGTTCTTGATGTGGTGTTGGCCGATGGTTTTCTGGAACATGTGCAACAGCGCGCGCTGAAACTGAAGCAAGGGCTGGCGCGGTTGAAAGATTTGCACCCCACGGTGATTGACGACATTCGCGGTCAAGGCCTGATGATGGGCATCAAGACCAAGGTTCTCAATTCTGATTTCGTCAAAGCTGCATTGGGCGAGAAATTGCTCGTCATTGGCGCTGGCGATAATGTGGTTCGTCTTTTGCCGCCGCTCATCGTCACCGACGACGAAATTGATGAAGCTCTCCACAAGCTGGAAACCGCCTGCCACTCGTTTGAAAAGAAATAATCATGTCGCACTTTCTTGATCTCAAAGATTTCACCAAATCACAACTGCAGAAAATGTTGGATGAGGCAGCCTCGCGCAAAAAGGCGCGTGCCAACTTGTCCAAAGGTGAGCCTGATGCAGACAAGCCCCTGAAGGGCAAGGCCATCGCGCTGATATTTGAGCGGCCTTCCACACGCACGCGCTTTTCATTTGAAATGGGCATCCGGCAATTGGGCGGTGATGTGTTCACGGTTTCAGGCGCTGAAATGCAATTGGGGCGTGGGGAAACAGTGGCAGACACCGCGCGGGTGGTTTCACGCTATGTCGATGCTGTGATGATCCGCTGCAAGGCCCATGAAACCTTGATGGAATTTGCTGAGGCCGCCACCATTCCGGTAATCAACGGGCTGACCAATGAAACCCATCCCTGCCAGGTGATGGCGGATGTGCAGACTTTGGAAGAACGCAAGGGTGCCCTGGCCAAGCAAACCGTGGCTTGGGTGGGTGATGGCAACAATGTGTGTGGCTCTTGGATTGAGGCTGTCGGCGTATTGGGTGGTAAGCTGCGCATCGGCGCGCCGCCGCTGTTGCGCCCGCATCCAGAATTTCTTGAGTGGGCCAAGCAAATGCAAGCTGATGTGCAAGTGATGACTTCGGCTGATGAAGCTGTGGCAGGTGCTGATTGCATTGTCACTGATGCTTGGCTTTCAATGCATGACCCGGAAGAGGAAAAAGTGCGCCGCCATAACCTGCTGCGCAATTATCAGGTGAACGAAGCCCTGATGGCGCGCGCCGCCAAGGACGCCCTGTTCATGCATTGCCTGCCAGCGCACCGCAACGAAGAGGTAACTGACGCGGTGTTTGACAGCGCTCAGTCCGTGGTTTTTGATGAAGCGGAAAACCGCGTTCACGCGCAGAAGGCCATTCTGCTGCATTGTTTTGGAAAATAAATGACCAGCACCATTGATCACGTCATTCCCTTTGCCATCAAGCCGCTGGGCGTTCGCGGGCGCTTGGTGCGCCTTGGCGCAGTGGTGGATGATATTCTCTCCAAGCATGATTATCCCGAACCCATCTCGGCCTTGGTGGCCGAAAGTGTTGCGCTCACCGCTATGTTGGGAACCGCACTGAAGTTCGACGGCAAATTCATTTTGCAGACCAAAACAGATGGCCCCGCAAAAATGCTTGTGGCGGATTTTTATTCGCCTGGCATGGTGCGCGGCATGGCCAAATATGACAAAGAACGGCTTGAATTGCTCTCCGCCCCCAAACAGCCCGATTTATTGGGTGATGGCCTTCTGGCCATGACAGTTGATCAGGGCGCTGACATGGAGCGTTATCAAGGCCTCGTGCCATTGGCGAAGAACACCTTGGCTGAAGCCACGCACACTTATTTTCTGCAATCTGAACAAATCCCCACCAGCTTGCGCGTTGCCGCCGGGCCATTGTTGACGCGTGGCGAGAAGGCCCCGCATTGGCGAGCGGGGGCCATTATGGTTCAACATCTGCCGAGTGAGGGCGGTGTCTCCGCCATTCCTGAACAGATGCCGGAAGGCGAAATTTCAGACACGCTTGAAGATGACAATTGGGTGAAAGCGCGCGCTTTGCTCAACACGGTGGAAGACCATGAGTTGCTGGACCCGTCACTCACCGGTGAAGAATTGCTCTACCGCCTGTTCCACGAAGATGGTGTTACGGTCTATCCAGCCATCCCCATCAGCCGCCATTGCACCTGTTCACAGGAAGCGGTTGAATCGATGTTGCGCAATTTTCCAAAGGAAGATCGCGCCGACATGGTGAAGGACGGCACGATTGAAGTGGTGTGTGAATTTTGTTCAACGCCTTATCGGTTTAAACCCGAGGCGCTTGAGTAAATTTATGGCCCATCAGGCTTAGCTCACCCACTGGCACCACAGTTTTGCCAACGGGAATGAGTGAGGCCATCGCCAGTTTCACATGCGCCCAAGCAAAGGGGATGCCGATGATGGTGCAGGCAAGGCCCACAGCCAACGACAGGTGCGCAAGGGCCAGCCACCAGCCGGCAAAGATAAACCACAGCACATTGCCGATGCTGCCGAGCGTGCCGGTGCCAAGATCGCCACGGCCATAGGCTTCATCACGCGAAATAATGTCATAGCCAAAAGGCCAGAATGAATAGCGCGCGATCATGAAGCATGAGCGCGCCCAAGGCAGGCCGATGATGGTGATGGCCATGATGACGCCAGCCAAGATCCAGCCCAAGCCCATCAGCCAACCGCCGAGAATGAACCATATAAGATTGAGAATGAAGATCATGGCGCGGCCCTCCGTTACGGCGCATAGATGGGCAGTGCGATGTAGAAATTCAAGACGGCTGTGTTATGCGCCCTTCCATCAAAATCAAATCCGCCGCCTTTTCTGCCAGCATATAAGTTGCGGCAACCGTGTTGCCTGAAACAATATTCGGCATGATGGAGGCATCCACCACGCGCAAACCACTAATGCCAAGCACGCGCAAAGTTCGTGGATCAACAACGGCTTGATCGTCATGGCCCATTTTGCAAGTGCCAACCGGATGAAACAGCGTGCCGACAGTTTGGCGAATGAAGGCATCAATGGCGCCGTCGCTTTCAACCTCTGGGCCGGGATCAACCTCTTTGTCCAAATGCGGCGCGAAGGCTGGTTGTGCCACAATGCGGCGACCCAGTTTGATGCCTTCACGCAGAGATTCAAAAGTGCTCTGCCCGCGAAAGAAATTATAGATGATCGACGGTTTCTGTTTGGGATCGGCAGATTTTGCCATCATGCGACCAATGCTTTTGGGCCGCAGCTCGCAGGCATGCATCAGGAAACCATGGCCACTGAAACCTTTGGCGTTTTGCGTATTGGCAACGCCGCTGCAGAAAAAAAGCTGAATGTCGGGCCGGGTTTCTTTCAGAGAGGCAATCACAAAAGCCCCGCCTTCTGCCGTGGTGGAAGCAAACAAGCCACGCTTGCGCAAGAACCAATCTGCCACATGCACAATGTTGCGCGGCAGGCTGCGCCAGCTGATGCCGTAGGGTGCCGCCGTCTTGGCCCTGAACTCAATGGTCACATCCAAATGATCCTGCAGATTACGGCCCACGCCGGGCAAGTGATGGCGCGGCTCTATGCCAACCTGTTGCAGGTCACCTTTGTCGCCAACGCCGGAAAGTTGCAGCAGATGTGGCGAGACGAAAGTGCCTGCCGATAAAATTACCTCCGCCGCGAAAATCTTTCTTCCGCCCTGCAATTCAACGCCCTTTGCGGTCTTGCCATCCAGAATGATTTTCGTGACGCGGTGGTTTGGCAAGATGGTGAGATTGGGACGGTTGCTGATAGGTGTGAGATAAGCACTCTCTGCAGTGACGCGCTGACCACTTTTCTGGGTGAACATGTAAAGACCAGCGCCGTCTTGCACCGCGCCATTGAAGTCGGCGTTGAGCTTCAAGCCCGCTTGTTGTGCGGCTTTGAGAAACACATGGCCCATGGGGTTGATGCTGCGCAGGGGCGCCACATTCAGCGGGCCGTCATGCCCATGAAATGCAGGCTCAATTTCGCGCAGTTTCTCCGGCAAGTGCTTGGCTTCGGCGGGATTGGCCAAAATCTCAAAGCGCTCAAGTTTTCTGAAATAGGGTAGCACGCCATCAAAGCCCCAGCCTTCACAGCCCGCTTGCTCCCAAGCATCATAATCTTCGCGCTGGCCGCGAATAAAAATCTGGCCATTGATATTGGTGCTGCCACCCGTGCCCAGCCCGCGCGGCATGGCCAAGCGGCGGCCTTGTAAGCCCGGCTCTGGCTCGCTCTCAAACCAATCGACGAATTTGTGGCCGCCGAGAAACTTCAACGCGGGTGCCATGAAGGTCACCATGGCCAAGGGCATCCGCACCAATGGGTGGCGGTGGATTTTGTCTGGGCCCGCCTCAATGAGTCCGACCTTGACGTTTGGATTTGCCGATAGACGATTGGCCAACACGCAGCCTGCGGGGCCAGAACCAATGATGAGAAAATCAAACTCAGTCATGTCTCATCCTCACGGCACGCATTGATATGCCACACCTACTCCATGGCAGGGCTTGTCCCTGCCATCCAGAGCGCCAAGCACGCAGCTTGTGATGCTGGTTCACCGCCACAAGGGCGGTGATGGAGCAGTAAAATCAAATCCCCAACATCTTCTTCACCAAAGCCTTGCTGGAGCCATCGCCTGCTGCGAAGTCATCAAAGGCCTTACCCGTGGTTTCGATGATGTGGCTGGCAATGAACGGCGCACCTTCAGCGGCACCCTGATCAGATGATTTCAAACAGCATTCCCATTCAAGAACCGCCCATGAGGAATAGTTATACTGCGACAGCTTGGAGAAGATCGCAGCGAAATCCACTTGCCCATCGCCCAATGAGCGGAAGCGCCCAGCGCGCTGTGTCCAATTCTGGAAGCCGGAATAAACACCTTGGCGGCCGGTGGGGTTAAACTCCGCGTCCTTCACATGGAAGGCGCAGATGCGCTCATGATAGATGTCGATGAACTGCAGATAATCCAGTTGCTGCAACACAAAGTGTGAGGGATCATAATTGATCTGGCAGCGCTTGTGGCCTTTGAGTTTTTCAAGGAACATCTCGAAGGTGATGCCGTCCATCACATCTTCGCCGGGGTGGATTTCAAAACCCACATCAACGCCGTTTTCATCCATCACATCCAGCAATGGTTTCCAGCGCCGCGCCAGTTCGGTGAAGCTTTCTTCAATCAAGCCCGGTGGGCGTGGGGGCCATGGATAAAGATAGGGCCACGACAGCGCCCCGGTGAATGAGACATGCGCATTGAGGCCTAAATGTTTGGAGGCCTTGGCGGCCATGGTGACTTGCTCACAAGCCCAGCTACGACGTGCCGGTTCATTGCCATGCACTTCTTTCGGTGCAAAGGCGTCAAAGGCATCGTTGTAAGCGGGGTTCACCGCCACGAGTTGGCCTTGCAAATGCGTGGAGAGTTCGGTGATGGCAATGCCGTGAGATTTGGCGGTGCCTGCCAGTTCATCGCAATAGGTTTTGCTGGACGCTGCTTTTTTCAAATCAATGAAGCGCGCATCCCATGTGGGAACTTGCACACCCTTGTAACCCAGCGACGCCGCCCATTTGCAGATGGCATCAAATGAATTGAAGGGTGCCTTGTCTCCGGCAAATTGTGCGAGGAAAATGGCTGGGCCTTTGATGGTGGTGGGCATGGATCGTTCCTTTCAACTTTGTCCTCTCCCGTGGAACGGGAGAGGAGGGGACCCATGCGCAGCATGGGGAGGTGAGGGACAGATGGTGGGCCTCTGCCCCTCACCTTTCCCATCCGCCAAGGCGGATGGGCCCCTGTCTTCTCCCGCAAGCGGGAGAGGACATCATTCAAACGTTATTCAACAAGCCTTCGAGATATTCCTGCCTGCCGCTCTTCGGCTGCGGCTCAATCTTTTCCTTGTGCACGCGCGCGGCAATCTTCTCCAAGCTTGCGCCATTCTTCAGCATCGCTGCATTCTGCGGCAGCTTCCACTTGGCATAACGTTTGTCGATTTCCTTATCCAGTGTTCCGGTCTTGATGATGGTTTCAGCATTGAGCAGCGCGCGGGCGCAGGCATCCATGCTGGCCACATGGCCATGCAGCAGATCATCCGGATCAATCGATTGCCGCCTGATCTTGGCATCAAAATTCATGCCGCCGGTTTTGAGGCCGCCAGCGCGGATCACTTCCAGCATCATCAGGGTGAGCTCTGGCACATTCATGGCGAACTGATCCGTATCCCAGCCCACTTGATAGCCGCCGCGATTGAGATCGAGCGAACCGAAAATGCCGAGGTGTGAAGCGAGTGCAATTTCATGCTCGAAGGTGTGCCCCGCCAAGATGGCGTGGTTCTGTTCGATGTTCATCTTCACGTCTTTTTCCAAGCCATAAGATTTGATCATGCCCCACACGGTGGCCACATCGTAATCATATTGATGCGTTGATGGTTCCTTGGGCTTTGGCTCAATCAGAATCGGGCCTTTAAAACCGATTTTGTGTTTGTAATCCACCACCATGGAAAGGAAGCGGCCAGCCTGATGCAGCTCTTGGCCGATGCGGGTGTTGATCAGGGTTTCATAACCTTCCCGCCCGCCCCACATCACATAATTTTCGCCCTTAAGGGAATGCGTCACATCCAGCGCGTGTTTCACTTGGGCGGCGGAATAGGCAAACACATCTGGATCAGGGTTGGTGGCCGCGCCCGCCATGAAGCGGCGGTTGGAGAACATGTTGGCGGTGCCCCAGAGCAGCTTCTTGCTTTGCTTCTTCATGCCTTTCTTGAGGTGCTCGGCAATCTCGGTCACATTGGCGTTGAACTCCTGCAGGCTGTTGCCTTCTGGCGCGATGTCGAGATCATGGAACGCGAAGAAATCAACATCGAGAATGCGCAGGGTTTCCATCATCAAATCAGCTTTGACGCGGGCCGCCGCCATGGGGTCTGCCATGTGGTGCCATTCGCGCAGGAATGTTTCACCGCCAAATGGGTCGCCGCCTGGCCAACACAAGGTGTGCCAATAGCAAACCGCAAAACGGAAATGATCGCGCATGGTTTTACCAAGCACTTTTTGCGATGGGTTGTAATATTTGAAGGCGAGCGGGTTCTGGCTCTTGGGGCCTTCAAACTTGATCGGCTTGTCGATGGAGTAAAAGCTCATTTGAGATCCTTAATTGCTGGATAGATTTGAATGTAGCGACGATAAGCGGCCTCATAGGCGGCTTGGGCTTTTTTATCAGGCAAGACAGTGCGGGCAATCTTGGGTTTGGTGCAGACTTGCTTGAATGATTTTCCAGTGGCCGCCATCAGGCCCATGCGCGCACCACCGAAGGCGCCGCCCACGTCACCTGCGGCTGGCAGATCAATGGGAACATTGAGGGCTGTGGCGATGATCTTCAACCAGATTTCAGATTTGGTGCCGCCACCCACAGCAGTCAGGCGGTTGACCACCGCACCGCCTTGGCGCAACGCGTCCAGCGATTCACGAAACGCAAAAGCCACGCCGTCCAGCACCGCGTGCGTCATGGCCTTTGCATCAGTCTCATGGCCGAGGCCCAGAAAAGCCGCGCGGATTTGGCTATCACCCACTGGTGTGCGTTCGCCGGAGAAATAGGGCAACAACAAAACGCTCGATGGGCCATCCAGTTTCTGGCCCAAGGCGGCTGTCAGTTTTGGTGCGGGCGTTTTCAGCAACTTGGCCAACCATTCAATGGAATCGGTTGCCGACAAAATCACCCCCATCTGGTGCCAAGTG
>Ga0075024_100000812_pt1 | contig 12046 bp, 9 predicted proteins | sample Str013_2_FD_71389 | JGI IMG/M metagenome (GOLD analysis project Ga0075024, IMG submission 71389) | Freshwater sediment microbial communities in response to fracking from Pennsylvania, USA - Straight Creek_MetaG_SC_2013 | ecosystem: Environmental > Aquatic > Freshwater > Creek > Sediment... | reverse complement strand
CAATGATTGTGATGGTAATATAGTACAATCTTTTAAAAAAAAGGTTTCTGCCGTAATGTTGTTACGGAAAACAGATTTTGACTTACCAGCAGGTACAGCTGCTGCTTACCGGTAATACCTGCCCATCAGAGGATGATCTATGATGATTGTTTTTAGCGCATCCGGATCAACTGCGCCCTGTTTGCTGTAAACAATTTTGCCACCCGGTTCTACCAGTATTGTATAAGGCAGGGCACCCTGCCATTTGGCATCTACTGCATCAATCAGTTTGTATTTGTCATCCACATTAAAAATATAATTGGTAGCAGAAGCCTGTTGCTGCTGCAAAAACTGCAATGCCTTTTCTTTTTTTGTGGGATCGTCTGCACTGATGCTGATGAATTCAAAATCGCGGTGGCGGTACATCCTGTTGATGGTAATAAATTCAGGAAATTCAGTAACGCAGGGGCCGCACCAGGTAGCCCATACATTGATCAGCCGCAGTTTGCCAGCATTGTTTTTGAGTAAATTCCGGATGCCATCGACTGTAATCGAATCGAGTGTTACCGGCTCTTTGGCCCAGGCAATTTTGGCTTTTGTTATCCAGTCACTTTTCTCCGCCCATTTTATAGAGCAACCAAAAACTTTGGTAGTGGTTACCGGCACTTCTTTATTGTTCAGCAGCGCTTCAATGGCATTGCGGGCATCTTGTGTATTGGGTGTTTTGGAGGGCTTCTCTACATCATCTACCCGGCCGCTGTAACGTAGTTTACGGGCCTTATCAAATATAAAAACATGCGGTGTTGCAATGGGGCCGTATTTGCGCGAAGTTATTTCAGTGGCGCCATCATAGAGGTATGGGAAGTTAAATTGTTTGCGGGCTGCCCGCAGTTTCATTTCATCGAAGCTGTCACCCATATCTGTATAATCCAGTTCGCTTAATGTAATAGACGAGGGTTCGTTTGGCATGATGGCCACTACGGCAACGCCCTTGTCTTTGTAATCGCGGGTGAGCGCAATGAGACGTTCTTCGTACGCTTGTGCCGTAGGACAATGGTTGCAGGTAAAAACAATAACCAGCAGCTTTGCATGACTGAAACTGCCCAGGTTGTAATTTTTTCCATCTACGCCGGGCAGACTGAAATCGGGTGCGGACGAGCCAATGGCCAGGGTAGGATGCTCATCAGCTACGGACTTTTGTTTATGAAAAGAAAAAAAACTTACAGAAAGCAGGATAAGTATAAGCAGGGAAATGCTGTTTGACCGGTTCATATGGCGCAGGTTTTTTAAGAGAAGTTACAGATTTTAAAGGCTTGCTTGTTGCTGTATTGCAACAATTTATTCAGCACCTCAACATTGATACAAACGGGTAATACTTTTTTGATGTAAAGTGATTCTAAATTACCTCCCCTAATCGAAAAGCCGGGTAAGAATCTCAAAACAAACAGGTAACCAATATTGCTGTAGTTCCGTAATTCTCCTTACCCGGCAACCAGCGCCTGCATCCACATCCTTAAACACTGCACCATAATTATTAATTATTAAAGCAACCATTCTTATTATAGCATCTTGGCAATCCGTGGCTGTGAAGGTTGCCGTTTTAGGGCGGCCTTTGTAATTATTAGCAGGAATTGCAAATACTATATCCGGTATTATTTGCCGAGGATCCTGATTTCTACACGGCGGTTCATTGTCTTTTCGCTTTCATCTTTTTCCTCGGGATAGATTTTATGGCTTCCGCCAAAACCTGCATAGCGCATTCTGCCGGCGCCAATACCATTGTCAACAAGAAATTGGTAGATGTATTTTGATCTTTGTACAGACAGGTCGCGCCTATTGCTGTCGTAGTCGTATCCGTCCTGTTCATTGGGTTCACAGCATACATAGCCATCTATCTCAATAGTTAAGAGGGGGTTTGTTTGCATGGCCCGCAACAATTCATTCATTACTGCAGCCGATTGTGGCATCGGCAGATGCCTGCCGCCATAGAAAACAATATTGTGAAGAACGATAGTGCTTCCCCTGGTAGTTGCTGAGTCTGTTAACTGGTCGTACACCGAATTTTTTTGATGCGCTGTAAGAACGGTATCGGCCCTGCTGCTAACGGTAGCCGCTGGTATTTTGGTCAGTACAATTTCAACCCTTCTGTTCAGGGCCCTGTAACCGGCTGTACTGTTATTGTTTAACGGCATTCTTTTACCAAAGCCTTTTGTTGTAACCGCAGAAGCGGCTTTGGGCCATTTGGTTTCCAGGTAATTTTTTACAGACCTGTTTCTTTCTGTAGAGAGGCGGTCGTTGTATGGGTGCCCTCCTATGCTGTCGCAATGGCCATACAACTGCAATGTTTGAAAAGTAAAATGGTCTTCTGCATGGGTAAAATAGTTGTCGATGATGGATTTGGCGCCTGCCGTCATTGCAGCATTGTTATAATCAAAATGCACCGTTAATGTATCTGTTTGCTGGGCAATTGTACCCAGGTAAAACAAACCGGCAAATAATACTGGTAAAAAACGGCGAAAAATTATTTCCGGCATAGGCGGCGGCTATTTTTTTATGCTCCTTAAAAATAAGTCTATTTCAGGATTGTTTTGCGGGGTAAAGTAATTTTGAAAAGCAATCAGGTAACCCGGAAAACAGGACTGCCCGGTGAAATACCGCAAGAGCTATTTTTGGTATATCGCTTACCGGGCATTAGCTTCACTGTTATTATTTATCTGTATACCCGATGAAAGCTGCCGGTAAAATGCATTACCGCAATCTTTTTTCAAACAGATTCATTTCATATGAAAATAGTTTTTACGCTTGCCGCGAATGCTGTAAAAAAATCAATCCTTGTATTCTATTTGCTTCTTGTATTGTTTCCTGCCAGGGCACAACAGCATCAAAAAGGGCCGAACATTCTTATTATATTTTCTGATGATCATGCTTACCAGTCCATCGGTGCTTATGGCAGTAAGCTGATGCCAACGCCCAATATAGACAAGATAGCAAGACAGGGCGCCGTGTTTAAAAATGTTTTTGTTACCAACTCCTTGTGTGCACCCAGCCGCGCCACTTTGCTAACGGGCAAGTACAGTCATACCAACGGGCTTACCATCAACAATATCTCCAACCCCTTTGATGTAAGGCAACAAATCTTCCCGCGCATTTTGCAACAAAACAATTACCAGACCGCCTGGATTGGCAAGTGGCACCTGCAAACCCTGCCCGATGGATTTGATTTCTGGAAAGTATTACCCGATCAGGGAAGGTATTACAACCCGCAGTTTATAGATATGCACCACGATACTACTGCAACACCGGGCTATGTAACGGATATCATATCGGGTTTTGCAGAAGACTGGATGAACCAACGCGATACCAGCAAACCCTTTTGCCTGGTAGTGGGAGAGAAAGCCACCCACCGGGAATGGTTACCCGATTTACAGGATCTGGGCGCTTTTGACGATAAGACTTTTCCATTGCCCTCCAATTTTTATGACCGCTACGAAAACCGGGTGGCCGCCAAAAACCAGGACATGACCGTAGACAAAACCATGCGCCTGAAAGAAGATTTAAAAGTGCATGCTGATTACTCAAAGGGTGCCTACGGTCAGTTTACCCCTGCACAAAAAGAAAAATTTTACGATTATTATGAAAATAAAGTCAGCAGTGAATACGACAAGCACCATTATACGGGTGACGCATTGCTGCAATGGAAATTTCAGCGCTACATGAAAGATTACCTGGCTACTGCCAGATCGCTGGATCGCAATATCGGCAGGCTGCTGGACTATCTCGACAAACACCAGCTTTCTAAAAATACCATTGTCATCTATGCATCAGACCAGGGTTTTTACCTGGGCGAACACGGTTGGTTTGACAAACGGTTTATGTATGAAGAATCGGTACGAACGCCCCTGGTGATGCGCTACCCGGGCTTCATTAAACCCGGTACAACAGTAAATGATATGATCGTTAATATTGATTTTGCGCCCACGCTTTTAAATGCAGCTGGCGTAAAGGTGCCGGAGGATATGCAGGGAAAATCCTTTCTCCCGCTGGTTGAGAAAAAACGTCCGTATGCCGGCTGGCGAAAAGCCATGTATTATCATTACTATGAATACCCCGAGCCGCACCATGTGGCGCCGCATTTCGGCATCCGTACGCAGCAATACAAACTCATCCGGTTTTACGGACCGGCCAATTACTGGGAATTGTACGACCTGCGAAAAGATCCCCGCGAAATGAAAAACATTTATGGGGCAAAAGAAAATGTACAACTGGCAGCTGGTTTAAAAAAGCAACTGGCGGCACTTATTAAAACATACAAAGACGAAGAGGCGCTGCAAATTATGGAGCAGCAATAAACCGGGCCTGTAATTTACGGGCAGTTAGAAACCACAACAGCGCAATCAATCATTCAGCATACAATCACCAACTATGATTAAAAGATTTTTTTTTACAGGTATCTGCCTGGCCATTACAGGTATCTCCTTTGCACAGCAGGCAGACAAACTCTGGTACAGGCAACCCGCCAAAGTATGGACAGAAGCGCTGCCCGTTGGCAATGGCCGGCTGGGCGCCATGGTTTTTGGCGGCGTACAAGACGAATTAATACAATTGAATGAGGGCAGTTTGTGGACGGGCGGCCCGGTACGCACTCATGTAAACCCCGGCGCTTATGAAAACCTGCAGATTGTACGAGACGCTTTGCTGAAAGAAGAAGACTACGCAAAGGCATATGAGTATACCAGGAAAATGCAGGGCTATTATTCCGAATCATTTCTGCCCATGGGGGACTTGTTTATCCGGCAGTCCTTTGCCGACAGCCCGGTTGCTGCATATTACCGCGATTTGAATATTGCCGACGCCCTTTCAAGCACCAGGTTTACCATTGGAGGAACAGAATTTACGCGACAGGTCATCAGTTCTGCACCCGACCAGGTAATTGTGATCCGTTTTACCGCCAGCAAACCAGGGCAATTAAATTTTACGGCTGGTATTAAAGGATTGCTGCCCTTCCGTAAATCGGTTATTGGTAACAGTGAGCTGTTGGTAAAAGGCAAAGCACCTTCGCACCTGGAGCCCAGTTATGTAAAAAGCGATAACCCTCTTTTGCAGGATGATACAGCCGGTTGCCGGGGCATGCGTTTTGAAATGCTGCTGAAAGCCGTCAATACCGGCGGCACGGTAACGGCAGATACCAGCGGGCTAACGGTAAAAAATGCCACTGAAGTGCTGCTTTTTCTTTCTGCCGCCACCAGTTTTAATGGTTACGACAAATGCCCCGATAGCCAGGGGAAAGATGAAAATAAAATAGCAACACAATATTTAAATGCTGCCATCGCAAAGAAATGGCCGGTATTGCTGAATGCCCACCTCGCCGATTACCACAAGTATTTTAACCGCCTTGTGTTTAAACTGGCCGCGCCGGCAGACAACGCAAATGCGGCGCTGCCCACCAATGAGCGGTTGCTGCATTATACCGAAGGCACAAACGATCCTTCTTTTGAAACCCTGTATTTTCAATATGGCAGGTACCTGCTTATTTCAAGTTCACGACCGGGTGCTGCGCCCGCTAACCTCCAGGGTATCTGGAACAAGGAACTGCGTCCGCCATGGAGTTCAAACTACACCACCAATATCAATGTGCAGATGAATTACTGGCCGGCAGAAGTGGTAAACCTTTCGGAGATGCACCAGCCTTTAATGGATTTTATTAAAGGCGCCGCCGTAACCGGTGCGGTAACGGCCCGCGAATTTTACCGTGCACATGGCTGGGCAGTGCATCATAACAGTGATATATGGGCGCTTTCCAACCCGGTGGGTGATTTGGGCAAAGGCGATCCCACCTGGGCCAACTGGACAATGGGTTCGCCCTGGCTTTCGCAGCACCTGTGGACGCATTACGCCTTTACAAAAGACAAAGATTTTTTGCGGCAGACTGCTTACCCGCTGATGAAAGGCGCAGCGGAGTTTTGTCTGGACTGGCTGGTACAGGATGACGATGGATTTTTAGTAACCGCTCCTTCCGTATCTCCTGAAAATACTTTTATTGATGACAAGGGGAAAAGAGGCAGTGTATCCATTGCCACAACGATGGACATGGAAATTATCTGGGATTTGTTTACCAATATTATTGAAGCATCCAAAGAACTGGGTGAGGATGCAGGCTATCGCGATATGATACTGGCCAAAAGAGAAAAACTCTTTCCGCTGCACATTGGAAAAAAAGGTAACCTGCAGGAATGGTACAAAGACTGGGAAGATACAGACCCGCACCACCGCCATGTATCGCATTTGTTTGGCTTGTACCCGGGCCGCCAGATATCGCCTGTTACCACACCCGAATTTTCTGCAGCCGCAAAAAAAACACTGGAGCTGAGGGGCGATGCAGGTACCGGATGGAGCCTTGCATGGAAGATCAATTTCTGGGCAAGGTTGCTGGATGGCAATCATGCCTATACCATGATAAGAAGTTTGCTGCACCTGACCGGGCAAACCGGTACCAATTATGCCAATGGCGGCGGTTCTTATGCCAACCTGTTTGATGCGCATCCGCCTTTTCAGATTGATGGCAATTTTGGTGGCATAGCCGGTATGGCCGAAATGTTACTGCAAAGCCAGAATGGCGAGCTGGCGCTTCTGCCATCCCTGCCCGATGCCTGGAAAGAAGGCAGCGTAAAGGGTTTGAAGGCAAGGGGGAACTTTGAAGTGGCAATGGACTGGAAGAATAACGGGCTTGTACATGCGCAGATAATTTCTATGGCAGGTGGTATCTGCGTTATCCGGACGGCGGTACCGGTAAAGATTGAAGGCATTGCCGGCAAAGCAGTTGCAGACGCTCATGGATACACCATTAGCTTTAGTACAGAGAAGGGAAAGAAATACGAACTGGCCGTTTTATAGTGCCGGCAGACAATTTGCGCAGAAAAAAATGATTCAACCCATCAAGCATAAAACATGAATAGTAAAACAGGTTACTTATTTGCTGCCGCGTTTTTAATGGCGATGCGCATTTGTGCACAGCCGTCAACCGATTCCATTGAACTGTTGCAGCCCGGCGCCCCATTGGTACAGGTCTCCAAACAATTTATTTTTACAGAAGGCCCGGCGGTTGATAAAAAGGGGAATATCTTTTTTACCGATCAGCCCAACAATAAAATTTGGGAATATGATACCAATGGAAAATTGCTGCTTTTTATGGACAATACGGGCCGCGCCAACGGTATGTATTTTGATGGCAGGGGCAACCTGCTGGCCTGTGCCGATGAAAACAACCAATTGGTATCCATTGGCGCCGGAAAAAAAGTAACGGTGCTGCTGGCTGATTTCAACGGACATAAATTCAATGGCCCCAATGATTTGTGGGTGGATAAGAAAGGCGGCATCTATTTTACAGATCCTTATTACCAACGTGATTACTGGCAAAGAAAAAAGCCCGACCTGGAGAAACAGGATGTTTATTACCTGGCGAAGGGTCAAAAAGCGGCGGTGATAGCCGACAGTACTTTGTTGCAACCCAATGGTATTGTGGGAACGCCCGATGGCAAATACCTGTATGTAGCCGATATCCGCGACAATAAAACCTACAAATACGAAATCGGCAGCGATGGGAAACTGGTAAACCGTGTATTGTTTGCGCCCATGGGATCAGACGGCATGACACTGGATGAAAAGGGAAACCTGTACCTTACCGGAAGGGGCGTTACCATCTTCAACTCCGCAGGCATTAAAATTGTGCAGCTGCCTGTTCCTTCGGGCTGGGTGGGCAATATTTGTTTCGGTGGAAAAGACAGGAAGACTTTGTTTATCACCGCGTCGGAATCGGTTTACACTTTGCAGATGCGGGTGAAAGGGGTGGAATGACGCTGTTGTTGTATTGAGCGCAGGGAAGAAAGGAGCCAGCGCATGCGCCGTGTTCTTTGCATTAAAAGAAATTCCAAAAATTGCGATATGAAAAATTTGATTTTACTATTGTCTGTGTTTCTGCCAACTGTCTTAGTAGCGCAACAGCCAGCCGTTAAATATCCCGTAGACTCTGCCAGTGTTGAACATGCGGGCGTACCCAAAGGAGAACTGGTAAAATTTACATTTGATCACAGCAGTATCTTTCCGGGCACCACGCGCGACTGCTGGGTTTACATTCCCGCCCAATACAAACCCGATAAACCCGCCTGCGTATACATCAACCAGGATGGCATACAATGGAAAGCACCTACTGTGTTCGACAACCTGATTTTTAACAAAGAAATACCCGTAACCATTGGCGTTTTTGTAACACCGGGCAAAGTGCTGGCGGCCAACGGCAAGGAGGCGCAGGACCGTTACAACCGCAGTTTTGAATACGATGGTCTCGGCAATGCCTATGCGAAATTTTTACTCAACGAATTATTGCCGGAAGTGGAAAAGCAGAAAACCAGCGATGGCCGCGTTGTTCGTTTGTCAAAAAATGGCAACGACCGGGCCATTGGGGGCTCCAGCAGTGGTGCTGTATGTGCATTTACGGCAGCCTGGGAATACCCTGACCAGTTTTCCCGCGTATTCAGCACCATTGGAACCTATGTGGGTTTGCGTGGTGCCGACCGGTATCCTTCACTCATCCGGAAGTACGAACCAAAACCCATACGTGTTTTTTTACAGGATGGCGCCAATGACCTGAATATTTATGGCGGCGACTGGTTTAAAGCCAATGAAATGATGGAAAGGGCACTGGTATTTGCAGGCTATGAAGTAAACCACGTGTGGGGAGAAGAAGGCCACAATGGCAACCAGGGCACTGCTTTGTTTCCGGATGCCATGCGCTGGTTGTGGAAAGACTGGCCCAAGCCAGTTGCTGCAGGATCATCCAAAAACCAGTTTCTCAGTGATCTGCTGTTGCCCGGCACGGGATGGGAACTGGTGGGAGAGGGCTATACATTTACAGAAGGCGCGGCCGTAAATGCAAAAGGCGAGGTTTTTTTCCAGGATGTGGCCAATTCAAAAACCTACAAAGTGGCGCTGGATGGAAAAGTAATACCGTTGCCAGTGGATGCAAAAAAAGCAAGTGGCACCGGTTTTGGACCTGATGGTAAACGTTATACAACGGGGGGCGGCGGAAACAAACAAGTTTTAAGCTATGATGCCAATGAAAAGGAAACCGTGATAGCGGATAGTATTGCAGGCAATGACATTACGGTAGCAAAGAATGGCAATATGTACATAACCGTTCCCGATGGTGTAAGCAAACCCAGCAAAATATACCTGGTGCGGCCCAATGGAGAAAAGCAGGTGGCAGACGAGGGATTGAAATTTGCCAATGGCCTCACCCTTTCCCCCGACCAGCAGCAATTGTACATAACAGAATCCGCATCGCACTGGGTATGGATGTATACGATATTGCCCGATGGCACACTCACCAATAAGCAACGTTATGGCTGGCTGCAGGTACTGGACGCAGACGAAAATGCGTGGTCCGACGGGCTGCGCTGCGATACTGCAGGAAGAATATTTGTAGCTTCAAAACTTGGTTTGCAAATCCTGGATCAACTGGGCAGGGTGAATGCCATTTTGCAACCGCCCCCATCCAATAACCAAACTTCCAACTTGTGTTTTGGCGGTGCAGGTTTTAATATTTTGTATGTAACTGCCGGCGACAAAGTATTCCGGCGCCGGCTCAAAACAAAAGGCGTAAATCTTTTTGAAGCAACGCAACGCCCGCAGAACCCGCATTTATAAACCCGCCTGTTCTTCGTTTGTTTGGGAAGAGGAACAGGACAAAATCCGTAAACTATACGTCATTTTAGGTTATATTGATTCAGCCCTGCTGCTGTACTTTTGCAATAACCAATCAAGCAATTTTTATGACAAATCCAACATGGGAAGGTGTATACCCTGCAATGTTAACACCATTTAAAGCAGATGATACCATCGACTTTGATATGTTTAGTCTTAACCTCAATGCCCAGCTGGACGCGGGGATTGATGGGGTGGTGATGGGTGGATCGCTTGGCGAAGCCAGTACCTTGCTGAACGAAGAAAAAACAACCCTGCTGCAGCATTGCAAAAAAACAATGAAAAGACAGGTGCCTGCCATCGTTACCATTGCAGAGCAATCTACCAAAGCCGCAATTGGCGTAGCAAACAGTGCTGAAAAAAACGGTGCTGACGGACTGATGATATTGCCGCCCATGCGTTACAAGGCAGATGACCGCGAAACAGTGCAATATTTTAAAACCATTGCTGCCAATACCGGTTTGCCCATTATGATTTACAACAATCCCTACGATTATAAAATTGAAGTGACCATCAGCATGTTTGAAGAGCTGGCGGCCATAGACAGTATTGAATCCATTAAAGAATCAACAAGGGATGTCTCCAATGTAACCCGGTTAAAAAATGCCTTCGGCGACCGGTATAAAATTTTATGTGGTGTAGATACCCTGGCGCTTGAAGAACTGGCATTGGGAGCAGATGGCTGGGTAGGCGGGCTGGTGGATGCATTTCCGGCCGAAACCGTGGCCATTTTTCGGTTAATGAAGGCCGGTAGATACCAGGAAGCGCTGCAAATATACCGCTGGTTTTTGCCGGTGCTGGAACTGGACATTCATCCCAAACTGGTGCAGTATATAAAGCTGGCGGCAACGCAAACCGGGCTGGGCTCCGAATACGTAAGGGCACCGCGCCTTACGATAGAGGGCGATGAAAGAAAGAATGTGCTGGCTACTATCAGCAAAGCCATTGCAACAAGACCGGCCTTGCCTGATTATTTGCATCTTTCAAAATTGCAACTTGCATAAAGCCCAGCCGGGGCGGCCACACGGAAGGTATATGGGTATTTGATTTCCACCTGCCTTTACGCCACCTCAACGACCCTGTGTTTAAAAAAATAAAGATGCCGAAAAAATTCTTTTGTATAGATGCGCATACTTGTGGCAATCCGGTAAGGCTGGTGGCCGGCGGCGGCCCTTTTTTACAGGGCAATAACATGAGTGAAAAACGTCAGCATTTCCTGAATGAATACGACTGGATACGCAAAGGCCTGATGTTTGAGCCACGCGGGCACGATATGATGAGCGGCAGTATTTTGTATCCGCCGCACGATCCTGCCAACGATGTGGCCGTTTTGTTTATAGAAACCAGCGGATGCCTGCCCATGTGTGGACATGGCACCATTGGCACCATTACCATTGCAATTGAAGAGGGTTTGATTACGCCGAAAATACGGGGTGTTATCCGCATGGAAGCTCCGGCCGGCCTGGTAATGATAAGCTACAAACAGGAGGGAAAAAAAGTAAAATCCGTGAAGCTTACCAATGTGGCCTCATTTCTGGCTGCTGAAGGGCTGGCAATAGATTGTCCGGAACTGGGTGAACTGGTGGTAGATGTTTCTTATGGCGGAAATTTTTACGCCATCGTAGATGTACAGAAAAATTTTAAAGGCATAGAACATTACAGTGCCGATAAACTGATTGCCTGGGCAAGAGAATTGCGGAAACGCATCAACGAAAAATATACGTTTGTTCACCCGGAGAATCCCACCATCAATGGGTGCTCGCATGTTTTGTGGACAGGCGCAGTGTTGAATCCCGCATCTACGGCCCGCAATGCCGTCTTTTATGGCGACAAAGCCATTGACCGCAGCCCCTGTGGCACCGGTACTTCGGCCCGCATGGCGCAGTGGTATGCAAAAGGAAAATTAAAAAAAGGCGATCAATTCATTCACGAGAGTATCATCGGTTCAACCTTTACCGGTACCATTGAAGAAGAAATTTCCAATGCGTTCGGCGCCGGCAAAACAGCTATACGGCCCGGTATAGAAGGATGGGCAAGAATCTATGGATACAATACCATCAGCATCGATGAAGAAGACGATCCGTATGCGTATGGTTTCCAGGTAATCTAGGTAAAATGGAAATAGGGAAAATTGAAAATTTGATTTTGCAAAAGCCGCATTGCAGAACTATAATAGACAGGAAAATCAGGCAAGCTTAAATCAGCCATCAGACATTTTTTATATTATGCATAAAATTATCTTAACAGCCGCCATTGTTATCTGCGCATTGTCTCTAAAGGCGCAAACCAATAAAGACTATGTACCCTGCAA
>Ga0075024_100000811_pt1 | contig 12059 bp, 7 predicted proteins | sample Str013_2_FD_71389 | JGI IMG/M metagenome (GOLD analysis project Ga0075024, IMG submission 71389) | Freshwater sediment microbial communities in response to fracking from Pennsylvania, USA - Straight Creek_MetaG_SC_2013 | ecosystem: Environmental > Aquatic > Freshwater > Creek > Sediment... | reverse complement strand
GGGTTCTTCGTGCCGGCCTTCTTCATCATCTGGATGATCTGGCCGGGCAGCGCGCCGATATAAGTGCGGCGATGTCCGCGGACTTCAGCTTCGTCCCGCACGCCGCCCAGCGACATACGGACGAACTTGCGGCCAGTGGCCTTTGCGATCGACATACCCAGCGAAGTTTTGCCAACGCCCGGAGGTCCAACGAAGCAGAGAATCGAGCCTTTGGGATTCTTCACCAGTTGCCGGACGGCCAGGAATTCCAGAATGCGGTCTTTGATTTTTTCCAGACCGTAGTGGTCCTGGTTCAGGATCTTTTCCGCGTGCTCAATGTTGCGGATTTCCTTGGATTTCTTTTTCCACGGCACGGCCAGCAGCCAGTCCAGGTAATTGCGCGAGACGGTGGACTCGGCGGACATGGGCGGCATGGCTTCCAGCTTCTTGAGTTCCTGGACGGCCTTTTCCTGAACGTCCTTGGGCATGCCTGCGGTGTCGATTTTCTTTTTGAGCTCGTCAAACTCGCTCTTTTCGCCGCGGCCCAGTTCCTTCTGGATGGCCTTGATCTTTTCGTTGAGGTAATACTCTTTCTGGGCGCGTTCCATCTGGCGCTTTACGCGCGTCTGGATGGTGCGGTCCATGTTCAGCTTTTCGATTTCAATGTCCAGAACGTCGGCGATGCGGTTCAGGCGTTCAACGGGATCAAAGATTTCCAGCAGTTCCTGCTTCTCTTCAATCGACAGTTGCAGGTTCTGGGCGATGGTGTCGCCGAGTTTTGCCGGATCGGACATTCCGGTAATGACGACCGGTTCCAGGTTGAGCGATTGGCAAAGCTTTACGTACTGGTCAAACAGTCCGTGGACGCGCTGCATGGCGGTTTCCACCACGGGCGTTGTCTCGTTCGAATACTTTACGGTGCGGACGGTGGCTTCAAAGAAACCGTCATTGTTCTTCAGGTCCAGGATCTTGCCGCGTTCCACGCCTTCCACCAGGACTTTAATGTTGCCGTCCGGCAGCTTCAGGTTCTGGACGATATTGGCGATGGTGCCGACCTGGTAAATCTCGTGGGGCTTGGGTTCGTCAATACTGGCATCGTGCTGGGTGGCCAGAAAAATTTTGCGGTCAGAGGCCAAGGCCTCTTCCAAAGCGCGCACGCTGGACTCGCGGCCTACGATGAAGGGCGTCATCATGAACGGGAAGATCACCACATCCCGGATGGGCATCATGGGCAGCTTGCGTGTTTCGAATTTTTCCTTGGTCTGGGTCACTGATTCGCCTTCTGCTCCGGAGGACTGTGCTCTCCGGCAGCGGTAGTCTTTATAAGAATATCACGCACAACGACCGGCTTTGGCGAGAGTATTTCTGTGTACATTCTAATTGACCAACACAGTCAAACACCCTGCGTAAAAACCTTAGGCAGTTGTTGGCGTATTCGGGCAAAAAGCTAAAAGCCCGCTCGGTTCGGAGCGGGCCTGTTACTTATGTCCTCAAAGAGCTTAGCCGGCTTTTTCCATCGCAGGCAGGGAAATGTCTCGGCGATCGACCATTTCCTTGGTCACTTCAAATTCTTTCACACGTTTCTGGCTGGGCAGCTGGTACATCAGGTCCAGCATCAGCTCTTCCAGTATCATGCGCAGTCCGCGGGCGCCCACTTTGCGCGCCATGGCTTCACGGGCAATGGCCGCCAGCGATCCGTCAGAGAAGCGCAGCTTCACGTTCTCGAATTCGAACATGCGCTGGTACTGCTTCACGATGGCGTTGCGCGGACGCGTAAGAATCTCGATCAGCGCGGCTTCGTCCAGATCGTTCAGAATGCCGACCACAGGCAGGCGTCCGACGAATTCTGGAATCAGGCCAAAACGGACCAGATCTTGCGGCTCGGCTTTCTGCAAAAGTTCGGTGTCACGCTTGGCGGCTTCGGTAAATTCTTTTTCCTTGGCTTCGTTGGTGCGGAAGCCCATGGACTTTTTGCCGACGCGCCGGGCAATAATCTTTTCCAGTCCCACGAATGCGCCGCCGCAGATGAACAGGATGTTGGTGGTATCTACGGGCGTGAATTCCTGGTGAGGATGTTTGCGTCCGCCTTGCGGAGGAACGTTGGCGATGGTGCCTTCCAGAATCTTCAGCAGCGCCTGCTGGACGCCTTCTCCGCTCACGTCGCGGGTGATGGAGGGATTCTCGTCCTTGCGGCCAATCTTGTCGATTTCGTCAATGTAGATGATGCCGGTTTGCGCGCGGCCTACGTCGCCGTCAGCCGCTTGTAGCAGTTTAAGTACAATGTTTTCAACGTCTTCTCCAACATAGCCAGCTTCGGTGAGGGTGGTCGCGTCAACAATGGCGAACGGTACATCCAGCATGCGGGCCAGCGTCTGGGCCAGTAGGGTTTTGCCGGTACCGGTGGGGCCGATCAAAAGGATGTTGGATTTCGTCAACTCAACTTCGTTGCCCTTGGTGCGGTTCATGTGGATCCGCTTGTAGTGGTTGTACACGGCAACGGAGAGCTTTTTCTTGGTCTGGTCCTGGCCGATGACGTATTCGTCAAGGAACGTCTTTACTTCGTGCGGCTTAGGCAGATGGTTCGGAGCGGCCGCGGCATGCGATTCCGTACGGTCGTCTTCCAGAATGGAGTTACAAACGGCAACGCACTCATCGCAGATATAGGCGCGGGGGTAGTCGCTGGGGGAAGAAATCAGTTTGGCCACGGCATCCTGTGACTTGTGGCAGAAAGAGCAACGAAGTGTTTCTTCCGGCGATCTGGGTTTCACGGCTTACTCCTTGATCAGAAGGCGTATGGTCTTACCGGGCCATAGCTCCTACACAATCCTTCGGCAATTCTATTTGTGTTTGTAGATTATATCGTCAATAATGCCATATTCCTTGCCCTGCACGGCGCTCATGATGAAGTCGCGCTCCACGTCTTTTTCCACTTTTTGCAGGTCCTGGCCGCTATGTTTGGATATCAATTCGTTGGTAATTTCCCGCATCCTTAAGATTTCACGGGCATGAATGTCGATATCGGTTGCCTGACCGCTCAATCCTGACATCAAGGGCTGGTGGATCAAAATTCTTGACGTAGGTAAGGCGAAACGCTTACCCGCAGCCCCGGCACACAGCAGCAAGGCCGCCATGCTGGCCGCCTGGCCGCAGCAAATGGTCATCACGTCCGGACGCACAAACTGCATGGTGTCATAAATCGCCATGCCGGCAGTGATTGATCCGCCCGGAGAGTTGATGTACAGCTGAATGTCTTTTTCAGGATCTTCGGCTTCCAGGAACAATAGCTGGGCAATGACCAGATTAGCAATGGTGTCATCAATCGGCGTACCGATGAAGATAATGTTGTCTCTTAAGAGGCGGGAATAAATGTCATAAGCGCGTTCTCCGCGGCTTGTCTGCTCAACAACCATTGGAACGAGTGCCATAATCTTTGTCTTCCTCCGTGCCGCGTACTTTCGCGGCCCCTTGCGCCTGAATACTATTCCGGCCGGTGATATAAAAAGTTTAACGCTTTTTCACCGCGCATGCGGGCGCGGATGCGGTCCAGGCCATTGTTTTCGCTGAGCTGTTTCTTCACTTCTTCCGGCGTCTGCTGGCTTTGGTGCGCCAGAGCCATGATTTCTTCGTTCAGCTCTTCGTCGTTGACTTCGATTTTTTCGGCGTCCGCCACTTTGTGCAGCAGGATTCCCGACTTCACTTCCTTGGTTGCGGCATCGCGCTGCGCGGCGCGCAGGCGAGGGAAGTCCAGACGCTTCATGTCTTCCGTGCGCATGCCCTGGGCGGCCAGCGCGCGCAATCCGCGTTCCAGGCGCAGGTCAATGTGGTGTTCCACCATCGACTGCGGGACCGGGAACTCGTGCGCGGCGATCAGCTGTTCGATCAGCTGTTCCTTGGCGGCATGGTCCGCTTCGTGGAAGCGTTGGTGCTCCATGTTTTCGCGGATACGCGTTTTCAGGTCGTCGACGGACGTGAATTCCGGGTTGAGTTCTTTTACGAACGCGTCCGTCAGTTCCGGCGTGGTCTTCTTTTTGATGCCATTCAGCTTCACTTTGTAGCCAAAGGACTTTCCCGCCAGCCGCGGATCATGGAAGTCTTGCACGTAGTTGACGTCGAAATTCTTTTCGTCGCCCACCTTCATGCCGCGGATGTTTTCCGTGAACTCGGCAATCGTGTTCGGCGCGGCAATCTCCACCAACACTTCATCCATGTGGACAGGCTTGGCGGGCTCGCTGCCAGCAACCGGATCTTTGGGCGTGGCTTCAAATGACACCTGGGCAAAGTCGCCGTCTTTGGCTGCGCGCTCTTCGGTGATGGCGTCATAAGCGGCCTGGCTCTCACGCAACTTGGCCAATTCGGTTTCCACTTCTTCGTCAGAGATGCTGACTTCCGGCTTTTCAACGCTGATCTTTTTATAGTCGCCCAGTTCAAATTCCGGCATCACGTCAAAATGTGCGGTGAAAACAATAGGCTGGCCCGGCTCAGCTTTCAGGTTCGTAATGTTCGGCGCTGAAATTGGCTGGTGGCCGCTCTGCATCACGGCCACGCGGAAGTACTGCGGCACTAGCGACTCCAGCAGGTCTTCCTGAATCTTGTCAGAGAAGCGGTTTTTTACCACGCTGCCTGGGACTTTGCCTTTACGGAAGCCCGGCACGCGCGCTTGCGATGTGTACGCCTTGACCATCCGCTCGCGTTCTTCTTCAACCACGTCTGCTGGAATTTCAATCGTTATTTCGCGACGGCAAGCCGCGTAAATGTCTTCGCCCGCCGCGGTTGTGCCGCCTTCGGGCTGATCAGCCAGTCCGGTTCCAGCCTGGTGGGATGCTGGCGCTTCAGACGGCTTGTTTTCAGGAGTCACGTTATCCAAAGTGTTTTTTCCTTCGATGGTTGCCTAGTATGTTTGCCTTGTGATGTCGCCTAGTATTGTCGTCTAGCGGGGATGGCAAATTTTGGGGGTCTTTTCGCGTATTACTACACCTCCAGTGTAAGAGAGCTTTCCCCCGGCGGTCAAACCGCGAAAGTCACCTTGCCGGGGCCCCCAAGGTCTGCTAGGGCCTCAAAAAGCGTGCATTTTCGCACTTAGAGCCTTTCCCCAACCCCTTCGTAAGTCAAAACTTATCTCTTTTTTACTTGATTTCGCCTTAGTTCCGGGGAATACTCCTAGGTAACAGCAAGATCATAAACAGACGACGGATAAAATATGAGACCTGCAGTCCTTTCCATTTCTTCGGACAGGGTGCTGGCGCCCATTCGTAATGCGGTGCTGGCCCACGCCGGATACGGTGTAATCCCTGTTACCAACACTCAATCAGCCTTGAAAGTGCTACGTGACCGGCACGTGTGCGCGTTGATTGTCGGGCACTCTGTGTCCGCTCAAGACCGCCGCGAACTGTGTTCAGAAGCGCTTCGTCATGGCGTACCTTCCGTGGTCCTTGACCCCTACGAACATGTCGGGGCGGACAAATCGGAGCTCCACATCAATCCCCTGGAAGGCCCGGAAGTTTTTCTTGACGCCCTGGCCAGCATCGTTCAGCGTGACCACGTGGAGTGCGATAACCTCGGCCACGCGTAAAGTTTCACCATCATCCCGCTAGCAATCATTCCATTCCAGCAGGTGAGTGAACGTGCGTTGTACACTCATCTGTGGAATGTCCCGCACGCTCACCATTCTCAATCAGGAAATTATTGGCTGTACCCGTTGTCCGCGGCTGGTGGAGTATCGCCAGAAAATCGGTCGCGAGAAGCGCCGTGCCTTTCGTGACTGGGACTACTGGGCTAAACCAGTTCCCGGCTTCGGCGATCCTAAAGCACGCGTCTTAATTCTAGGCTTGGCGCCCGGAGCGCACGGATCAAACCGCACAGGGCGTCCCTTTACCGGTGACGGCTCAGGAAATTTTCTTTATCCCGTGCTTCACCAGGCAGGATTTGCCTCCCAACCCACGGCCACGCATCGTGACGACGGATTGCAACTTTCCGGCGCCTACATCACCGCGGCTGTACGTTGCGCTCCGCCGGCCAACAAGCCCAGTCCTGACGAAATCTCCAACTGCGCCGATTATCTCGACCGCGAGTTCGCGGCGCTGAAAGATATCAAGGTCATCGTGGTCTTGGGCAAGATTGCCTTCGATGCCTACTTAAACCACCTGAAGCGCCACGGCCAGATCAAAACCAAGTCTGCTTACACATTTGCCCACGGCCAGCGCTACAAAATGCCAGACGGCCGCACCTTGCTCTGCGCTTTCCATCCTTCTTTGCAAAACACAAACACGGGAAAGCTGACGGAGAGGATGCTGCTGGATGTTTTCAGGACAGCGAAAAAGCTGGTCGGGAGCTAGCGCCGCAGGCGCGACATAGTGGTAGCCCCGGCCGTCAGGCCTGGGTAAGCGTAGAGAGAAGGTTGAGCGCCGTAGATGCGGCACAAGAAGATCTTTCCGCACTCCAAAGGCATTACAATGGGTCAATCAGCGTGTCAAAAAAGGGACCGACAAAGACGCGCCGTTCTCTCAGCCCCGCACCCGCGATGCTCGCCCTCTTTTCTTACCCGCAAAATATTCGCACTCTGCACTCACCGGGCATTGCTCGCATTTTGGCTTAGTACGCTTGCACAGTTCCTGTCCGTGGCGCTTGAGCAACAGGAACGCTCGCATTCGTGGCCCAAATTTTGCCGGAACCTCCGCCGCGATCGCTTCCTGCGCCTCCCGATACGTGACCCCGTAGTTTTCCCGCTCCTGCCCGCTGCGTATCCTTACCAGCACATGCGGACAATTCGAGGGAACCGCCGGCAGCGGCGCAATTTCTCCAAATAATAAGATGCGGTCTGCGCCCGGATCGGCGATGTTGGGAAACTTTTTCAGCAGCTTGCGAGTCCGCTCGACCGGACCCACAAGTCCGGCGCGCAGATCGCCGCCAAATTCGTCTTTTACCCGGGCCGCGATTTCCTTGAGCCGCATCGCTCGCAGTTCCGGCACCATGCCGCCGGGTTTTAGGGCTTTTGCCAGCGTTGCCGGCGTTGCCGCCAGAATCTTCTCAACATCCGTGCCAATTTCGGCGTTGAGAGCCGCCCAACCTTTGCCGCATGCGGCGTCACTAGCCGGATAGCCGCAGTGCCACCAAACGAGAAACAAATAGGGATCGGTGGGCCAACCAGCCTTCTGCGGCCCGTATTGGGACTCCAGTTGGTCCAGAAGATCGGGGACAGAAAGTGGAGTTTTTTTCATTCGTTATTCGGAGTCGCGCTCTACTTCGCCGCCACCAGTGTCTTGGCCTTCGCCAATTCCGGACGGTCGCTCGCCACGCCCTGGCAGTTTTTCACCAGTTGCGCGTAGTAAGTGGAAGATTTGTCCTTCTGGCTCAGCTTGTCGGCGGCTTGCGCAGCGCCCGCAAGTTCGTTGAAGCGGTTGGGATCGGTCTTCAAAGCTACTTCGTATTCCGCCAGGGCTTCTTTGGCGTGACCGGATTCCAGCAGCATGTCCGCGAGCATTTCCCGCGCTGGGATCTCGACTTCAAACTTGCCTACTTTGTCCTGACGATCGGCGGTGGCGCGCAGAATCTTGATGGCCTCGTCCGTCTTTCCTTGCGCGTAGAGCGTCCATGCTTGGACCTCGTCAGTCTCGCTCTTCAGCCCATCAACAAGATAAGCTTTAGGTCCTTTACGCAGCGCTTCCAGACCTTCTTCGTAATGTTTCTGTGCATCTTGTGCCGCGGTCACGTCATGCAGATGTCCAGCGCCAACGGCGCGCGCCCAATAAGTTTGCGCCTGAATATTCGGTTTGGCGCCGGCCACTGGCTCCAGAGTAATCGCCTCTTTCCACTGGCGGCGTTCCACGGCGTAGAGCGCGGCGTAGCCGGTCTTCATTTCGTCGTAATAATCCTGGTAGTCCTCTTCCACTTCTTCGCGTTTGTAGCGGGTCAGCTTCTCATACATGCTCTTGGCGTTGGCGTCATCGCCGATCTGCAGGTAAGCGTACTGCATGAAGTCCATGGCGTGCATGCGGTGATGCATCGTGTGCAGGTGCATAGCGGCCATCTTGTCCGCAACCTTCAGAGCCGCCGAGTTGGAAGCAATGCTGTCCTGCCACAACCCCAGGCGGGCAAAAATGTGCGACGGCATATGGACAGCGTGCGATGACGCCGGTGCAATTGCCGCGTACTTCCGCGCCGCGGAGAGGCCCAGGCTGGCCATGGCCGGATTGTCACACGCATGAATAATGTAGTGCGCGATTCCCGGATGGTCCGGCTGCTCGTCAAAAAGTTTGTTCAGGATGCCCACGGCTTTCCGGTCGTTGGTGTGGGTAGGATCGCCGTGGTCTGCCGCTAGCAACGCCAGCGCATAAAAAACCTGGGCTTCGCGATCTTTAGGATTGTCGGTCGCCACCTGCTCCATGGCCTTGGCGTAGTTGTTAACGCGTTGGTGATGGTCCACTTTGTCCGAGTCATGGAACAACAGGGCAACGGCGTCAACATATTCGCGTTCGCGCGGCGTATTGGCTTTTAGCTGTTGCGCTTTCTCGCTCAATTCTTCTCCGCGCTTTAAGTCCGGTTTCGACGGGCGGCTCCACAACCCGTGAAACAGACTCATCGCCTGGCCCCAATAGGCCATGGCGCACGTCGGGTCTTTCTCCGCGATCTGCTTGAACTCGTTGCCCGCCGGCTCGTATTCAAACGAGTGCAACTGCGCCACGGCATGCTCAAACGGCTTCTGGACGTCGATCCGGCACGAGATCGGGAACGACACGTTCCCCAGCTTCTCGCTGGCGTCCATTTGATGTTGATGTTCCTGGGCGATCAGCGGCAGGGAAGCGATCAGCAGGGAAAGAGCGACAGCAGTGGAACGCAGTTTCATGAGTTGACTCCAAGCTGGAGGGTACTTGGACGGAGAATCGGTGTCAAATTACCGATTTCTCCAACCTTCGCCCGGTAAATGAAGCTGAGTTGCGTTGTGCCGAGGACCTACTCTTCGTCCTTATCCCTTGAAGAAACCGCCGGCTTCGCCGTCATCATCGCCGACTCCATCTTCAATTCCGGCATGTTGGCTTTCTTCAGCAACTGGTTCAGCGCCGGAATGTCATCGGCTTTGATTTCTTTCCACTGTTCCATCAGCGGAGAAAGTTGTTTTTCCAGATCGGGGACAGCGCTCGCCGCCTGCGTGGTCGGTGTCTCATCCACTTCCTGAAACACGCCCAGCAGTGCCAGGTAGCGCGTCTTCAATCCGCCCAGTGACGGAGGTTCTGTTCCCGCGCCCGGTCGGCGAGTTCGGCCGCCAGCCAAAGCTTGCAGGCTCTGGTCCAACTTGTTCACCGCTGCCAGTACGTCACCCTGCGCTGTCTTCTGCAGGTCTTTCAACTGCTTTTGGACTGCCGCCACATCTTCCGCCGCCGGAGATAATGTCAGCAACTGATTGTAAAGCTGTTCAGAAAGCTTGAACTGTTGCAGCAATCCGGATTGCGATGTCTTCACGCGCGGGTCCATCTTGAGCGTGAGCGATTGCGAATAGCTCGTTCCGTTCGCCGTAAGTACGACCGTGTATTGTCCCGGCATGGCCCACGGTCCGCTGGGTTGCGGCGCAGTGTTGTGCGGTACAGCGGATATCGGATACTCAGCTTCCACGCCCGGGACCGGAGCGTAATGCATGTCCCACAGCCAGCGATGCATGCCTGCCGCTGCGGACATCACTCGCGAAGGCCGCACCCAATACGTTGGAATAGCCAGCATGGGATCAACCGGATCAGGCTTGTCCGCGCTCGAATACTTGCGGACCGTCTTGCCCGCCCCGTCCTTAATCTCCAATGTGACCGGACCGTTCGCCGCGGAGTGCAGGTAATAATTGATGACCGCGCCGTCCGGAGGATTTTCTCCAGCAGGGAAGTCCGGAGGCAGTGGAGTATCAGGATTCATGCTCCAGCGGACGCGAATCGCCGTTTGCGGTTTGAACAAATTGTCTGCCGAAATCGTCTTCGGCTCAAATTGCCGCAGGGGAGTGATGTCATCCAGAATCCAGAAGCCGCGGCCATGAGTGCCCGCAGCCAGATCATCGCCTTTAATAATCACGTCGCGCACCGAGCTGGGCGCCATGTCCAGTCGCAGAGATTGCCAGTGGTCGCCATCGTCAAACGAAACATGGACGGCGCGTTCCGTGGCGGCAAACAACAGTCCACGCCGCACCGGATCTTCGCGCACCGCGTTCACGTTTTCGTTCGCGGGGATGCCGTTCACAATCTCCGTCCAGCTCTTGCCGCCATCGCGCGTACGCAAGATGTGCGGACGCAGGTCGTCCAGCCGTATCGTATTGATCGCCGCATACGCCGTCTGCGCGTCAAAATGGCTGGCTTCAATAATGGAAACTTTCTGGAACGGCTTCATCGTGGGCGGAGTCACTTCCGCCCAGTCCTTGCCGGCGTTGGTGGTTACGTGGATTCGCCCGTCGTCCGTGCCGGCCCAAATACGATTGATGTCCAGCGGTGACGGCGCCACCGCGTAGATCACGCCACGTTGCGTGGCCTTGGCCAGGGGCTCATCGCGGTACTTGCCCACGGTCGCCGGAACTTCAAAATCCTTGCGCGTCAAGTCGGGAGAAATTTGCAGCCAGCTCCGGCCTGCGTCCGCGGTCTTCCACAGTGTGTTGGTCGCGAAATAAAGGACGCGCGGGTTGATCGGCGAAAACACAATCGGTTCCGTGCGCAGCGCACGGAAGTCCGGACCGCGGAACGGCTTGGGCATGATGTTCTGTGCCTGGCCGGTCTTGCGGTCATAACGCGTAAGCTTGCCGCCATAAACTATGTCCGCGTTGAGCGGATCAGGCACCACGTACCCATATTCTTCCGCCAATACCGGATGCCATTCGCGAATCGTAATCTGGCCATCATCGCCTCGACTGGAAATGCACGCCGAACCGCTCTCCTGTTGTCCGCTGCACAAGCGGTAGGGAAACGCGTTGTCCGCATTTACGTGATACATCTGCGCGGTCGGCTGGTTGTACCAACTGCCCCACGTCTCGCCGCCGTTCACGCTCACAATGGCGCCTTGGTCGCTGGTCAGGATGATCGTTTTCGGATCATTCGGATTGATCCAGATGCCTTGATAGTCGTCGCCACCTGGAGCGCCGCGGAAGCCCGTCCACGTCTTGCCGCCGTCGGTGGATTTCCAGGTGACCGTGCTGACCATGTAGATCGTCTCGGGATTCTTGGGATCAAAACGCGGAACTGACAGGTCGCCACCGCCAATGCGTCCCGTGGGACGCGGATCAGTTGTTGCCTGTGTCCATGTCGCACCGGCATCATCCGAGCGGAACAATGCAATGCTGTTCGGCTTGAATCCGACTGAAGCAAACAGTTTCTTGGGATCGCTGTCAGAGATCGCGATGTGCGCCTGAATAATGTCTTTCGGCAATCCGCCACCGAGCTGCTGGAAAGTTGCGCCGCCGTCCGTTGATTTAAAGATGCCGCCGTTGGAGCCGTTCCACGCGCCGTTTTCCCACGGCCCCTGGCGAGCTTCCCACAGCGTGGCATAAACAATGTTGGAATCGGATGGATCAATCACCACATCGTCGGCTCCAATGTTTTCGTCGTCGGCATCTTTTCCTGCGTCGGCGGGGCCCGCAGGCAGCACCTTTTGGAAACTCTTGCCGCCGTCCGCAGATCGATAAAGGCCGCGCTCTTTGTTCGGCCCATACGGATGTCCCGCCACCGCCGCGAACACTTTGTTCGGATCGCGTGGATCAACCGCCAGTCCAGGGATCTGCTGGCCATCGCGGAGACCAAGGTGCGTCCATGTTTTGCCGGCGTCCGTGGACTTGTAAATTCCGTCCCCCACCGACAAATCCGGACGATGTAGCCCCTCGCCGCTGGCCACGTAAACAACATTCGGATCAGACACCGCCACCGCGACCGCGCCTATCGACCCTGTTGGCTGGTCATCGAAGATCGGCTTCCACGTACGACCGTAGTCGTTGGTCTTCCACACGCCTCCGTTGCAAACGCCTATATAGAAGATCGCCGGTTGGCTGGGGACGCCGGCTACCGCCCGTGTGCGTCCTCCGCGAAACGGACCAATGCTGCGCCAGTGCAGCGACTTCAGCATATCCGGAC
>Ga0075024_100000810_pt1 | contig 12060 bp, 12 predicted proteins | sample Str013_2_FD_71389 | JGI IMG/M metagenome (GOLD analysis project Ga0075024, IMG submission 71389) | Freshwater sediment microbial communities in response to fracking from Pennsylvania, USA - Straight Creek_MetaG_SC_2013 | ecosystem: Environmental > Aquatic > Freshwater > Creek > Sediment... | reverse complement strand
GTGTTTTACCGATCCGACAAACCCCAGCCTTGGGATCACGCCCGGGTACGGCGCCAGCTACGAGGGCGTTCCCTTTGTCTCTCTGGCGGGGGGCTTTGCTTTTGGCAACAACCAATCCGGCAATTTCTCCCAAACGGGAAACGTTTATCAGGGAGTAGATACCTACAGCCGGATCGTGGGCAAACATACGTTGAAGTTTGGAGCCGAAGTCCGCAACCAACGCTTGCATCAGTTGTACTTCTATGACGTCAGTGGCGGTTTCAGCTTCTATGGAGGCGGTCCTAACGACGTCGGATTCAGCAGTCTTGTACCCAATTACCTCCTCGGTCTGCCAGATCTTTATTCCGAGGGGTCAGCGAACGTGGTGGACGTCCGCACTACGCAGTTTGACCTGTTTGCCCAAGACGCCTGGAAAGTGAAGCCAAACCTCACGCTCAATTACGGACTTCGCTGGGAGTGGAACACACCTCAAGCCGACGCCGGGAAGCGCATCCAGGCCTTCCGTCCTGGCCAAGCCACCGGAATCTATCCTTGTGTTCTGAGTTCGTCGGACCCGCTGCTGGGTTCGGTCGGCGGCAGCGACTGTTCCCCGCAAGGGCCCGCCCGCTCCGTCTTCCCTCTAGGCATGGTTTTCCCGGGAGATCCAGGAGTGCCGGCAGGACTCACGAACAACTACCTGCGGGCTTTTGCCCCCCGGTTGGGCTTGGCGTGGTCGCCGAACTGGTCAAACGGCTGGTTAGCCAAGGTCTCCGGCGGACCGGGCAAGTCCAGCGTCCGTCTGGGATGGGGGATGTTCTACGACAGCAACGAAGAACTGATCCTCGGTGAAAATTTCACTGCCCAGCCACCATTCGGCGGCAGTACTTCCATCAGCAACGTTTTCCTGAACACCCCGTTTCTGGGCCAGGACGGTTCCGTTACGCCCAATCCATTCCACGGTTTCCTGGACCCAAAGCCCGGCTCACCGGTTGATTTCGCTCTCTTTCGTCCCATCACGCTGTATGGGAATTTCCCGCGAACGTTGCGCAATCAGTACTCCGACCACTATCACCTGACCGTGCAACGCGAGCTGACCCGCGACACGCTCTGGCAGTTTGGATACGTTGGCTCTCAGGGACACCGACTCCTGGCCACCTTGGACCAGAATTTCGGCAACCCGCAAACCTGTCTCGATCTGAATCAAATCCCTGGACAGTCGTGCGGTCCATTCGGAGCCGACAGTGCCTACTCCATTCCAGCCGGTGCCATTCCTGCGGGCGTCACCCTGCACTTGCCCTACGGTTCTGTGCCGATCGTAACGGGTCCCAATGCGAATCCGATTACGCTGGTCGGACTTCGCAAGTACTCATCTCCACTCTGCGAACCCACGACGGGTGCTGGTTGCCCGCCGGACGGGATTCCTGTGTTTGGCAGCATCTTCGGGCAAATGCCAGTGGCCACTTCGTCCTACAACTCCTTCCAGACTCTGGTGAATCAGCGTTTGTCGCACGGACTTCAATTTCTGGTCTCCTACACCTGGAGCCGCTCGACCGACAACGCTTCCAGTTTCGAAGGAGCCGTGAATCCGATCGACCCGCAAAAGTCACGAGCACTGTCGCTGTTTGACGCGCGTCACCGGTTGGTGGTCAGTGAGTACTGGCGGATTCCCGACTGGCAAGTCTCGAATTGGACTCGGCATTTCGCGAATGGGTGGGCTCTCAGCAGCATTCTCACGCTGCAGTCGGGCTTTCCGATTCGCTTGACCTCCAGCAGCGATCAGGAACTGATGAGCAGTTCCGACTTCGAAACACCCGGCGAGCCAAACCAGATTGCGGCTTTCCGGCGTCTCGATCCAGAAAAATCCGGCGGCTATTATTTCGATCCCTCATCCTTTGTCAATGCTCCTCTGGGCCAGATCGGCAATGCGCCGCGCACCATATGCTGCGGCCCGGGTACGGCCAATCTCGATTTTGCAGTTCACAAAGTTATGGCCGTGCGTGAGGGTACGAAACTTGAGTTCCGCACCGAGTTTTTTAACGTTTTCAATCACACGCAGTTCTTTAACCCTGATGGAAACATCACCGACGGAGCATCGTTTGGACAAGTAAGCCGTGCACGAGATCCGAGACTGATTCAGCTCGCAATGAGGCTCACTTTTTAGCGGAACCTCCGGCGAGAACTGCGACCGACAATGACGAAACTGAAGCACATGTTGCTCTGCCTAATACTTCTGATCGGAGGCGCGAACGCCGCTGATCAGGAGCGCAAGGTTGTTCGCCACGAAGAGCCTGAATATCCCGCGCTCGCGGCCCGGATGAACATTCACGGTACAGTCAAACTGAAGATCTGGATCAATCCCGACGGCACGGTGCGCCGGTTGGAGTACATTGGCGGCCATCCTGTGCTGGCCGAGTCTGCACTGAAAGCGGTTAAGGGTTGGAAGTACGAGCCGAGCGGCAGAGAATCGACTACCGTGGTGGAATTAAAGTTCTGAGCCGCAAGAATCCAAGAGCCAAGAGCTAGCTGTTGCCCTTGTGCTGTTGTCGTGTCGTAGTCTCGCGAGACTCAAGTGTCGTCACTTATGCTTCTCCTTCGAGCTTGCGAATAATTCTGTCCAGGTCGTCTCGGAGCACCGAGAGTTCGTTCCTGGCTGCTTGCGGAATCAGCACGGGGTCATATCGGGCAGCGGGAACGGATAGCTGGAGAGCATCTTCCATTTCGTCTCGAGCAACAATCAGTTTCGCCATGACTTTCTTTTTGCTTTTGAGTTCAATCATAATGCCCCCTCCGTGCAGCCTTCAGTTGCGCCATTTTCGTCGACTGGCCCGCCAGTGCCCTAGGGTGATCGTCCCGTGCCGTGGTAGCTTATGCAGGGCGGTCATAAGTCCATTCATCATCAATGACTTACAGGAACACGGGAGTAACGCAGGCCCGCATGTTGGTCCCAACCACATGGTATGCTAGACGAGTAAATGTCCACGGCAACTGCCCCAAGAGCAATTGCGGTTTCAGAATGCCTTCTCCGGCGTGAGGCCGTTGAGAACGCGGTAGCGGATCTCCGCCTGGAGGGTCTGGCTCCCACTCCCGATGCGCGGCTCTTGTTCGAACAGTTTGTCCAGGGTGACCTGACAGAAGAACAGTTGGTGAATGCTATCCTCGCTCGATGAGCGATCCCTACCTCGATCCTAAGTGGGGGATTCTTACAAACAGGTTTGGCCTGACCGATCAAGAATCGCTTGACCGGGCGGAGTCTAATTCCGTCTCGGTCTGCTCAATCCTATTACAGCTCAATCCCCTGAAGGGGGACTTCGATTCCGAACATCTCAAGGCGATCCATTCGTATCTTTTTCGCGATGTTTATGAGTGGGCGGGGCAATTCCGCGTGATCCCGCTAGCCAAAGCCGAGGATGTTCGGGGCTGACGAATCATCAGGTTCACGCCTCCCGATTCGATCGAACAAGAATTGAAACGCGTATTCGACGAGCTGGCCAACGAGCATTTTCTCGAAGGCTTGCCACAAAGAGAGTTTGCTCGCAAGGTTGCTGGTCTGTTTTCCGAGATAAATCGAATCCATCCGTTTAGAGAGGGAAATGGCCGAGCGCAGCGGCAGTTCGTGCGCCAATTGGCCGACAGCTTAGGATTCAAACTGCATTTTGAGGTGGTAAGCAAGGAGCGTCTCATCCAGGCCAGCATTCAGTGGGCGAACGGGGATGTCGCGATGATGGAGCGTTTATTTGACGAAATCACGGACACAGAGCGTATTCAATCGCTGGCCAAAGTGATCGCGCATCTGGAGAGAGGTCAGTTCAAGTGGAACGATGTTTATCTGGCAACGACCACTTCCGGTCAGAGCTATGCCGGCACCTTCGCCGGTAGCAACGGAGCCAACTTTTTCTTTCGTGATGATGAGAATCGGATCCTTGTGGGGAATCTCAAAGACCTGAAGAGGGCGGCGGAACCGGGAGAGAAAATCGGCTTCACTGCTTCGTAAGTTTTGCAACCCACGTTGCGTCTGTGCTCCTCTCCGGCTCTCTTAGCTGGCCAACTTTAGCCGCAAGTGCACCCACGCGTCGAGATCCGATGTGCGGAAGCGCCACAATTTTCCGATCCGCATGGCGCGTATCTCGCCCTTGCGGGCGAGCCGTTGAAGTGTTTTCGGGTGGACCTGCAGCAAGGCTGCCGCCTCGCGCGAATCGACTAACCTCTCGAAATGAGGGAACGGCTGACGGTGCGATGACCCGAGACTCGGAGCGCTGTCGTAGCGACGCAAAGCGCCGCGTTGAATGCCGCGATGAATCGAAGATCGGTCGATACGGCTTCGACCTTTGAATCGGCGAGGCTACGTTCCACAATTCCCAAAAGATCCTTAATTTCACTGGGAGAGGTCGGTTCTCGTCTTAGCCAGCCGTACTCCACCCACTTTTCTAAGCTCATCTTCGCTCCCCAGCAAGAATATCTTTTTGCCCTTGAGTACGGCATTCAAGAAGTGATTCCCGCTCGCAACTTTCGACTTGAATTCCGCGAGGGAATATACGGTTGGGTTGATGGGCCGTCCGATGTTTTTCTCGACAGTATTGAGCCGCGAAAGTACCTCGTCAAGTGTGGCCTGTCCAACAACCATTAGATCAACGTCGCTCTGCGCCCTTTCCTCCTCGCGTGCGACGGACCCATACACAAATGCCACAACGATTCGCATTGAGAGAGGGTGCAGGGCTGACCGAAGAACACTGAAGACACCAATTGTCTTGTTTACGAGGGCCTGCATCTCTCGAAATATGGGAGCATCTCGGTTCGTCTGATAGAAAACCTGACTGCCCACTGAACTGCGAATGATAAGTCCCACTTTCGAGAGGTTTTCAAGCTCACGTTGAACCGCGCCGACGCTGGCGTTGACTTCGCGTGCGATTTGGCGCGTATAGAAGGATCGATCGGCGTGGCCGTAGAGCAGTGCCAGGATGGCGCCCCGCGTGCGTCCGAACAGAAGGTCTGCCAGACCGTTGTGCGTACTCATTCCGAGAACAATTGTGCTCAAGATGAGGACACACTTCAAGGGCTCGCCCTGATCCGCTTGCACTTTCTTAAGTATTCTCGGCCGACGCTTAGTTAGGCGAACATCGGCGCTGGTCACAGAGTGGTCACAAAACTGGGGCCACTCTGCAGAGTTAAGTTTTTGAAAAATGATGGGGATACGTTGGTAGTACGCAGCCCTGAAAAGGCTGGCGTCGGCGGTTCAACTCCGTCCCTGGCCACCACATTCTCAACTATTCGCTCAACAAAGCGTCGGTTTACCGCAATCGTCGCATTTTAGCAGTCGCTTTTCGGGCGCCTCAATCGCCGCGGTAGTACCGCTCGTCAATTGTGCTCGCACTTGACGGCGGAGGCCAACATGCCAGATAGCACAAGCCTGCAAGGCAAAGTCTTGTTGCACTTTCACGGCATAGCCTGCTTTCGTTATTGAAAACACTGCGAACGGGTTTCATTCGGCGACAGTACGACTCCTGGCATTTGGAAAACGTTTCCCATCTTCCTTCTCATATCACTCCAGGCAGTCATGTGGACTGAACTGTAATCGTTTTCCGGGATAGGATAGTATTCCAGGCATCGGCGTCCGCACCGGTTATCCAGAGATGTAACTGCCCGATGAATGGGTCCTATGCGTACCCCATGGTTCACACCTCAACTGTGCCCCGGGGGATGAATGATTGACCTAGCAAACCTCGAAGTTTGGTTCGTCGCTGGAAGCCAGCATCTCTACGGGGCGGAAGTACTGAAAGATGTCGAGGAGCACTCCACCGCCATCGCCTTCGCTCTTTCCGCATCGACGCAGATGTCCGTCAAGATCGTGTGCAAGCCTGTGATGACCAGCAGTGACTCGATTCATCAGTTATGCCAGGACGCGAATGGCGCGAAGAACTGCGTTGGGCTGATCACATGGATGCACACCTTCTCTCCGGCCCGGATGTGGATCGCCGGCCTCCGCGTGCTGAACAAACCGTTCCTGCATCTGCACACACAGTTCAACAAGGAACTACCGTGGTCAAACATCGACATGGACTTCATGAATCTGAACCAGTCAGCCCATGGTGACCGCGAGTTCGGATTTATCGGTGCCCGCATGCGCCTCAAGCGCAAAGTCGTGGTCGGGTTCTGGCAAGATGCCGCAGTTCACGCCGAGATCGGTGTCTGGACGCGAGCTGCGTGCGCCTGGCACGATGCTCAACGCTTGAAAGTCGCGCGCTTCGGCGACAACATGCGGAACGTCGCCGTGACCGAAGGAGACAAAGTCGAGGCCGAGATCAAATTGTGCTATTCGGTGAATGGATATGGCGTCGGAGATCTCGTGCGCCGCGTTGAGCAAGTGACCAACTCTGAAATAGAGAAGCTGACGGCTGAGTACGACGAAGAATACGAGGTTGCCCCGTCGCTTCGTGCAGGAGGAAAGCAGAGTCAGGCTTTGCGGGAGGCGGCGAAGATTGAACTGGGGTTGCGCCATTTTCTGAATGAAACCGGCTCCAATGCTTTCACGGATACGTTCGAGGACTTGAATGGCCTGGCACAACTTCCCGGAATCGCCGTACAGCGCTTGATGGCCGAGGGATACGGTTTCGGTGCGGAGGGTGACTGGAAAACGGCCGCGCTTGTGCGGGCCATGAAAGTGATGAGTCAAGGTCTGCAGGGTGGGACGTCGTTCATGGAGGACTATACCTATCATCTGACAAACGGCGGTCAGGTGCTGGGCGCGCACATGCTGGAAGTATGTCCATCGATCGCGGAGGGAAAACCGACGGTTGAAATTCATCCCCTGTCCATCGGCGAAAAAGCGGATCCGGTGCGGCTGGTATTCACGGCGTCCAACGGAGCGGCGGTGAATGCTTCCGTAGTCGATCTGGGAAATCGCTTTCGTCTGATCGTGAATCAGGTGAACGTGATACGACCAGAGCATCCTCTGCCTAGGCTGCCTGTGGCTCGCGCGATCTGGATACCCGAACCCGATCTGAAGATCGCTGCGACGGCTTGGATTCTTGCCGGTGGCGCCCATCATACTGCTCTCAGTTTCGCCCTAAGCCCGCAACACCTCGAAGATTTCGCGGAGATGGCTGATATCGAATACCTGCTGATCGATCGCAACACTACGGTGGCGAGTTTCAAGAAAGAGCTGAAGTGGAACCGTGTGTATTATCACTCTCTTGGTTGACGGACCGTTCGCTGCTGCGGCCTACGGCAGCCGTTCGATTGGCAGCGACGCTGGCCTGCATCGATCGAGAAGCTCTTAGAGGCATACATATATAAGGAGGAACTCATGGCCCCCGCAAAAGGAATCTCTCGCAGACAGTTCGTCTCCTCGGCGGTCTCGACGGCAGCCATCGCATCCTTGCCCGCACACCAACTCTTCGCCAGTGTCGCTAACGAAGCACCGCGACAGACGGAAGCCGCGCAAACCGGCAGCTCTGACTGGAGAGATACGAACTGGAAAGATCAGGGCATCGAGAATCTCACCAAATCCCCACACGCCAAGCTGCGAGATATTCCGGTGCGCGCGGTGACCATCCAGAGTGGTTTTTGGGGGCAGCGTCGCGAGATCAACGTGACCAAAAGCATCCCCACCATGCATGATCTTCTCGAAGCGAACGGCCGCATGAACAACTATCGTCGCCTTGTCGGCAAAAGTTCGGCGGCGCAGAGCGGTCCGGTTTATTCAGACTCGGATGTTTACAAGTGGACCGAGGCTGCAGGGTTCGCCCTTCAGTCGGGTGACCGTCCAGAGCTTCGCGCTTCGGCGGAGAAAATGATTGCCGAGGTGGTAGCAGTCCAGGAGCCGAATGGTTACTTGAACACCTATTACCAGGATGATCGTAAGTCTCTTCGAATGCTTACCCAGACCCAGACCACCGGGCACGAACTCTACAACATCGGACATATGCTGCAAGGCGCGATCGCCTATTACCGGGCCACGGGTGACCGCAAATTACTCGATGCCGGAATCCGCTTCGTCGACGATTTCCTGATGTCCAGTTATGGTCCCGCTCCTAAGCAACCGATTGTTTCCGGACATCCTGAAATTGAGCTGGCACTCATCGAGTTGTACCGCATCACCGGCGACAAGCGGCAACTGGATCTGGCGGGATACATCCTGGGTGGAGATCAGCGTTTGCAACTGCCGGAGCGCCGAACTATCTATATGTACAGTGGAACGCCGTTCACCGCTAGGACAAAGCTTGAAGGGCACGCCGTGCGGGCGATGTACGCATGTTGTGGCGCCACTGACTACTACATGGAAACCGGTGATCCGGTCTATTGGAAGACACTGAACACGCTGTGGACCGATATGACCTCCACCAAAATGTATGTGACAGGGGGAGTCGGCTCGCGGTCTGACGGGGAAGCTTTCGGAAATGCCTACGAACTGCCGAATGATCGCGCTTACGGAGAGAGTTGCGCAGCTATCGGTAACATGATGTGGAACTGGCGCATGCTGGCCGCCACGGGAGACGCAAAGTTCACCGATGTAATCGAGCGCGCGTTGTACAACGGAATTAATTCCGGGATGTCGCTGGATGGCACTCTGTATTGCTACCGCAATCCCCTGGCGTTCGATCCGTCCACGGGAGAAAAAATTCGTAATCCGTGGTATGACACGACGTGCTGTCCCCCGAACCTTGAACGCACTTTTGCTTCTTTGCCGGGATACTTTTACAGCACCAGCAGTGACGGGATCTACCTTCATCTATATGACAACTCGGAACTGAACTGGCACCTGGAGAATGGAGTTGGCCTCAAGGTGACGCAAAAAACAAATTATCCGTGGGATGGAATGATTGAAGTCTCAGTCACGCCCGCCCAGCCTTCGAAGTTTACTTTTTACCTGCGAATTCCCGGATGGGCGGACCGAGCGCAAGTCGCGGTCAACGGCAAGGCTGTGACCGGAGCGAAGCCAGGAGAATATCTGGCGATTTCGCGGCAGTGGGCTCAGGGTGACGTTATTCAATTGCAAATGGAGATGCCGGTTCAAGTGCTGCAGGCGAATCCACAAGTGGCTGACGATGCCGGGCGCGTGGCCGTGCAGCGTGGCCCGCTCGTCTATTGCCTGGAACAAGTCGACCAGCCCGCAGGTGTGGGGATGAGCGATCTGGCTGTTTCTCTGGGTCCGAAGCCGCAAGCACAATTTCAGAGTGAGATGAAAGGCGACTTGCTGGGAGGCGTGGTTGTGCTGCATCACAGTGGCCTTGCCTACGATAGGGCCGCCAGCCGCAACTCGCTCTACTCCAGCTACGGTGGTCGTGAAGCACCAAGCCGCCGTGTTCGACTGACGTTTATTCCGTATTACGCCTGGTCAAACCGGCAAGAAACGTCGATGCAAGTCTGGACTCCAGTTGTCACCGCCTGACAGAAGGCCCGGGCGGTCTGATGCACATGAGGTTGTGAGCAGTCGAGCTCTGGGTTGCTTGCGGCCTTCCGTAAGCGAAAATGATATGCATGAGTGTGCTTAAGAAGCTGGTCTTACTGGTTGCGCTGATGTCTTCCCTAGTCCTGGCCCTCGCGCAGACCAGCGCCGACGGCATCGGGGCGATTACGTCAGCATTGCGAGACCGGGAATTTGACAAGGCCCTTCAACTGCTCCAGCCGGCACTGCTGAAGTCTCCGCAGAGCGCGCAACTTTGGACACTGCAAGGCATCGCCTTTTCGGGTGCAGAGCGCGAGAAAGAGGCGCTGACTTCTTTTCGTAGTGCACTCAAGATCTCTCCGGACTACCTTCCCGCTTTGGAAGGCGCGGCCCAGCGGAATATAAGGCAGGCACAGTCGCAGCGATTGCTCTCCTACAACATCTGCTGCGGTTGCGTCCCAGGGATCCAACCACTCATGCCATGCTTGCGGTTCTGTACGTTAAACGTGGCGATTGCAATTCCGCAGTACAACATTTCGAACTGAGTGGTTCGCTGTTGGATTCTCAGCCCGCCGCACTGCAGCAATACGGTGCCTGCCTGGTGAGACTGCAGCAGTTGGATAAAGCAATCGCTGTTTTCAAACGACTTCTGACACTCGATCCAGCCAATCATGTCACACGAGATTATCTGGCGAGTGTTCAACTGTCGGCTAAGCGCCCCGAGGATGCGCTCGAAACGCTGGCGCCACTGCTGCAAGAAAGCAATTCTGATTCGAAAACGCTGCAGTTGGCTGCTTCAGCCTATGAAGCTAATGGCGATACTCCGCAAGCCGTCGGTTTGCTGCGCCGGGCGATTGTCTCCGACCCGCGCAATGGCGCTCTCTACCTCGACTTCGCCAGCATCTCGATGGACCACCAGTCGTTTCCAGCGGGCATTGCCATGATCAACAGTGGGTTAAACCTGCTACCCAATGCGGCCGAGCTGTATCTTGCTCGCGGTGTTCTCTATGTCCAAATGGCGCAATACGATGATGCCGAAGCCGATTTCGACAAAGCCAATTCTCTTGATCCCGAACAAGCAATCGGTTCCGCAGCCTTGGGATTGGAAGCTGCCCAAAAGAGTTCACCCGACGAAGCCCTAGCCACCGTTCGGTCGAAGCTCGCCAAGAAACCAAATGATGCGTACCTTCTATTTTTGCAGGCCGAGATTCTCAACCAAAAAGGAGCTGACGCAGGGAGTGCGGAATTTCAAAGCGCCTTGGCCTCGGCGAAGAAAGCCGTTTCTGCAGCCTGGTCTCGGAGTTGCGCATGATCTGCTGGCGAAACTCTACCTCCAGGCAGGGCAAAATTCCGAGGCTGTTGATGAAAGTCGAAGGGCGTTGAAGATAGATCCGAAGGACCAGACGGCTGTGTACCACCTGATTCAAGCCCTTCGAAAAACCGGCAACAAGAGCGAACTGCCAGAGTTGCTCAAGCGCCTGGCCGACCTTCGTCGCGAAGCCACCAAACAGGAAGAGCAGCGTAACCGATACAAGCTGATCGAAGGGGATAGTCCGCAAAAGTTTTGATCTTGTTTGGACTGCAGAGCTTTTTGTTGGAGCAGGGCTTGATTTGGGCGGCGCGGCGCTTTAGCGCTGCACAATTCTGCTGCTTGCTAAGGGTTTCAGCCGCTGAGGTACCTCAGGGGCTGAACCCCAGTTCACTGCAGTAGGTGTATGCAGGCCTGAAGGCCTGCTCCAGCCCGGCCTGAAGGCCTGTTTCCGTCAGTCCTCCCGAAGGGCAGCTGGTACGATTTTTGGACCAATGAACGTATTGAGGGAGGCCGCGAAATCAGGCGCGACGTTGATCTTGAGATCATCCCTCTGTATGTGCGCGCCGGATCAATTTTGCCGCTGGGTCCAGTCAAGCAGTACACAACGGAAGCAGTGGATGAGCCCCTATCTGTTTTGATCTATTCCGGAGTCGACAGTTCGTTCCTGCTCTACGAAGATGACGGCAGTTCTTTCAACCATCGCAAAGGCGAGTGGATGGGCATCCAAATGGCTTGGAATGACCCTAAGCGTTCTTTGACTCTGGAACTCGTTCCGGGTTCTCGCCTGCTGACGCCTATGCAGAAGATCGAAATAAGACTGGGACAAGAAATACGGTCTGTGAAGTTCGATGGCAGTCCGATCAGGATCTTGTTCTGAAGCAAGGGCTGCGCAATTCCTCCAGACTGTAATGAAATTAAGTTTCGCAACTCGCAGATCCCGAACCATCAATTTGAACCAACTGCATTGTTCGCCCTTGCGTGGTACCTGAATAGTTTCTTGGTTGCCAGAATGCCTTCGAGCACACTGAGTTTGCCGTCGATCGGCCCAGTCTTCAGTCTCGTTATGTCCAATCCCAGAATTTGTGCGATCAGTGGATACACATCTACGTTTTCAAATGGTTTCAGAGTGACGCCGTGGCGGATGTCGGGTCCAGCCGCAAAGAAGATGGCTTTCATCTGAGGCATTTTTCCGGCGTCATAACCATGCATCCCGACGGGAGGGTGTTCTTGCCTCTGACCATCTCGCTGCGCCGCGATGAAATAAGGACCGGTCGGGACCACGACCGGGTCACCCATGCGCGGATTGTTGTCCAGGTGAAAAGGCGCTGGTGTGTCTGCTTGCCTATAAACCACAAACTTGTCGCTCTTTCCCCGCAGAGCTTCGTAC
>Ga0075024_100000808_pt1 | contig 12075 bp, 10 predicted proteins | sample Str013_2_FD_71389 | JGI IMG/M metagenome (GOLD analysis project Ga0075024, IMG submission 71389) | Freshwater sediment microbial communities in response to fracking from Pennsylvania, USA - Straight Creek_MetaG_SC_2013 | ecosystem: Environmental > Aquatic > Freshwater > Creek > Sediment... | reverse complement strand
AACAACATGACGCAGATGGGATTTATTCCAAAGCGACGGGCCGACAACTGCGAATATGAATTTCAAGCGTTCGACCATGCCTTCAAGACCGAACTCGAGCCCTATATCGATACACAATTGGCGAAGACGGCGATGGATATGACTTGGTTTACTGAACCGCATCCGATGCCGCCGCGCTAGGGAAGGTTGCCACTGCGGTTGCGCGATCGCGGCGATCCGGGGCTGGGCGGCAGAATGCCCGCCTGCCCGGGCTAACCCTTCCGTAACCCGGGCCTTTTTCACAAGCCGGACATCCACGCCTGAGACCGAACTGGCTGGCTGGGGCGCCTGGATTCGAACCAGGGGATGGCGGAATCAAAATCAGCTTGATTATCCAGCGATTTCAAGGCGCATTTGGAAAAAACGACCAAAAAGCGCTCTAACAATTTCAATAGCTTCGCAGCCATTTCCAAACGAACCCGGCATCCGCAGAGAGAATCAATCCAGCAAAATCTGGGGTGGCGAGAGAAAGGCCGGCTAAGGCGCGGACAAAAAATCCGCATCGGGCTTCGCGACGCGGGCGATCAACTGATCCGCCTGCGCCAGGAAGCGCTTCAGCAGCGCCGACGTGTTCGACCGACTGTAGCCGAGCACCAGCTCGATGGTCGGCACGTCGCCTTGCAGCGGACGAATGACCACTGACGCCGGCAACATCAGCTTCACGTAAAGCGGCAGCAGGGTTACGCCGCCGGTCGACGTCACAAGCGAAAGCACCGACGACAGGTTTTCGGCGTCGTATGCCGGTTTCAGCACGACGCCGTACTTCGCCGCGTAGTTCTCGATCACCGCTTTTAGCGCCGGCGCCACCCGCGTCGGCGTGATGTAGGTTTCTTCCGCAAAGTCCTTGATGCTCACCGCTTTCTGCTCGGCAAGGCGATGGCCCGCCGGCAACACCGCCACCAGCGGCTCCCAGATCAGGGGCTTGAACGCGATGCCGGGAGCGTTCTTCTCGCGACGGAGAAAAGCCACGTCCACTTTGCCGCGCATTAGTGCGGCGGCAAGGTCCGGCGACGGCTGGCTCGCCAGCGTGATCTCGATGTCTGGCTGTTCGCCGCGCAGGATGCGCAGCGCCTCTGACAGCCACACCAATTCCTGGCCGGCGAGAAAGCCGATCGTGAAGGCGCGCTTCTCCGGCTGCGCCGCGCCACGCGCGGCTTCGCCTGCTGCATCGACCTGAAGCAGTGCCAGCCGCGCATGATCGAGAAAGGTGCGGCCCGCCGCGGTGAGCGCGATGCCGCGCGCGCCGCGCTCCAGCAATGGGACACCGACTTCGAGCTCGAGGTCGCGGATTTGCCGGCTCAGCGATGGCTGCGCGGTATGGAGCCGCCGCTCGGCGGCATTGGTCAGGCTGCCTTCTTCAGCAACCGCGACGAAATACCGAAGATGGCGCAGCTCCATGGCCCGTGATCCATGCTTAAAAGGTATAGCTTGAGCATACGAAGTCTTGGTTCTCCGGGCAAGCCTGGATCACCTTCATGCCAGAAGACGGTGCATGGGGCATCGTCCGGAGGAGGACCCAGGCCATGACAATGCTCGCCAACAAGACCGCTCTCGTCACCGGCGCTTCCCGCGGCATGGGCCGCGCCACGGCGCTTGCGCTCGGCGCCGCCGGCGCCCGCGTCATCGTCCACTACGGCCGCAACGCCGATGAAGCCAAAGCCGTCGTCGATCAGATCCGGGCCAGCGGCGGACAGGCCGATGCGGTAGCAGCCGACCTTGCCGCGCCGGACGGCGCGCATGTGCTCGCCGCGGAGGTGCGCAACCTCGCGGGCGGCAAGCTCGACATTCTGGTGTCCAACGCCGGCATCTCCAACGCCACCACCATCGAAACCATGTCGGTGAAGGACTTCGACAGCCTGTTCGCGGTGAATGTGCGTGCACCGTATTTCCTGGTGCAGCAATTGTTGCCGATCATGCGCGAAGGCGGCGCCATCGTATTTGTCTCGTCCCTCGGCGCGCGCGCCGCGGTCGGCACGCTCGCGGCCTATGCCAGCACCAAGGGCGCCATCAACACGCTGGTGAAATATCTCGCCTCCGCGCTCGGGCCGCGCGGCATCCGCGTCAACGCCGTCGCGCCCGGCGTGATCGACACCGACATGTCGAACTTCACCAAGACCGAAGCCGGCCGCGCCACGGTGATGGGGATGCAGTCGCTCAAGCGCATCGGCCAGCCGGACGACGTCGCTTCCGTTATCGAATTCCTCGCTTCCGATGCATCGCGCTGGATCACCGGCGACATCATCGCGGTCGACGGCGGCTCAAAACTCTAAAGCCGCCAACCCCGATCATCCTTCTGAACAGATGGAGGAGTCCATGAGCCTTTGTGTCACCCACAACGACGTGCAACCGCGCTCGATGCTGTCAAACGCAACCACCACCGTGGTGGCGGTGATCACCGCAATGACATTCGCAGCGAGCGGCGCAGCGCCGACGCCGCTTTATCATCAGTACCAGGAGAGCTTGGGGCTCACGCCCTCCACGATCACCATCATCTTCGCCGCCTACGTGCTGAGCTTGCTGGCGGCGCTGCTCACGGTCGGCTCGCTATCGGACTATATCGGACGGCGGCCCGCTATTCTGGCGGCGCTGATCCTCAACGTTGTGTCCATGGCGATGTTCATGACAGCAGACTCAGCGACCGCGCTGATCGCCGCCCGCGCGCTGCAGGGCTTCGCCACCGGACTTGCGACCGCGACGCTCGGCGCCGCGATCCTTGATAACGACCGCAGCCACGGCCCTGTCCTCAACAGCATCACCGCTTTCGGCGGCCTGACCGTGGGAAGCCTCGGTGCAGGAATCCTTGTCACCTACGCGCCCGATCCGCGCCAGCTCGTTTATGTCGTGCTTCTGGCCCTGTCCGCTGTCGAGGCTTTGATCCTCTGGTTCATGCCGGAAACCGCGCAAGTGCGCGCCGGCGCACTCGCGTCGCTGCGGCCGCACGTTAACGTCCCCGCTCGGGCGAGCCGAGCGATGGTGCGGGTCACGCCGGTGACGATCGCAACCTGGGCACTTGGCGGCTTCTACTTCTCGCTGATGCCGGCGCTGGTACGCGTCGCGACCGGCGCAACCCTTCCGGTGGTTGGCGGCCTTGTCGTCAGCGCGCTGACATTGAGCGGCGCGATCAGTGTGCTGTTGCTGGGGTCCGCATTGCCGCGTCGGATGCTGAGCGTCGGTACCGTCGTGCTGGCCGCCGGCGTCGCGATTACGCTCGCCGGAGTGCGCGAGCAACTCGTGTGGCTGATGCTGGTCGGCACGGTCGCCTCAGGCATTGGTTTTGGCGCAACCTTCTCCGGCGCCATGCGGACCGTGTTGCCTCTCGCGCAGACCGACGAACGTGCGGAACTCCTGGCGGCGTTCTACGTCGTAGGCTATCTGTCGTTCAGCCTTCCAGCGGTTCTCACCGGATTCGCCGTGCCGATCGTTGGACTCACAGCCGCCGCCTATGTGTATGGCGGGGTCGTTATCCTTATGGCGCTCGCCTCGACGATCGCTGCCTCTTTCTCAAGAGATTGAGGCTCTCGGCCTCACGCGGGAAAACTGCCGGCCGTAAAGGCCGGCAGATCCGTATTCGCTTGTTCTGGAGAAGTACCGGAAAGAGATTTCATCCCAAGCGTCAGCAAGTCAGCCCATTCAGCAGCTTGCCGCAGCGCATGCTCCAGCGCGGCATCGAGCCCGCGGGCGACTACTGAAACCTGTTCGTCGTCGAACTGACCGAACAAGGACGACGGTTGGTCGTACTCGAAAACTGCATTGCCTTTTTCATCTTCATAGAGGAATACGCGCAACGGCGCATAAAGGCCTGCGGCCAATCGATGACGGGTCATTTTTTTGATGCGGTGTGCAGATCGCCGATCTCGTATTGCAGCGCCTTGCGAGGCTGCCCGACAACTTGCAGCAGCGCACCATGATTCTGCTTGAGAAATATGAAAGTGGCCCGCCACGTTCCAGCTCCGTCGCCCGTCGCGTCCCCTCAGCTGGATAGAGCGTTGCCCTCCGAAGGCAAAGGTCAGAGGTTCGAATCCCCTCGGGCGCGCCAGATATTTCAATAACTTAGCATCAATCGACAGGCGGGACGCTGGCGCCCTGTCCGCAGAATGTCCGCGTAAAACGTTCGCGCCGCGTTCGCGGCTCGGGGGCGTGCGATGACCGCCGCCACCCTGCGCACCTTCGAGAGGGCCGCGGCGGTCGCGATCTATGACGCGATCAACGCGGTCGATAACCGCGAAGGTCTCGAGCACGTCGCGCGCGAATTGTGGAAGGGCTGGGGCGAGGGTCTAATTTCGGACGGCGACGCCGAATTCTTAAGCTCGTATATCGAGCGGCGCCGCCCAATGAACTACCGCATGGCGCCGCAAGCGCCCGCGCTCGGAACTTTGGCGGGTCGCATAGCGAGCCGGTTCACGACGCGGCAGCGGCAGCGTTCTCCTGACCGCGCGGCGTCGCGGGCGCGCCGCCGGGTACTCGGCGGCTCGAGCGCGCTGCCGCCAGACACCAGGAGACATTTTACCGAGGGCGAGCGTGCCGTCCTTTGCGTCGTTTCCAGTGAAGTGAAGCGTCAGGGTGTTTGCGACTGGGTGATCGATAAAATCGCGGCGGCCGCCGGCGTGTGTCGCACTACGACGCAGAATGCGCTCCATGAGGCGCGCCGGCTCGGACTCATAAAAATCACCGAGCGCCCACAACGCGGCTGGAAGAACCTTTCGAACGTGGTCGAGATCATCTCACGTGACCGGCTGACCTGGCTTCGTCGGGCACCATCTGCTGCCCGCCGCATAGGGTCCACATTTCCTTCAAACGAGGCGAAAAAAGTGAGCCCCACGGGGAGCACAGCAAGAAAGGATGAGGGGGCAACCGACAAGAACGAAGCGCGGCAGGGCCAATCGGCGCATTCGCCACTAAGCACGCACGCAACCGGATGACAGTAGAGCACCGGGAGGTGGCACGGCGGGAACTTTTGTTGATCGCGCGCGGCATCGCATACCGATCGATCTTCCTCGATGCTGCCGAGGCTTAATGACTGGGCACCTCCTGGTCGCGATTACGCGCTCTGAAAAGATCAGCGCGATACGTAACCGCGGGCTGCGCATAGCACGGAGTCGTCAAGCTGACCTGCAAGCTACTTGGTGTGTCAAGCCCTCGCAAATGATCTCAAATCGAACAGAAGGAAAACATGATGGCACAGAAATTCATCTACGGCGTGCAATTCACCGGATACCTCGCTGACGTTTTGGCCCACCACGACGGCAAAAACACCAAATACGCCACACTGGACTTCGTAACTGGATGGGCGACGCTTTTTCAACAGGCCAGTTGGGTAAGTGCGTCGAGCGCCGCGAAACTGCATCAATTTATGGGCAGCCTTCCCAGAATTCGTGGCGACCTGAAGCAACTTCTTGCAGAGCTTGCGTCATCACCTGACAATAGTATTTGTCGCGGTCCTTATTTGGCGATCAAAACTCCTGATGAAGGCGGAGCTATCTCGATTACGGTGTCGCCCGAAGCGGAACTCAGCAATTTGTCGCCTGACGTTCATCTTAATCAGTTCATTCGACAAGCGGTCAAACGGTACGCGGAGATCGCGCGGGTTTTGAAAGCAGCCGAGAAGTTGGGAGCCACAATCAACCGTCGCTCCTACGCCGAGTACATCGACGAATTGGCCAAGACCGGAATTTCTCGTGTTGAATATCACGGGTCAGCCACGTTCATCCACGGCGCTCTGCGGTTTTATCCCGAACACCGCACCTTTTTGGTGCGAGAACACGGTCCGTTCACATTTCAGATCGGTGAATAACGGGGGGTCGCGACCATTTCGGGCAATTCAAAAGCCTCGAAGGCTTCAAGCAAATCCAGGTGACTTGTTCGCGCCTTGCGCCGCACGTGCTCGCGGTGACCGCGTGCGCGTGCGTCATGGCCGCCGTTGCTTGGGCGTACCCGACATTGTATACAATCGTTCACGGGGTTGGGCTCGCTCGGCGTTGCGCGTCGATCCTTCCCCCCATGTCGCTCGCAACGTGGATCACATGGCGCCTCGCCGCCTACCCAAAACAGCGGGTCCTTCTGCCGGCCCTATCGGCAGCGGTGGCGCAGCAGCCCGATAAGGCGCCAGAGATAGAGTGCGGAAATTACGGTTGTCAGTGTTGCTCGCCGATGTCACCGGTGGATTTAGACAATTGAAGTATTCCATTTCCGGCGCATCCGTACATGCTGGCAGCACGCATGCAGCTACGAACTAGCGAACAAGACACGCGCACTTCAGCGGCACCTAGGCATTCGGTTCACGGCACCTTTTTTCCAAGCTGTCGCGGGAACGCTTCAAATCACTTTGGGAAGACTGAATGACTGCTTTCGGAGGGAAAGCGGACGCGATATGTTCACCTTGAGGATTTCCGATTTTGACCCATCTCTGACATCGAGTGTGCATCGCAGTAATCGAGACGGCGTGGATTTGTGCGGGGAGGGCCGCAGTCGGAGCGCCGTCGTCGGGTGGCGTGGTCGTCCATGATGGTCTAACCAGCGACCTCTGCATGTGCTCAGCCACGACGTCCAACGCGCATCACTCCATTACGTGGATCTCCGCCTTCGCGCGCTCTAGCCAGAACGTCAGGGCCATATCTCGGTACATCGTCGCAGCCGTGGTAATGTGCTCCTGCGCCTGCGCGCGCTTGCCGGTGCGGCGGGACAACCTGCCGAGGCCAAGGTGGCAGTGGGCTACGAGCGGTCGCATCCCGCGCAGCTCGGCGAGTGCCAACGCCTCGCGGTAGCGGGTCTCGCCGCTCTCGACATCGAAACGGTCGGGATGGGTCGCGATGTCGCCGAGCAGGTGTAGCGCATGCGCCGCATACCCGGAGTGACGGTGAGAAGATTCGAGTGCGCGGTCGCCCCAGTTGCGGGCCTCATCCAGCCGGCCGAGCACCAGAGCCGCGCGACCCAACGAGTGGTACGCCCAGCCGCGGTGGCCAAAGATTCCTCTCGCCACCTGACGCTCGAGGAGCTGCTCGCCTTCACGGAGCCGGTTCAACGACTCACTCGGCTGGCCGAGCTGCGCGAGCACCCAGGCGGATGGGGCGATCGCCCAGGGAAGTACGATGACGACGTTCCCGGTCCGCACCGCCCCGATCCAATGCTCGATGATCGAGCGTGCCTCCACCCAGTCGCCCTTGAGGAGGTGGAGCGTGGCCGCGGCCCACTGTGCTTGGCCGACGGTGAACGTATGATGCGTCGGCTCGGCGAGCCGGATCGCCTCGGCTTCGTACGCGGCTGCCTCGGCAAACCTTCCGAGCTCGGCGAGGCTCATGACCAGGAAGAAGCGGACCCACACCGACACCGGCGAGGGAAGTCCGAAATACTCGTAGAGCCAGTCGGTGGGCAACACTGCGAGGTTGTCGGCGGCAAGCGCAATCACCCGCTCGTACTCGCCACGGAAATAATGCGCCTGCTCGAGATAGCTTGTAGCGAGGACGCGGAGTCTCAAGTCGCCGATGCGTCCGGCAATCTCCAGCGCGCGAGTCCCGGATGCGACGGCTTCGTCCATCTCGCCGAGGAGCGAATGAGTGTTCGTCGCGAGAGCGCAGAGCCGACCTAGCCGGCAGTCGTCGTTTAACCGCTTGGCAAGCACCTCAGCCTCGCGTAGGCGCTCCAGCACCAGTCGCAGTTCACCGAGCAGGGTTAGCACGGGCCGCAGCTCGATGCGCATCTCGAAGCCTTGTTCCAGCGTGGACGCGGTGTCGGGAAGCGCGTCGAGGACTTCCAGCGCCTGCTCGAACCACACCCGAGCATCCGGCAGCGCCGACCGCGCTGCCGCCTTGAGCCCGGCCTGGCGGAGATAGCTGACCGCATTTTCTCGCAGCCCGCCCAGGAATGCGTGATGGGCCAACCGCTCAATTTGCTCGGTGAGGCGGTCCCGGTGGAGCGTCTCGACTGCGCCAACGATGCGCGCATGCAGCGCGCGCCGATGCTCCTGAAGCAGTCCGCCGTACGTGACCTCGTGCGTGAGCGCGTGCTTGAATGAGTACTCGAGATCAGGAAAGAACCTGGTTTCGTCGAGGAACTCGGCGGCCTGAAGGTGCTCGAGTCCAAGTCGGAGCGCCTTCTCCGAAAGGTCGGCGATCGCCTCGAGCAGCGCGAACGGCACGTTCTTGCCGACTACGGAGGCGATCTGGAGTAGACGCTTGTCCTCAGTGGGGAGCCGATCGACGCGCGCCGCCAGCATCGCCTGGACCGTGGGTGGGACCCGGATCGTCTGGACCGGTTGCGTGAGCCGATACCGGCCGCGCCCCCCCGCCAGCGTCTTTGTCTCCACCAGCGTCCGGACGGTCTCTTCCAGGAAGAAGGGGTTTCCGCGCTTGATGAGGCGTTTCTTGAGCGGCGCAAGCCCGGGATCGTCGCCGAGGAGAGCATCCAGCAGGTCCCCGGCGCTCTCGACCGGGAGCGCGTCCAGGCGCAGCTGGCTGTAGGACATCTTGCTGCCCCAGCCATGCTGGAACTCAGGACGGTAGTTCACTAACAACAGCAGGCGCGCCGCTCCCAGGCTGTCCACCAGGCTGTCGAGCACAGCCTGGGTCTCCCCGTCGATCCAATGGAGGTCCTCGAAGATGAGGAGCACGGCTTGCTCTCGCGCTTCTCGCAGGAATAGGCGCCTGACTGCGTCGAGGGTGCGCTGGCGGCGCTCCCCAGGGTCGAGGGCCTCCCACGCGGTGTCGTCCACCGGTACGTCGAGCAGGGCCAGCAACGCCGGCAGAATTGGTCTCAGTGTTTCGTCTAGGGCGAGCAGCTTGCCTGTCACCTTCTCGCGGATTTTGCGGGTGTGATCCTGCTCTTGGATCTTGAAGTAGCCCTTGAGGAGGTCGATCACCGGCAAGTAGCTCGTCCTTTTGCCATAGGAGACCGCGGCGCTCTGGAGGGCGAGCCAGCCCTGGAAGCCGTGCGAGTGGGTCAACTCATACACTAGGCGCGACTTACCCACGCCAGCCTCGCCCACGATCGCCGCGATCTGGCCGTGACCCCGCTGTGCTCTTGCCTGCACGCGCTTGAGCTGCTCGATTTCGGCCGTGCGGCCGACAAAGCTCGTTAGCCCCCGGGCCGCTAGCGCCTGAAAGCGTGTTCGCGCAGGCCCCGCACCGACGAGTTCGTACACTGGTTCGTCGAGCGGATTGACGTTTGCAAACTCGAACCTCTTCAGCTGAACATGACCCTCCGCGAGCCGCAGCGTCTCGGCGCTGACAAGCAAGGTCCCAGGCGGCGCCATCTGCGCGAGGCGCGTGGCAAGATCCGTCGCGTGGCCCACCGCCCGGTACGCTGAGTGCGGGTCGCTCGCGATGGCCCGGGTGACGACCTCTCCGGAGTTCAACCCGGCGTGCACCAGGACCGGAATGCCTGGCGCATGTTTCAGCCCCTGGGCGTAAGACTTCATCTCGTCGCGAATCTGGAGTGCTGCAAAGCAGGCGCGCAGGGCATGATCTTCATGTGTCAGAGGCACCCCGAACAAAGCCATGATCCCGTAACTCGTCACCACATTCACCCTTCCCTCGTAGCGATGAATGGCTCGGGTCATCAACTTGAGGACCGCATCGAGAATCTTCAGGGCTTCTTCGGGATCGCGCTGTGCAACGAGTTCCAGCGACTCCTTGACGTCCGCGCACAGGACTGTGACCTGCTTGCGCTCACCCGCCGAAACGTCGCGGTTAATCTTTTCGACCACATGCCCCAGAGCATGAACGGCCGACGGCTGGGGTTCGACAGGCGTGCTGGCCGCACCTACCTTCAAAACCGCCCTGGCATCGCCGGTTGAGAGAGGCACGTCGAACAGATAGCCGCGTCTCGGAACCGTCTTGATGATCCGCTGGCCTCCGTCGCCTATGGCGCGACGGATCTCGCTTATGCACTGTGTCAACGATTCATCGCTGACGGTCACGTCAGGCCAGACGGCTTTGATCAACTCCTCCTTGGTCGCGACCACGCCAGCGTGCTCAACCAGATAGCGCAGCACGTCGAAGCTCTTACGCCGCAGGTCCATCTGACCGGAGGGCCCATGCAGGCATAGCCGTTTGACATCGAGAGTGAACGATTCAAATTGGAACGATTTGGGCATCGTTGCGACCTGGTCGAGAGACGGGCAGGCACCTTGCGAGATTTCAGGTAAATCTCAGCCAAGTTTGAGGGTGGTTTCATGACCCAGACCAGAGGCCGTGATCCTATCCAGCATACACCATGCAAGAAAATTGCGAGCGGGAGTAAGCCCATGAAGTACGTTGCGGCAACCACCGCCCTCCTGGGCGCCCTTTGCGTCTTCTTGATACCGGGGTACGCGCAGGATTCTCATCCGGGCGCACACACGATGCTGACGCCGTCCGAGCTTCAATGGACGGATGCCGTGGGGCTGCCACCCGGCACCAAAGTTTCCGTCATTGAAGGACCGATGAACGAGGCGGTGCCTTTCACAGTCCGGATCAAGTTCCCCGCGGGCACCAGGGTCCCGCCTCACTGGCATCCAGCGATTGAGCATGTCACGGTGATTTCCGGCGTCTTCAAAGCGGGGCTAGGTGACAAGTTGGATGAATCGAAAACGAGAGCGCTCCCGGTAGGCAGCATAGCGATTATGCAGCCTAAGACCACGCATTTCGGCACGTTTAATGAAGAGACTATCCTTCAGGTTCATGGGATTGGGCCGTGGCAGATCAACTACATCAACCCAGCTGATGATCCGCGCAAGAAGTCGAATTGAAGTTCAAACGACTTCCAGACCGGCCCGCCGCAGCGGGTTTCGACGGCGCACCCGGTTGATTGCGCGTGGTGCTCTGTCGCATCTAGAGTTATCCGACGATGTCAGGGGGATACATGAGCAAGCTTCTTCTTGCGGTCGTGTTCGCAGCGACCTTTGGAAATATCGAGTGGGTAGCCGCACAGGACACCGGAGGCGTGCCGGTCGTGCCGACGGTGAAGGCGCCCTTTCATGTGCCCGCATTTCAGAATGATTATGTGACATTGTTGAATGTCTACATTCCCCCAGGCAGGAGCACAGGATATCACACACACACGCTGGACATACTAACAGTCGTTGTTGAGGACGCCGATACAGCGGCACAGATTCTTGGCCTCCCACCCAATCCCGCGACGCACTCACCGCGAGGAAGGCTTGCCTTTTCGGCCTATGGCAAACAGCCCCAAACCCACAAAGTGACGAATGTCGGCAGCACTCCTTTCCACATCGTCGCTCTTGAGTTCGTGAGTGCGCGGTCCGGAGGTTTCACGCCGTCTTCGCGGGCAGAGGTTCCTGGCTACGCGCTGATTATGGATAACGAGCGACTTCGTGCGTGGCGATTGGCGCTGGAGCCCGGCCAGTCGGTCGCGGCTGTTACCCAACAGGCTCCCGGCATCAGGGTTATCGTGGATGGGGGCGAGCTTGTTGAAATCGTGCCCGGCCAACCGGAACGCGCCATGGCGCCTAAGCTCGGCGAGTTTTTTTGGCAGGAACCGGGTGTGACTCGTGCCATTCGAAATACGGGCCCAAGTCGAGTTGACGTCGTCGAGTTCGAGTTGAAGTGATGGCCGGGGTTCAAAACAAAGTCGTTTCGGGCGTGTTGTGAGTCACGCTCCGCTGCGGCCAAGCAAAGGCTGCATAGGAAAGGGTCGATGCCGAAGAGAGGGGCCGGACCTTTTTGCGGCACAAATGGCGGCTTCTGGCCCATCTGAGACGTTGGCCGCTAAATTTGCTGTGATGCACAATCGGGCGCTGCCCCCGAATGTGATAGCGTCAGCTCGCCCGGCTCTGGGCCGGGGTGGGAGGCCCCGTGAGGCGACGGAAATTCATCGCACTTCTCGTGGCGTGGCGGCAGCTTGGCCCCTGCGGCGCGTGCCCAGCCAGCGGCCGGGACGCTGCGCTTGGGTACGGTTGCTTTTAACTCGAGATGGCAGCCGAATTGTATGGCTTTCGAGCAGCGCCTGCGCAGATGGGCGAAAGAAGAGGTGAATGTCATGAAATCGCATGCGACCGCGGCCATCCTCGGGGGCGCAGCGCTCCTCTCGGCTGCTGCGGCCGTG